>Ga0247809_1000244_pt1 | contig 28255 bp, 21 predicted proteins | sample UWRJL104311B1_FD_180951 | JGI IMG/M metagenome (GOLD analysis project Ga0247809, IMG submission 180951) | Plant litter microbial communities from Arlington Agricultural Research Station in Wisconsin, United States - UWRJ-L104-311B-1 | ecosystem: Environmental > Terrestrial > Plant litter >...
AATGTCTCTCGCGTCCTAGTATCTCACGATACGTCGATGCTAGGCGGCGGCCGGATTTAGCGGAGCGCGGGCTTTGGGCGGACATCATCACGGGCACGACCACGGCCATTCGCATGGTCACTCACACTCCCATGGCGGGCATGGCCACAGCCACGCCCCGGCGTCGTTCGACCGCGCCTTCGCGATCGGCATCGGGCTCAACATCGTGTTCGTCGTCGTCGAAGCGATCGTCGGCCTGCGCATCGACTCCGTCGCGCTGCTTGCCGACGCGGGTCACAATCTGTGCGACGTGCTCGGCCTCGTCGTCGCCTGGGGCGGCACGATGCTCGCACGCACAGCACCGACCAAGCGCTACACCTACGGGCTGAAGGGCTCGACAATCCTCGCCGCGCTGGCCAACGCCTTACTGTTGCTGGTCGCACTCGGCGCGATCGTGCTCGAGGCGTCGCAGCGCTTCTCCGATCCCGCCCCGACCGCCGGCCTGACCGTGTCGATGGTCGCGGGCATCGGCATCGCCGTCAACGCGTTCACCGCGTGGATGTTCGCACGCGGCCGCAAGGGCGACGTCAACATCCGCGGCGCCTACCTCCACATGGCCGCCGACGCGCTGGTGTCGGCGGGCGTGGTGATCGCCGGCTTCGTGATCTGGCGCACCGGCCTCACCTGGATCGATCCCGCGGTGAGCATCGTCATCGCGATCCTGATCTTCTGGCAGACCTGGGGCCTGCTTCGCGAGACCGTCGAGATGTCGCTGTCCGCCGTCCCCCGCGGCATCGAGTTCGACCATGTCGACGGCGCGTTGTGCGGCCTGCCCGGCGTGAGCGAGATCCACGATCTCCACATCTGGCCGATGAGTACCACCGAACCCGTCCTCACCGCGCACCTCGTGATGCCCGCCGGCCACCCCGGCGACCAATTCCTCAGCGACGCCCGGACGATGCTCCACGACAAATTCGGCATCGGCCACGCCACGTTGCAGGTCGAGACGGGTAACGGCCACGACTGCTCGATGGCGGACAAGGCGACCGTTTGAACTTTTCCGGTGCGGCACGGGTTACCGTGTCACGCATCAGGAGATTATCCCATGAAGAAGCATCTTATCGCAGCGTTGATGTCGGTCGCCGTTGCCGCGCCGGCCATGCTGCCGACCGCCGCGACTGCACAGCGTTACGACGATCGCCGCGACAACAACGACCGTCGCGATCGCCGGTACGACAACGACCGCCGCGGCAACGATCGCAACTGGCGTGGCGACGACCGCAACTGGGATCCGTCGAACAGCTACCGCGACGGCAAGTACCGCGAGCGCCGCCTTAGCCGCAACGACCGGATCTATCGTGGTCGCGACGGCCGCGCCTATTGCAAGCGCAACGACGGCACGACCGGCCTCGTGATCGGCGCGCTCGGTGGCGGCGCGCTGGCGAACCTGATCGGTGGCGGCACGCTCGGTACGCTGGCGGGTGCCGGTGGCGGCGCACTGCTCGGCCGCTCGGTCGACCGCGGCAACGTGAAGTGCCGCTGAGCTTCCGCCGAAGCTAGACACGACGAAGCGGCGGCCGAGCGATCGGCCGCCGTTTTCGTGTTCAGAGCATGCCGTAAAGAAGCGTGCCGTTCAGCCCGATGATCACCGCGGCGATCACCCAGGCGAGGATCTTCAGCCAGGCCGGACTGACCAGTTCGCCCATGATCGTGCGGTCGCCGGTAAACTTGACGAGCGGCACGACGGCGAACGGAAGTTGCAGGCTGAGCACGACCTGGCTGAGCACTAGCAGCTTCGTCGCGCCCGCATCGCCCGACGCACCGACCACGAACACCGCCGGCACGATCGCGAGCAACCGTGTCACCAGCCGCCGCGCCCAGACCGGCATGCGCAGGTTGAGGAACCCCTCCATCACGATCTGACCGGCGAGCGTGCCGGTCACCGTCGAGTTCTGCCCCGACGCCAGCAGCGCGACCGCGAAGAGCACGCTCGCCGCGCCCATCCCGAGCATCGGAGCGAGCAGCTGGTACGCCTGGTCGATCTCCGCGACGTCGGTGCGACCGGCAACGTGGAAGGTCGCCGCCGCGAGGATCAGGATCGCCGCGTTGATGAAGAACGCTAGCCCCAGCGCGACCGTGCCGTCGATCGTCGCCATCGTGATCGCGTCGCGCTTGCCGGCCGTATCCTTGGCGAACGCACGCGTCTGTACGATCGACGAATGGAGATACAGATTGTGCGGCATCACGGTCGCGCCGAGGATGCCGATCGCGATGTAGAGCATCGCCGGGTTGGTGACGATCTGCGTCGTCGGGACGAGCCCGCCGAGCACGCCCGCCCATTCGGGCCGCGCCAGGAACAGCTCGAAGATGAAGCATCCCGCGATGATCACGAGCAAGGCGACGACGAACGCTTCGAGCTTGCGGAACCCGAAGCGCTGCAGCGCGAGGATCAGGAACACATCGAGCGCAGTGAGGACGACGCCGTAGACCAATGGTAAGCCGAACAGCAGCTTCAGCGCGATCGCGGTGCCGAGCACCTCGGCGAGGTCGCAAGCGATGATCGCGATCTCGCACAAGAACCATAGCGCAACCGAGACCGGCTTCGAATAATGTGCGCGGCAGGCCTGGGCGAGATCCAGGCCGGCGACGATGCCGAGGCGCGCGGACAAGGCCTGCAACACCATCGCCATCAGGTTCGACAGCAGCACGACCGACAGCAGCGTGTAACCGAACGCGGAGCCGCCGGCGATGTCGGTCGCCCAGTTGCCGGGGTCCATATAGCCGACCGCGACGAGATAGCCCGGCCCCACGAACGCGAACAAGCGGCGCCAGAACGACGCGCCTTCGGGGACGACGACGGTGCGATGGCTCTCGGCAAGCGAGTTGGAGAAGCCGGACGCGGGGAGATTGGGGGCTGACATCGGGGGGTGCTTTGCCGGAACGAGGGGAAGGGGACAAGGCGTGGCTGGCGAGTCGGGCGACAATGCACTGACCCGCTTCCGTCACCCCAGCGAACGCTGGGGTATTCCGATTGGTGGGTGTAGCCATTCGAATGGAGATATCCCTGCTTTCGCCGTGATGACGAGTGCGGGTGTGCGTAAGGAATATATGGGAACGTTCTCCCCTCCCTGGAAGGGAGGGGCTGGGGGTGGGTCGGCCCGATTGAGCCACCACCGTCAGACCATTCGGAAGCCGACCCACCCCCACCCCTCCCTTCCAGGGAGGGGAGAAGGAGATCAGATGACTTTCATGTCCGCCTGATAATGATGCCACGCGAAGATCGCCGCCGCGCCGCGATGCGGGCGCCAGGCCTCCGCGACCTCGCGTGTCAGTTTCTCGCTCGGACGGGTTTCGTGACCCAATATCCGCCCGACCTCGATCTGGATCGCGAGGTCGCCCGCCGGCCAGATGTCCGTCCGCCCTTCCGCGAACAGCAGGTAGATCTCCGCCGACCAGCGGCCGATCCCCTTCACGCGGACCAGTGCGGCGATCGCCTCCTCGTCGTTCTCGGGCAGGTTGCTAAGATCGAGCCGGCCGCTCGTCACCTCGTCGGCGAGGCTGCGGGCATAGCCGAGTTTCTGGCGCGACAGTCCCGCGCTCTTCAACAACTCGTCGCTGGCGGCGGCGATCTTCGCCGGGTCGCCTGCGCCGCCGACCACCGCGTCGAGCTTGTTCCAGACCGCAGCGGCGGAGGCGACGCTCACCTGTTGCCCGACGATCGTCCGCAACAACGTCGCAAAGCCGCGCTCGCTGATCCGCGGCGCGGGGTGGCCGGCATTGCCGACCGCGACCGCGAACGCCGGTTCGATTTCGCACAACGCCGCCATCGCGGTTTCGAGTTGGTCTGCGCTCAGGCCCATGATGCTTGATCCCTGGCTCGCGCAACGGCATGAACGCACGAAGATTTTTCGGAGAATGACATGCCCAAGCTTATCGTCGTGACGCGCGAAGGGGAAGAACGCGAGATCATCGGCGAGGCGGGCCTTTCGGTGATGGAAGTCATCCGCGACGCCGGGATCGACGAGATCCTGGCGTTGTGCGGCGGCTGCTGCTCGTGCGCCACCTGCCACGTCCATGTCGACCCGGACTTTGCGGCTAAACTTAAGCCGATGGGGCCGGACGAGGATGACCTGCTCGATTCGACGAGCGACCGCGATGAGTTTTCGCGACTGTCGTGCCAGATCGAACTGACTGAAGGACTCGATGGCCTGAAGGTAAAAATCGCAGCGGAGGACTGATTCCCTCGCCCCTAAGGGGAGAGGGAGGGAGGAGCCGTAGGCGACGGAAGGGAGAGGGGCGTTGGGATGAACCGTCCCGAGCCTCACTCCCCTCTCCCTTCCCACCGCAAGGGCGGCGGGCCCCTTCCCTCTCCCCGGAGGGGCGAGGGAGTTCAGGTCACCGCGTCATTATCGCGTACAACGCAATCGCCGCGGCGTTCGAGACGTTGAGGCTCTCCACCTTCTCCGAGATCGGCAGTTTCGCCAGCTCGTCGCAATGCTGCTCGGTATTCTGCCGCATGCCCTCGCCCTCGGCGCCGAGCACGATCGCGATACGCTGCGTGCCCATCGCTTCCGACAGCGTCTGCGTCGCGTGGCCCGTAAGCCCGATCCGCCAGAACCCCGCCGCCGCGATCTCTTCCAGAGCGCGCGCCAGGTTCACCACCCGAATCCAAGGCACCGACTCAAGCGCACCCGAAGCCGCCCGAGCGATCGTCCCCGATTCCGGCGGCGCATTGCGGTCCGGCGTAATGATCCCCAGCGCATCGAACGCCGCCGCCGAGCGCAGAATCGCGCCGACGTTATGCGGATCGGTCACGCCGTCGAGGATCACGAGCGGGCGATTGTCGTCCTTGCCATGCTCGAGCAGATCGGCCAGCCACATGTCCTCGAGCGGCTCGACCTCGATCACCACGCCCTGGTGCGGCGCATCGCCTGGCACCAGCCGCGCCAGATCCATCGCCTCGGCATAGGTCACCGGCACGTCGGCCGGCAGGTCGAACCCGGCCAGCGCCTCGCGCGTGCCGAGGATTTTGCGCACCGTGCGCTCCGGATTGGCGAGCGCAGCGCCCACCGCGTGCTTGCCCCAGAAGCGGGGGCGGCCTGCCGGTGCCTTGCTCGGCCTGTGTCCCTTGCGTGCCATATTCGCTCTCTATCGTGTCTGTGTATGCCGCGTCCTTGTCGGCATTCCGCGCCCGCGGCAACTATGAACCACGAAACTTCGCAAAACCCGCGTTGACAGGCGGGGCGCGCTTCGCCATTGAGCCGCCTCGCTTGAAAGAGCGGCGCTTGCAAAAGCGGCCTGGACAGGTGGCCGAGTGGTTAAAGGCAGCAGACTGTAAATCTGCCGGAGTTTCTCCTACGTAGGTTCGAACCCTACCCTGTCCACCACCGCCCCAGCGCGGTGATGGATCATCCCAAATCAAGACATTGATCGACAACCTTCTTTTCCGTCACGGGAAGGAAGTCCGCGTGACATCGGCTCGCGGGAGGCTAGGATCGCCGCGACCGTAACGATTTCGGAAACCGCGTGACCTCAGATCCTGCCGTACAGCCGCCCGTTCAAGCACCCGTCATCCAGGATCTGGCCGACTCGATCCTCGACACGCTGGTCCACCGCATCGGCAAGGATGCGCAGGCCGCCCGCCCCCACGACTGGCTCGCCGCGACGATCCTGACCGTCCGCAACGACATCGTCGAACGCTGGATGGCGTCGACCAAGGCGGCGCACGCGGCGGGCGCCAAGCGCGTCTATTATCTCAGCCTCGAATTCCTGATCGGCCGGCTGCTGCGCGACGCGGTAACCAATCTCCAGCGCAACGACGAAGTCACGCAGGCGCTGAAGCTGCACGGTGTCGACCTCGCCGAACTGGAGGAAATCGAGCCCGACGCGGCGCTTGGCAACGGCGGCCTCGGCCGGCTCGCCGCGTGCTTCATGGAGAGCATGGCGAGCCTTGCGCTGCCCGCCTATGGCTACGGCATCCGCTACGTGAACGGCATGTTCCGCCAGCGGATCGACGATGGCTGGCAGGTCGAGATGCCCGAGAACTGGCTCGCGCACGGCAACCCCTGGGAGTTCGAACGCCGCGAGAGCGCCTATTTCGTCGGCTTCGGCGGCGAAGTGACGGTGGCAGATAACGGGCAAGTCCATTGGAGCCCGTCCGAGGCAGTCGAGGCCACCGCCGTCGACACCCCCGTCGTCGGCTGGCGCGGCAAGCACGTCAACACGCTCCGCCTGTGGACCGCCAGCGCGTTCGATCCGATCAAGCTCGACCGTTTCAACGCCGGCGATTTCTCGGGTGCGCTTGCCGATCAGACGCGCGCAGAGACGCTCACGCGCGTCCTCTACCCCAACGACTCCACCGCCGCCGGCCAGGAACTCCGCCTCCGCCAGGAGTATTTCTTCTCGTCCGCGTCGATCCAGGACATCGTCCGTCGCCACATCCAGTATTTCGGCGACATCCGCACGCTGCCCGACAAGGCCGCGATCCAGCTCAACGACACGCACCCCGCGGTGTCGGTCGCAGAGCTCATGCGGCTGCTGATCGACCACCACGAATTCGCGTTCGACGAGGCGTGGAAGATCACGCGCGCCACCTTCGGCTACACCAACCACACGCTGTTGCCCGAGGCGCTGGAGAGCTGGCCGCTGCCGCTATTCGAACGCCTGCTCCCGCGGCACATGCAGATCGTCTACGCGATCAACGCCAAGCTGCTGCGCGAGGCGCGCGGCACGGAGGGTATAGACGACCGCGCGATCTCGGCGATCAGCCTGATCGACGAGGGCGGCGAGCGGCGCGTGCGGATGGCGAACCTCGCCTTTGCGGGCTCGCACAGCGTCAACGGCGTCGCTGCGCTCCACACGCAGCTGATGAAGAAGACGGTCTTCGCCGATCTGCACAAACTCTACCCGACGCGGATCAACAACAAGACCAACGGCATCACGCCGCGCCGTTGGCTCCAGCAATGCAACCCCGGCCTCACCGCGCTGATCCGCGATGCGATCGGCGACGGCTTCCTCGACGACGCCGAAAAGCTCGTCGATCTGGATGTTTTCGCGGACGATTCCAGTTTCAGGGAGCGCTTTTCGAGCGTGAAGCGTTCGAACAAGGTGGCACTGGCTAATCACATCAAGGAGACGATGGGGCTCCGCGTCGACCCGGACGCGATGTTCGACGTCCAGATCAAGCGCATCCACGAGTATAAGCGCCAGCTGCTCAACATCATCGAGACGGTCGCGCTCTACGACCAGATCCGCAGCCACCCCGAGCGCGACTGGACGCCTCGCGTGAAGCTGTTCGCGGGCAAGGCGGCGTCGAGCTATCACAACGCGAAACTCGTCATCAAACTGGCGAACGACGTCGCGCGCAGGATCAACGCGGACCCTTCCGTCGGTGGCCTGCTCAAGGTCGCGTTCCTGCCGAACTACAACGTGTCGCTGGCGGAGAAGATCATCCCCGCCGCCGATCTCAGCGAACAGATCTCGACCGCCGGTCTCGAAGCGTCGGGCACCGGCAACATGAAGTTCGCGATGAACGGCGCGCTGACGATCGGCACGCTCGACGGCGCGAACATCGAGATCAAGGACCGCGTCGGCGACGACAACATCTTCATCTTCGGCATGACCGCGGAAGAGGTCGAGGCGAAGCGCGCCAACGGCTATGATCCGCGCAGCGTAATCGATGGTTCGAACGAACTCCGCCAGGCGGTATCGGCGATCGCGTCCGGCGTGTTCTCGCCCGACGACAAGACGCGCTACGCCGGCTTGATGGGCGGGCTGTACGACGGCGACTGGTTCATGCTCGCCGCCGATTTCGACAGCTATGCCACTGCACAGCGCGCCGTCGACACGCGCTGGAACGACCGCGACGCGTGGGTCGCCTCGACCGTCCGCAACGTCGCCCGCGTCGGCTGGTTCTCGTCCGACCGCACCATCCGCGAATATGCGCGCGAGATCTGGACGGTAATGTGAAGCCACCCGAAGGCGCTATTGTTGCCCTGCTCGAAGGGCGTCACGACGATCCGTTCTCGCTGCTCGGCGTCCACAGCGGCCCGACCGGCGTATTCGCACGCGTCTGGCTGCCCGGCGCAGACACGGCGGAGGCGCACGCACTCGACGGCACCGCGCTCGGCACGCTCCCCCGCATCGACGATCGCGGCCTGTTCGAGGGTCCGATCGACGGCACGCAACAGCCGGTGAAATACCACGCGGAGGCGGGCGACACCTCGTGGTGGGTCACCGATCCCTACAGCTTCGGCCCCGTGCTCGGCCCGATCGACGATCTGCTGATGGCCGAGGGCACGCACCGCCGCCTCCACGACAAGATGGGCGCGCACCTGATCGAGCATGAAGGCGCGCACGGCGTCCACTTCGCGCTCTGGGCCCCCAACGCACAGCGCGTGTCGGTGGTCGGCGATTTCAACGACTGGGACGGCCGCCGCTACGCGATGCGCAAGCGCGGCGACGTCGGCGTGTGGGAGATATTCATCCCCGACATCGCCGAATATCGCGCTTACAAGTTCGAGATCGTCGGTCCTAATGGCCAATTGCAGCCGCTCAAGGCCGACCCGTTCGCCTTCGCCAGCGAACTTCGCCCCGCCAACGCCTCGATCACGCGAAAGCTCGCGCACGACTGGGCCGACACCGATCACCGCAAGCATTGGGCCTCGGTCGATCCGCGTCGCGTGCCGATCAGCATCTACGAGGTGCACGCCGGATCTTGGGACCGCGACGCCGACGGTTGGTTCCTGACCTGGGACGCGCTCGCCGATCGCCTGATACCGTACGTGGTCGAGATGGGCTTCACGCACATCGAATTCCTGCCGATCAGCGAACACCCGTACGACCCGAGCTGGGGCTACCAGACCACCGGCCTCTACGCGCCCTCCGCGCGCTTTGGCGACGTCGATGGCTTCGCGCGGTTCGTCGACGGCGCGCATCTGGCCGGGATCGGCGTGCTGCTCGACTGGGTCCCCGCGCATTTCCCGACCGACGCGTTCGGCCTCGCCAAGTTCGACGGCACTGCGCTGTACGAGCACGAGGATCCGCGGCTCGGCTTCCACCCCGACTGGAACACCGCGATCTACAATTTCGGGCGACGCGAAGTGACGTCGTTCCTCGTCAACAACGCGCTGTTCTGGGCCGAACGGTATCATATCGACGGCCTGCGCGTGGATGCGGTCGCGTCGATGCTGTACCGCGATTACTCGCGCAAAAGTGGCGAATGGATCCCCAACGAGCAGGGCGGCCGCGAGAATTGGGAGGCCGTCGCGTTCCTCCGCGACATGAACCGCGAGATTTACGGCCAGCATCCCGGCGTCTTCACGATCGCCGAGGAATCGACCTCGTGGCCGGGCGTTTCGGCGCCGGTGAGCGACGACGGCAAGAGCGGTGGGCTCGGGTTCGGGTTCAAGTGGAACATGGGCTTCATGCACGACACGCTCCAGTACATGGCGCGCGATCCGCTGCACCGGAAGCACCATCACGGCGAGATCAATTTCGGCCTCGTCTACGCGTTCAGCGAGAATTTCGTCCTGCCCTTGAGCCATGACGAAGTCGTCCACGGCAAGGGCTCGCTGCTCACCAAGATGCCCGGAGACGACTGGCAGCAATTCGCCAACCTGCGCGCCTATTACGCCTTCATGTGGGGCTATCCGGGCAAGAAGCTGCTGTTCATGGGGCAGGAGTTCGCGCAGCGTCGCGAATGGTCGGAAGCCCGCGCGCTCGATTGGGACCTGCGCAACGCGCGCAGCCACGAGGGCATCCGCAACCTCGTCCGCGATCTCAACACCGTCTACCGCGAGAAGCCTGCGTTGCACGCGCGCGACTGCGAGGCGGAGGGCTTCGAATGGCTGGTCGCCGACGACGCCGCCAACTCGGTGTTCGCTTGGTTGCGCAAGGCCCCCGGCGCGAAGCCGATCGCGATCGTCGCGAACATGACGCCGATCGCCCGCGCACCCTACCGCGTGCCGCTACCGCTCGACGGCCGCTGGTGCGAGATCATCAACAGCGACGCGCACGACTATTGGGGCAGCGGCCTCGGCAATCTCGGCGGCGTCGTCGCGAAGGACGGTGCGGCCTGGGTCACGCTGCCGCCGCTGGCGACGATCATGCTCGAATACGAAGGCTGATCGAGTTCGAAGACCGATCCGGCGCAACGACGGAACAACCGGCGGGTGACGGCGCGTTATACTGCTGAATATTAGGGAGAGACTGACATGGTGGAACGGCGGGGACAGCCATTGGCGCGCGACGCGATGGCGTATGTGCTGGCCGGCGGCCGCGGCAGTCGCCTGATGGAGCTGACCGATACGCGCGCCAAACCCGCGGTGTATTTCGGCGGCAAGGCGCGCATCATCGACTTCGCGCTGTCCAACGCGATCAACTCGGGCATCCGCCGGATCGGCGTCGCGACGCAGTACAAGGCGCATTCGCTGATCCGACATCTTCAGAGCGGCTGGAACTTCCTGCGTTCGGAACGCAACGAGAGCTTCGACATCCTGCCTGCGTCGCAGCGCATCAGCGAGTTCCAATGGTACGAGGGCACCGCCGACGCGGTCTACCAGAACATCGACATCATCGAGAGCCACGCGCCTGAATACATGGTCATCCTGGCGGGCGATCACATCTACAAGATGGATTACGAGCTGATCTTGCAACAGCATTGCGAGACCGGCGCGGACGTCACCATCGCCTGCCTCGAAGTGCCGCGGATGGAGGCGGTCGGCTTCGGCGTGATGGCCGTGGACGAGCACGACAACGTCACCGCGTTCGTCGAGAAACCCGCCGATCCGCCCGCGATCCCCGGCAACCCGGACATCGCGCTGGCATCGATGGGGATCTACGTCTTTACGACCAAGCTGCTGTTCGAAGAGCTTCGTCGCGACGCCGCAACCCCCGGATCGTCGCGCGATTTCGGCAAGGACATCATCCCGTACCTCGTGAAAAACGGCAAGGCGGTCGCGCATCGCTTCTCGGACAGCTGCGTCCGCTCGGGGCTCGAGGTCGAGGCCTATTGGCGCGATGTCGGCACGGTTGACGCCTATTGGGAGGCGAACATCGACCTCACCGATGTGGTGCCCAAGCTCGACCTCTACGACCGCAGTTGGCCGCTCTGGACCTATTCGGAGGTCACGCCACCGGCGAAGTTCGTCCACGCCGACGACGGCCGCCGCGGCGAGGCAGTGTCGAGCCTCGTCTCGGGCGACTGCATCATCTCCGGCTCCTCGATCCATCGGAGCCTGATCTTCACCGGCACGCGCGCGCACAGCTATTCGATGCTGGATCAAGCGGTGATCCTACCGCACTGCGTGATCGGCCGCGGCGCGCGGTTGTCGAAGGTGGTCGTCGATCGCGGCGTCGAAATTCCCGACGGCCTGATCGTAGGCGAGGACGCAGAATCCGACGCCCAACGCTTCCGACGCACCGACAACGGCGTGGTGCTGGTGACCAAATCCATGATCGACCGGCTAATCGCGTGATGACCAACGCAAATCCTCCCCGGCACGGGGAGGGGGACCGTTCGCCATCGGCGAAGGGTGGAGGGGGCTCACCGCAAGCGTACCGCCTGCGACCGCAAGCGTGCCGCCTTCGAGCATACCGTCTGCGATCGAACGCGTACCGTTTGCGGAAGCCCCCCTCCACCATGCCATGCATGGTCCCCCTCCCCGTGCCGGGGAGGATCTGATGCGCGTCCTCTCCGTTGCCTCGGAAGCCTACCCCCTCATAAAAACCGGCGGTCTCGCAGACGTCGTCGGCGCGCTCCCGGCCGCGCTCGCGCCGCACGGTGTAGCGCTGACCACATTCCTCCCCGGCTACCCAGCGCTCGCAGCCGTCACCAAGCGCGCTAAAGTCGTCCACCGCTACACAGACCTGCTCGGCACCGAAGCCCGTATCCTCAAGACGAAAATCGGCGACCACGCGCTGCTGGTCCTCGACGCCCCCGCGCTGTTCGCACGAGGCGGCGGCCCCTACGGCGACGCGACCGGGGCCGACTGGTCCGACAACTGGCGTCGCTTCGCCGCGTTCAGCCGCGCCGCCGCCGATCTCGCCTCGGGCACGGTCCCCGGCTACGACTTCGACATCCTCCATGCGCACGACTGGCAGGCGGCGATGGCCCCCGCGTACCTCCGCTACGCACCCGGCCCCGGCGCCCCCGCCAAAACGGTCGTCACGATTCACAACATCGCGTTCCAGGGCCGCTACGGCCACGACATCTTCGCCGACCTCGCACTCCCCGACGAAGCCTTCGCGCTCGACGGCGTCGAATATTACGGCGGCGTCGGTTTCCTCAAGGCCGGTCTCGAAGCCGCCGACGCGATCACCACCGTCAGCCCGACCTACGCCGCGGAGATCCGCCGCGGCGAGTTCGGCATGGGTCTCGAAGGCCTCATCAACGACCGCGCCGGCCGCGTCACCGGAATCGTCAACGGCATCGACCCCGCCGTCTGGAACCCGGAGACCGACGCGTCCCTCCCCGCCCGCTACACCGCACGCACGCTAGCCCGCCGCCGCACCAACAAGCGCGCGGTCGAGACTTTGTTCGGGCTCGACACCGGCGACGGCCCGATCTTCACCGTCGTCAGCCGCCTCACCTGGCAGAAGGGCATGGACGTCCTCGCCGGCGCGCTCGACGAACTCGTCGCGCTCGGCGGTCGTCTTGCGTTGCTAGGCTCGGGCGATACCGAACTCGAACTCGCTTTCCTCACCGCCGCCGAACGCCACCCCGGCCGGATAGGCGTCCGCATCGGCTATGACGAGCCCGTCTCGCACCTGCTCCAAGGCGGTGCCGACGCGATCCTGATCCCGTCGCGGTTCGAGCCCTGCGGCCTGACGCAACTCTACGGCCTCGCTTACGGCTGCATTCCCGTCGTCGCGCGCACCGGTGGGCTTGCCGACACCGTGATCGACGCCAACGAAGCCGCGATCGCCGCGGGCGTCGCCACCGGCGTCCAGCACGACGGCGTCACGCCCGAAGCGCTCAGCCACGCGCTACGCCGAACAATGGCGCTCTATGCACGCCCCGATCGCTGGTCCATGTTGCAGCGCAACGCGATGCGCGCGGACTTCTCGTGGGACGAGAGTGGCCGCCGTTACGCAGACCTTTACGCAAGCCTGACGGGGACCGCATGATCCGCACCGTATCGACCACGCCTTATACCGATCAGAAACCCGGCACGTCGGGCCTGCGCAAGAAGGTGAAGGTCTTCCAGCAGTCGAACTACACCGAGAACTTCGTCCAGAGCGTGTTCGACGTCGTCACGGACAAGGCCGGCGCGACCCTAGTGATCGGCGGCGACGGCCGCTTCCTCAACCGCGAAGTCATCCAGGTCGCGATCCGCATGGCGGCGGCGAACGGCTTCGGCCGCGTGATCGTCGGCCGCGGCGGCATTCTCTCCACCCCCGCCGCCAGCCACATGATCCGCAAGCGTGGCGCGATCGGCGGCCTCGTCCTCTCGGCAAGCCACAACCCCGGCGGTCCCGACGAGGATTTCGGGATCAAGTACAACATCGCCAATGGTGGCCCGGCGCCTGAATCCGTCACCGACGCGATCAACGCGCGCACGCTCGAGATCGACCGCTGGCTGACCGTCGACGCCGACGATATCGACCTCGACAGCGACGGCGAGGTCACCGTCGGCGATATGCCCGTCGAGGTGGTCGACCCGGTCGAGGATTACGCCGCGCTCATGGAGACGCTGTTCGACTTCGACGCGATCCGCGCCGCAAAGCTGACCATGGCGTTCGACGCGATGAGCGCGGTCACCGGCCCCTACGCGACCGAGATCCTCGAACGCCGCCTGGGCTTCGCGCCCGGCACGGTCCGCAACGGCGAGCCCCTCCCCGATTTCGGCGGCCACCACCCCGATCCCAACCTCGTCCACGCGCACGCCTTGTACGAGACGATGATGGCTCCCGACGCGCCCGATTTCGGCGCAGCATCGGACGGCGACGGCGACCGCAACCTGATCATCGGCAAGCACCGCTTCGTCACCCCTTCGGACAGCCTCGCGATGCTTGCCGCGAACGCGCACCTCGCGCCCGGCTATGCAGGCGGTCTCAAGGGCATCGCCCGCTCGATGCCGACCAGCGCCGCCGCCGACCGCGTGGCGGAAGCGCTCGGTATCCCCGCCTACGAGACCCCGACCGGCTGGAAATTCTTCGGCAATCTGCTCGACGCGGGCATGGCGACGATCTGCGGCGAGGAAAGCGCCGGCACTGGCTCCGATCACGTCCGCGAGAAGGACGGCCTGTGGGCGGTCCTGTTGTGGCTCAACATTCTCGCGGTGCGCGGTGAAAGCGTCGACACGATCGCCCGCGATCACTGGGCGAAGTTCGGCCGCAATTACTACGCCCGCCACGACTACGAAGGCGTCGAGACCCCGCGCGCCGACGCGTTGATGGCCGCCCTGCGCGCCAGCCTCGCCACCCTCCCCGGCCAGCAATTCGGCGACCTCACCGTCGAGACCGCGGACGAGTTCGCCTATACCGACCCGACCGACGGCTCGATGAGCCGCAACCAGGGCGTCCGCATTCTGTTCGAAGGCGGCAGTCGCGTCGTGTTCCGCCTGTCGGGCACCGGCACCACCGGCGCGACCTTGCGCGTGTACCTCGAACGCTACGAACCCGTTGGCGGCGATCTCGATCGCGATACGGGCGAGATGCTCGCCAGCATCGTTGCCGCCGCGGAGTCGATCGCCGACATCACCCAGCACACCGGCCGCACCGCGCCCGACGTCGTCACCTGATCCGCGACGGCCGCTAGCATGACGACCAGACGCCGCCGCAGCGCGCTCTACATGCCCGCCTCGAATGCCCGCGCCATCGCCAAGGCGCGGACGCTAGAGTGCGACGTCGTCATCCTCGACCTGGAAGACGCCGTCGCGCCCGATGAAAAGGCCTCCGCACGGGACCGCGTGGTCGAGGCCGTCCGCGAAGGTGGCTTCGGCGAGCGCGAACTGGTGGTGCGGGTCAACGGCCTCGACACCCCCTGGTATGCCGACGACATCGCCGCGATCCGCGCGATAGGCGTAGCAGCGGTGCTCGTCCCAAAGGTCTCGTCGGTCGCCGACCTGCTCACAGTCCGCGCATCGCTCGGCGAGGACGGCCCCCCGATCTGGGCAATGATCGAGACCTGCGCCGCGATCTTGGAACTCCCCGCCCTCTCCGTAGCAGCAGCCGAAACGCGCCTGACCGCACTGGTCGCCGGCACCAACGACCTCGCCAAGGAGATGCGCTGCCGGCTCGGGGCCGATCGCATGCCGCTGATCCCTGCTCTTACCGCAACGATCATGGCCGCCCGTGCTGCCGGGATCGTCGCGCTGGACGGCGTCTGCAACGCCCTCGACGACCCGCCCCGCTTCACCGCCGAGTGCGCGCAAGGCGCGACGCTCGGGTTCGACGGCAAGACGCTGATCCACCCGTCTCAAATCGAAGCGGCGAACGCCGGTTTTGGCCCCAGCGACGAGGAGTTGGCATGGGCGCGCAAGGTCGTGGCGGCGTTCCAGGATCCCGAACATGCTGACAAAGGCGCGATTCGCCTGAATGGCCAGATGGTCGAGCGTCTCCACTTGGCGGAAGCGGCAGCGATGCTAGCCCTCTAAATCCCTCTCCCCTTGAGAGAAAGGCAGAGGCACGACTGCATCTAGCCAAAGCAGAAGCCTCTCTCGCCGACTGAAACTTCGAAAAGCACGGTCGGAAACACCGTCCGTCATCCTGACGAAAGTCAGGATCCAGAGCCATGAAGCGCACCGCAAGTAACTCTGGATCCTGACTTTCGTCAGGATGACGGGTAACGTCAATGATACGCTCAGGCTTACCCCGTCTTCTTCCGCCGAGTCTCCCAGCCCTTCTTCGCCGCCGCAGACTTCGCCGCCGCGCTACGCCCAGCCGCCTGCTTCCCGCCCTCATGCGAAGACGCATGCGTATCGGGCTCGCCGCGGCCCGAGCCGGACAGATTACCCCCGCCAGAATCCTTGTTCACCGCAGCCCAGGCCCGCGCCTCGGCCTCCTTCTCGGGAACGCCGCGCTCTTCATAGCCGTCCGCGATATGCGCGGCCTTGCGCTTCTGCTTGTCCGTGTACGCGCTCTTGTCGCCCTGTGGCATCGTCGCTCTCCTCGTCAGAGAGCGTCAACGCTCAGGCCGACGCCGCGTTCAGAACAAAGGGGCGTTCAGAACGAAGGGGTGTTCACCGACCGATCCAGTCCGCCACCTGCGTCGCGACCTGGTTCGCCGCCTGGTTGATCCCGGCCGCCGCCGAGGGCGCATCGATCGCCGAGACCGGCACGCGCGCCTCGAAGCGATGCTTCTCGACCGTCGTCTTGCCTACGCGGGTCAGCGAGGCGTCGAACGTCACGACCGCCTCGCGGGTCGTCGCATCGAGACCGAACGACCGCAGTTCGCCACCGAGCAACCCGCCGGGATCGCCGACCGACTGCGCCGTCGACAGCACCACCAGCCCGGTGCGCGCCGCGACCGTATCCGACACCAGCCGCGCGAACAGCCGCGCCGGGGGCTCGGCCCACTGCGCGTCTGTCACGTACGCGATCGAGGTCGGGGTCGCCTGCACCGGCACGCGCGCGGTCGCGAGCGACTGCGGTACGACCGGGACCTGGATCGTGATCGACTTCGCGGTCGCCGAATCCTGGTTCTGGCCGACCGGTACCGACGATGCGCTCGTCAGCGTCAGCAATGTGGGGGGCGGTTTCGCGCCGAAGCTGATGCACCCGGCGAGTGGCAGCATCGCGATCAGGATGAGCGGTGTCTTCATGGCGTGCCTCACTTACCCTTGTAATCCGGGAGCTTCTGCTGCCCGATCAGCGAACTTGCACCCTGCTGGTCGACCTTCTCGGCGACCGACGACAGCGCCGCGGCGGTCGTGCGGAGGTCGCGGACCAAACGGTTGGCCTCGGGGATCGTCGTCTTGGAGAAGGCCTGCAAGCCTGGTCGTGCATCGCCGATCGCGGCGTTGAGCGTTTCGGCGCTCTGCTGTGCAGACGTAATCGCCTTGTTCAGGTTCGCCATCGCCGGCTTCACGTCCTCGGACAGCACGCCGTTGGTGGTCTTGGCGAGCACGCCGAACTGCTGCGCGGCATCACCCGCCTGCTGGATCGCAACCCGCGTCTGCGCGAGCGTCGCGGCAATCTCCGGCCCGCGATCGGCGAGCGCATCCGTCAGGCGGTTGGTGTTCTCGAGGATACCCGCGATCGATGCCTGGTTACGGTCGGTCAGCAACCCCGTCAGGCGCTCGGTCAGCGTCGACAGACGCTCGAGCAACTGCGGTGCCGAGTTCAGGATCGCGCCCAGGCCACCGAGCTTGGTCGGGATCACCGGCACGCCGTACGGGCATTCGGTCGGCGTCTTCGTGTCGGGGCAACCGATCGCCGGCGCACCCTTGCGCGCGCCATCGAGCGAGATCTGGCTGACGCCCGTGAAGCCGACGCCGGAGATCGACGCGGTCGTGCCCTGCAGCACCGGCGTCTCGTCGTTGACGCTGATCCGGACGCGGACGAACTGCGGATCGTTCTTCCACAGCGAGATCGTCTTCACCTGACCCGACGGCACGCCTGAGAACACGACGGCAGAGCCGCGCGCGAGCCCATCGACCGACTGGCGGAAGAAGATGTCGTATTCCTTCTCTTCCTTGCCACCGATCCGCGCGATCCACACGGTGAACAGCGCCAGCAAGGCCAGCAGGATCAGCACGACGGCGCCGACTAGGACGTGGTTCGAACGGGTTTCCATCAGCGCGTCCTTGCTTCTTTCTCGGCGTATGTCGCGTCGGCGTCGTCCGGCGCGGACTGCTTGGACTGGACTTCGGTAGGATGTTGGGCAGCTTGCTCGTCGGCGCGCTCATGCGCCTCCTGCGTCGCGACCGCGGCACGGCCGCGTGGCCCCTTGAAATATTCCTCGATCCACGGATGATCGAGCGCGATCAGCTCGTCGATCGTCCCGACCGCGATGACCTTCTTGTCGGCCAGCACCGCAACCCGGTCGCAGATCGCATACAGCGTATCGAGGTCGTGCGTGATCAGGAACACCGTCAGCCCCAGCGTCTTCTGCAACGACTGCGTCAGCCCGTCGAACGCCGCTGCACCGATCGGATCGAGCCCCGCGGTAGGCTCGTCAAGGAACAGCAGTTCCGGGTCAAGCGCCAGCGCACGGGCAAGACCCGCACGCTTCTTCATGCCACCCGAAAGCTCGGCGGGAAACTTGTTCGCGGCGTCGGCGGGGAGGCCCGTCATCACCACCTTGTACGACGCGATCTCCGCGAGCAGCGCTGGCGACAGATCCGGATAGAATTCACGCAACGGCACTTCGACGTTCTCGGCCACCGTCAGCGTCGAGAACAGCGCACCGCCCTGGAACAGCACGCCCCAGCGCTTGCGGATCTCGGTCGCCTCGGTTTCCTCGCGGCCGATATTGGGCTCGCCGAACACCGTGATCTCACCCGCGACCGGCGTCTGCAGGCCGATGATCGAGCGCATCAGCACCGACTTGCCGGTACCCGACCCGCCGACCACGCCGAGGATCTCGCCGCGCCGCACGTCGAGGTCGAGCCCCTCGTGCACCACCGAATCGCCGAACGCGTTCTTCAGCCCCTTCACCGAGATGATGAAATCGTCTGTCTTGTTGTCCGTCTTGCGGGGCATCAGTCCCAACCCAACCAGGTGAAGAACACCGCGAAGAACGCGTCGAGCACGATCACCAGGAAGATCCCCTGGACGACCGCCGACGTGGTGCGCAGCCCGACCTGCTCGGCATCCGATTCGACCTGCATCCCCTGGAAACAGCCCGCGATCGCGATGATCGCGCCGAACACCGGCGCCTTGATCAGCGAGATATAGAGATCGGTGATCGGCACGACTTCACGAATGCGCGCGATGAACGTCACCGGCGGAATCCCGAGCTGGACCCAGCACAGCAGCCCGCCACCGATGATCGCGATGATCGACGCATAGAAGCCGAGCAGCGGCATCATCACGATCGCCGCAAGCACGCGGGGCAGCACCAGCGCCTCCATCGGCGACACGCCGATCGTCCGCATCGCGTCGATCTCTTCGGTGAGCTTCATCGTGCCCAACTGCGCCGCGAATGCCGAACCCGAGCGCCCCGCGACCATGATCGCGGTCATCAGCAGGCCGAGTTCGCGGATCGTCAGGCGACCGACGAGGTTGATCGTGAACACTTCCGCGCCGAACTGCCGCAACTGGACCGCGCCCTGTTGCGCGATGACCATGCCGATCAGAAAGCTCATCAACCCGACGATGCCGAGCGCGGCGACGCCGACGACCTCGAACCGCTGGACCACGGCGTTGAACCGGAAACGGCGCGGGTGGCGGATGACGCTGCCGAACGCGATCGTCGTCGCGCCGAGAAACCCGAGCAGGCCGAGCATCGTCTTGCCCGACAGCACGACCGCGTCGCCGATCTCGCCGACCACGCGGGACAGCGCGCCGACCTTCGCAGGCCTGGCGGCGATCGGCTGGTCGGAGGCGACGACCTGGTCGAACAGCGCCTGGTCGTTCTCGTCGAGCCCGTCGATCGTCGCATCGTTGCGCGCCGCGAACCGGTGGACGACCCACGCGCCGATCGTGTCGATCCGGTCGACCCCGCTCAGGTCGACATGCTTCACCGAAGCCGCATCGATCGCCTCGAGCCGATCGGGCAGATTGCCGATCTTTGCGAGCGACAGATCGCCGGTAAAGCGAAGCGTGCCGGTATCGGCACCGTCCTGCTGGAAATCGGCCATCGCGCTCATCGGGGGCACCTTTGCGGCAAAGTGACTGGATCGGCAAGATGAATGCGGCGTAAGCGACGACGATGATCGAAAAGCCTTCCGCCCCCCCGACCGTCCGTCTCGCGATCTACGACATGGACAAGACGATCACGCACGCGCCGACCTGGACGCCGTTCCTGCTCCACACCGCGAAGAAAGGCGGCGCGCCGTGGCGGCTGGCGCTCGTCCCGTTCGCCGGAGTCGCCGCGCTCGGCTATGTCGGCAAGCTGATCAGCCGCGGCCGGCTCAAATACCTGATGCAGCGCATGATGCTCGGCAAGCGCATGACGCCCGCCGAAGAACGCCGGGCGGCCGAAGCCTTCGCCGACCGCGTCATGCGCGACGGCGTCTTCGCCAGCGCCCGCGCGCAGATCGAGGCCGACCGCGCCGCCGGCTACCGGCTGGTCATGGCGACCGCATCGTACCGGTTCTACGTCGAGGCGATCGCGCAGCGACTGGGCTTCGACGCAGTGATCGGCACCGAGAGCCTGCGCGACCGCGACGGCGTGCTGCTCGCCGGCATCGAAGGCGAGAATTGCTACGGCCCGGCCAAACTGCGAATGATCCAGGCCTGGATGGACCGCGAAGGCATCGCCCGAGACGGCGCACACGTCCGTTTCTATTCCGACCACGTCTCGGACGCCCCGACCTTCGAATGGGCCGACGAACCCTTCGCGGTGAATGCTCATGGGCCTTTGCGGTTGCTGGCGAAGGCGAAGGGCTGGGCAATGCCGGATTGGGAGCGGTAGCTCCAATGGCGACACGAATTCGCGATTAGCAAACTCGGACGGTAACTATCGCCCAATGTCGGACGTTCAGAGGCGATCATGCCGCTCCCTGTTGCAGCCGTTCATTCATTCAGTATCGTCGTGCGGATGACAGGCAAGGCAGACATCACAGCCCGGATCGCGGCGATCTGCTACACGCTCATGATAATCGCAATGGTATGGTTTACCTTTGCTTTCTTTGGATTTGAGAGTGGAGATGACGTGGGCGGGTCAATCGTGTTTGCCCTGCTCGCGCTATCTCCGATCCCCGTATGTATTCTCTGCTTCCGGAGAGATTAGCTTCTCTTCCGTTTTTCTGCCAGTTTCTCTATGAATAGGATGCTGTCATGATCGGAGAGATTCATTTAGCTTGTGCCGTATCGATCACTACAATAGTTTACGGTTTATTGATGAGCCATAAAATCATTGGAGCAGTTAGTGCTGTGGTAGCTCCGATTATCGTTGCCAATATAATTATTATAAGTAGATTTACGATATATGAACTTGGTGCGTTTTATCCAGCAATTGCAATATTCTGGAGTTTAATGGACATTCTGATTTCAGTCTTGATGATATTTACCGTCGAAGCGGTAGCAGATTACAGAAAGATGTAATTTCTGCCACAACCGGGCAGTCCGCTTTCCTGCCCATTCCGGCCGTTCCGCTTTTGCCCAAACGCGGACGCTGGGGTCACAAATGGTGGTTTCCAATAGCGGTCATTCGTTCAGGTCTATCTTTTCCATCTCGATCCTCTTGATGTAAAATATCAAGAGTTTCACATCAGGGTCGCGGGCGAAGCAGCCGGTCAACTAAGGCCTATTTGCAGTCGTTCCCCGATACGGTAGGCTTTCAGGATGATAACGAGACCCGGCTTAGCATTGGCGCTGGCAGTATTGTCTGGATGTGGACAACCCCAGACACCCCGTCAAAAGGTTCGGTTTGAGATTGCGCCAGATCGCTTTGGGTCCGATATTATCGTTGGGGTAAAGCTAGTTGTCCATAACGATGGACCGGAGCAACTATGTTTTCCAGTGCGATTTCTTACCGCAGATTCGCCATTGATGCAGTTCGCGATGAACGGGCATCGTCCAGAGACGCTATCGATAAGTGAGTATTCGGATAAAAATAATGGTTCCGGTCCATATTTCATAGCTAGCCCGCACCGTGTGACCTCTTTCCCAATCAATACAGACGCGCTGGTCATGAAATCTGGAACCTATTCTTACCGCTTTATGGTGGGATGGTTTCGATGTTCTGACGTTGATACCTCGGCAGACGTTCCAATGACTCGGGCGGAGACTACTACAATCACGGGGAAGGTCGCGTTCAGATCAATCTACTTCGATGGCTACCCGGCGAGTGTCCGCAGGTGAACGGCGGGAGCCAACGATGGCTCACCACCGGTTCCCACATTTGTAATGCAAAAATCACGGATTTTGCATCAGCCAAAGAACGGCAAGAAACTTGGGTATCCGCCGATGCAAAAAGCTGATGCAATAGTGCGGACCCGAAAGCAGTCAGTCCGCTATCCTCCCCAACCCGGACATTCCCGAAATCCGATCCTGGGTGAGAAAGCCGGATCGCCCACTTGTCGCCGTCAAACCCGATCTAAAGCCTTCCCGATTGCGGACGTTGGCTAGCGGTGGCAACGTCTGCGTATGACGAACGACAACGAGCAAGCCGCGCATGATGAATGGCAGACGGCGCTATACGAGGCGTCTCGTAGCTATTCGGTCACCCTACAAGAACTCTCAAAAACGAACCCGTGGCCGGATGTTCCTGTGTTGGCGCAAGCGCTGAACACGTTGGCGACAGAACTGTGGGACCGGTGTTTCAGTGTAAGCGACATCAAAACGGCATTTAGCGATTCTGCGCTGGATTTGCCTCGCTACGCCGCTGGGGACGAGGTGCGGCCATAAGTCCGTTACCGGTTGTTTGTGCCAAGAAGCAGCCGGTCCGCTTTCCTTCCCTTAACGGACATCAAGTCGCTCGGTTGCGTGCATCTGCTACGACCGCTCCTGCTACGTTGCGGTAGTGCACGATCGCTCGGTCAATCAACTCCGCTGAAAGTCCCGAAGACGTAACGCAAGCCAGCAGAATGCAATCGTGCGCTGCCCGCTCGGCGGAGGTAGCTCGCTCGCGGTACGCGTCAGATACGGACAGCGCGGGAGTGTCAAAGGCGACTGTTCCGGTTGAGGGAACGGCTGGATGAGATTGCATGGCGCCGATGTCGTCGTTCAGGCTTAACAAAGTGCTGATACCGCTCACTAAATAGTTGCAAACGCACGATAGTTGACGGCGATCAATACGATATTCTCGCCCAAAAGCGGCCGGTCCGCTTTCCTTCCCAACCCAGACAGTCGATGTCGGCAACCGCCGTCCCATCTGATGCTTTTTTGGGGTCAACCTTTCCAAGTCTTACGTATCGGAGACAGCGACAAGCTAGCGGGCGATAATGCTGCCATCCCGCGTGAAATCGAAACAATCACACGCCGTCCGCCTCACAACAGCACGTCAACGCTGTGGATCACCAGCCCGACCAACCCGCCGACGATCGTCCCGTTCACGCGAATATATTGCAGGTCGCGGCCGACGGCGTTTTCCAGGCGGCGGGTGATCGTGTCGGCGTCCCAGCTGCGGACCGTTTCCGAGACCAGCTTGACGATGCCGTCGCCGTAATCCGCCGCCGCGCCGACCGCTGCGCGCCGCACGAACCGGTTGATCGTCCGCGACATGCGCGGATCGTGCTGCAACGTCTCGCCGAGTTGGCGCAGGATGTCGCCGAGCTTGCCGGCCATCGCCCGCTCGGGGTCGCGCGCGATCGCCAGAAGCGCACCGCGAGCCTGCTCCCACAGCCCGTCGAGCCAGCGCTGCATCGCCGGATTGTCGAGCAGGTCGTTCTTCATCGTCTCGACGCGCTCGCGCATCCGGCGGTCATATTGCAGGTCCCAGGCGAGCCGATCGAGCCCCTCCTCCGCCTTCAGGCGCAGCGGATGCTCGGGGTCCTCCGCCATCTCCGCGAGCAGCTTGTCGAAGCCGCTGATGAGCTTGTCCGCGACGGTCGTGTCGAGCCCGGTCCAGCGTAGGATCGAGCCGGCCTTGTCGTGGACCATCGCGCGGACGAGATGGTCGTTCGCGGCCAGCGTCTTCGCCGCCCAGCGGATCGCGCTTTCGAGCAGCGGCGCGTGGCGGCGCTCGGCGATCGCGGCCTTGAGCAACTGGCCAAGGATCGGCGACACCTCCGTCGCGCGCAGGCGGGCGCCGATCCCGGCCTTGACCATCCCGCCGAGCCGCGCCGGATCGAGACCCTCCAGCACCTGCGCGACCAGCTTCGACGCACCCTGGCGAAAGCGCCCCCCTGCCCCCTCCGGCGGATCGGTCAGCCAGCGGGCGATCGCGCCCGCCACGTCGAGGCGGCGGGTTCGCCTGGCGATGACGACAGGGATCAGGAAATTGGCGCGGAGGAACTGCGCGAGCGTGTCGCCGATCCGGTCCTTGTTGCGCGGCACTATGGCTGTGTGCGGGATCGGCAGGCCGAGCGGATGGCGGAACAGCGCGGTCACCGCGAACCAGTCCGCCAGCCCACCGACCATCGCCGCCTCCGCGAACGCACGGACGAACGCGAAGGCGGGGTGGGCGTGGACGAGCGCGCGGCTGACGAAGAACGTCGCGGCCATGAACACGAGCAGCCCGGTCGCGACGATCCGCATGCGGACGAGGGCGGGCGGCGTTGCTTCGCTCGCCGGGCGCGTGCGGGTTGAAACTGTCATGCCCGAAACAATTCCCCAGCGCGGGGATAGTTCACGACCGCCGCCGACGATCCGGCTTTCGCCCAACGTGCGCTCGATTCAGGTGCGCTCGACTGATGGAATTTAGCCACCCCCGCGCGTGATTGGGTGGGTTCCGAGCGATCCGCCCTCGACTGCCACCCGGCTTTCGACCGATACCGGCCTGACCGGACCACGCTCAACCGTCGTGTGTTTGACTCGCCGGTGCTCGACCAGACGGCTCGCGCTGGTAACGTTCGTGCCGTATTCCTCGACGCCAGGCCGACGCGCGATGCTTTTGGCCCGCCCGCGCTCGACTGGCCCATGCTCGACCGCGCGGCTTTCGACTGAGTCCGGCATGACCGGTCTACGCTCGACCGGCACGCGCTCGACCTCCCCATGCTCGACCCGACGGCTCGTGCAGGCGCCGGTCGTGCCGTATTCCGCGACGCCCCGCCATCACGCGGAACTTCGACGTCGCTCAACACGAGGGGTGCGATGGCGTCACTCGGCTGGCTGTGTGCCATCGCCGAGCTTGGGGGTGGCCGGCCCGAGCCGTGGACCAGACGGTCCGGCGAGACCGATGACTTCGCTGCCGTCGTCGCCGGGGCGATAGGTGAGCAGGCTGCGGCCGAGGCGTGGGCCGATATACCGCTCGATCCCGACCGCGAGGCTGAACGCCGCGGGGACGATCAACAGCGTCAGGATGGTCGACAGGACGAGCCCGCCGATCACGACGATGCCCATCGGCGCGCGCCACGATCCGTCGCCGCCGAGCGACAGCGCGGTCGGGATCATGCCCGCGACCATCGCCACCGTGGTCATCACGATCGGCTGCGCGCGCTTGTGGCCGGCATCGACCACCGCGGTCCAGACGTCGACGCCCTTGCCCATCTCCTCCAGCGCGAAGTCGATCAGCAGGATCGAGTTCTTGGCGACGATGCCGAGCAGCATGAGGATACCGATGAACACCGGCATCGACACCGGATTGCCCGTCGCCCACAACGCGATCAGCCCGCCGAGCGGCGCCAGCAACAGCGACCCCATGTTGACGAACGGCGGCAGCGCGCGGCGGTACAGCAGCACCAGCACCGCAAACACCAGGAACGTCCCCGCGATCACCGCCAGGATGAAGTTGTTGATCATCTCCGCCTGGAACTTCGACTGCCCGAGCACGAGCTTGTTCACCCCGGTTGGCAGGTTCGCCATCGTCGGCAGCGCATCGATCTGCTTCTGCGCGACGCCGGAGACTATCCCCGGCGCGAGATCGGCGCCGATCGTCAACTGACGTTGCTGGTTGACGCGGTCGATCTTGGTCGGACCGGAGCCGAGCGTGATCTCCGCCACCAGGTTGAGCGGCACCGAACCACCCGAGGCGGTCGACACCGGCAGGTTCTGGATCGTCGACAGCTCGCTACGCGCGCCCTGGTCGAGCGCGACGCGGATGGGGATCTGGCGATCGGACAACGAGAACCGCGCCGAGTTCTGGTCAATGTCCCCGAGCGTCGCGATCCGGATCGCCGACGACAGTGCCTGCGTCGTCACGCCAAGGTTGGCGGCGAGATCGAAGCGCGGCTTGATGACGATTTCCGGGCGCTGCATGTTGCCGGCGACGCGCGGCGCGACCAGCGTCGGCAGGCGCGACATCTCGGTCACGATCTTCTGCGCGGTCGCATCGAGCAGCTTGGGATCGTCGCCACCCAGCGTCACGCTCATGTCGCGCGTGCTGCCGCCCCAGCCATTCTGTGACCGGAACGAGACGCGTGCATCGGGGATCGCCGCGAGCTGGGGTGCGAGACTACGCTCGAACTCCGTGCTCTTCATTTTCCGATCGTCCTTGAGCGTCGCGGTGACGCGGCCGGCATTGACCGAACCATTGGCGCCGCTGCGCGCATAGACCGACTGCACGTCGGGCTGCGATCCGATCAGCGCCGCGACCTTGGTCACCACCGCTTCGGTCTGCGCCAGCGTCGTGCCCGGCACCATGTCGATGACCGCCATCGAGGTGTCGTTGTCCTGCGCAGGCTGGAACGTCATCGGCAGGACCGCGAACATCACGATCGTCATGAGGAACGCGAACACGCCGAGCCCGAGCACCCAGAAGCGGTGATCGCGGAAGCGGCTGGTCAGGCGGTGGAAGCCGCCACGGGCGGCCGAGGCCTTCGCCTTGCCGGTCTCCAGCGTCCACTTCAGCGTCGCCATATAGCCGTCCATCAGGACGCCCTCGCCGTGCACCGCGGGGCCGGCGGATTTGAGGAAATACGCCGCGAGCATCGGCGTGACGAGACGCGCGACCGCGAGGCTCATCAGCACCGAGGCGACCACCGTCAGGCCGAAATTCTTGAAGAACTGCCCCGAGATACCCGGCATCAGGCCGACCGGTAGGAACACCGCGACGATCGCCATCGTCGTCGCCAGCACGGCGAGACCGATCTCGTCGGCGGCGTCGATCGAGGCCTGATAGGCGGACTTGCCCATCCGCATGTGGCGGACGATGTTCTCGATCTCGACGATCGCGTCGTCGACCAGCACGCCCGCGACGAGGCTGAGCGCGAGCAACGTCATCTGGTTCAGGTTGAAGCCGAGCAGGTCCATGAACCAGAAGGCGGGGATCGCCGACAGCGGGATGGCGAGCGACGAGATCACCGTGGCGCGCCAGTCGCGGAGGAACAGGAACACCACGATCACCGCGAGCACAGCGCCCTCGATCATCGCGTGGATCGCGCTCTCATACTGCATCTCGGTGTATTTGACGCTGTTCGAGCGCAGCACGAAATGCACGTTCGGATTGCGCTTTTCCATCGCCGCAAGCTTCTTCACCGCCTCGTTGAAGACGGTGACGTCGGACGATCCCTTGGAGCGCTGGAAATCGAAGCTGATCGTCTGGCGGCCGTCGATCGCGGCGCGACTGCGCTGTTCGGCGTAGAGATCGCGGACCTGTGCAATGTCGGCCAATCGTACCGTGCGGCCGTTGCCGACGCTGATCTGGGTCTGCGCGAGTGCGACCGCGTCCTTCGCGTTGCCGAGCACGCGGACCGACTGTTCGGACCCGGCGATCTCGGCACGGCCACCCGCCGCGTTCAGATTGACCTGGCGGAGCTGGGCGTTGACCTGGCTCGCGGTCAGCCCCTGGCTTTGCAGCTTGAGCGGATCGAGGATAATGCGGATTTCGCGGCTGACACCGCCGTTGCGATTGACCGCGGCCATGCCGGGGACCGACAGCAATTCCTTCGCGACGTTGTTGTCGATGTACCAGCTCAGCTGTTCGACCGTCATATCCTTGGCGATCACCGAATAGCTGGCGAGATCGTTGTCGGTGGTGTTCGCACGGAACACCTGCGGCTCGAGGATACCCTCGGGAAGGTCGCTGCGGATCTGTGCGATCGCGTCGCGGACGTCGGTGACGGCACGGTCGATCGGCGTGCCGATGCTGAGCTGGACGACGGTCTGCGACTGGCCCTCGGTAACGGTCGAGGTGATCTCGTCGATGCCCTGGAGCGAACGAACGGCCGCCTCGACGCGCTGCGTGACCTGCGTCTCGAGCTCGGTCGGCGCGGCACCCGGCTGGTTGATGACGACGATCGCGATCGGGAAATCGATGTCCGGATCGTTGTTCACGTCCATCCGCATGAAGCTGACGATACCCGCCAGCGTCAGTGCGATGAACAGCACGATCGGCGGCACCGGGTTGCGGATCGCCCAGGCCGAGATGTTACGAAAGTTCATGAGCTCAGCTCGCTTTCTTCGTGACCGGCTTCACCTTCTGCCCGGGCGCCAGGAACCCGCCTGCAGACAACACTACTCGCTCGGTTCCATCGAGTCCGCTGAGAATCGTCACGCCCGCATCGGAGACCTGGCCGATCTTGATATCGCGGCGGACCGCCTTGTTATCCGCGCCGATGATATAGACGAAGCTGCCCTTCTCGTCGCTCTGCAGCGCCGAATCAGGGAGCAGCGGTGCCTGGGT
>Ga0247809_1000246_pt1 | contig 28124 bp, 21 predicted proteins | sample UWRJL104311B1_FD_180951 | JGI IMG/M metagenome (GOLD analysis project Ga0247809, IMG submission 180951) | Plant litter microbial communities from Arlington Agricultural Research Station in Wisconsin, United States - UWRJ-L104-311B-1 | ecosystem: Environmental > Terrestrial > Plant litter >...
GCCTTTTAGCTTGGCATTTTCTACCCGGTTCATCTGACTGGCGAGTAGTAACGCAAACAGCTCTTCAAACGCGATTCGCTCTTTGGCCTTCGAAATATCTTCGATTGTCTCTGGAAAGTGCATCTTCAAGAGCGCTTCCCCGCGCCGAACAAGATTCTCGGATTTAACGATATCGAGCGGCAACGTCTCTGGTAGCATTGTCATCAAAGGACGTAACTCGTTCAGGATCTTACGAACGAGCGGTGTTTTCAAGCCGTGTATCGCCCGGTATGTCGGCAAGATGCGGTCGGTCTGTACCGGCATATCACTTACCTTCTCGGCACTCGGGTTAGACAATTGGTATTTATTATAATTAAATTCAAAATCACCTGAAAAGAAGAACTCTTCACCGGTTTTTAGCTGCGTCTCACGGTAGGGCTGATTAAACCAGGTCGCCTGCAATTTTCCCGTATCGTCAGCCAACGTTGCCGTTGTAATGCGCAGCCCTCGTCGCACCGGACGCGTCGCTATTTTTTCGCAGCGTGCTTTGATCGTCATCTTGCCGGGGTGGACGTCGGCAATTGCCGTCACCTCAGAAAAGTCCTCGTAGGCACGAGGCAAAAAGTTAATCAGGTCATAGACCGAATGGAGACCGGCCAGCCTAAACTGTTCCCCGGTCTTCTCGCCCACACCTTTGACTTGCTCAAGTGGCGCACTGATATTCATATATCTATTATCTTCTATCTCTAGAGCTTAGCGAACAAGAATGAAATTATTCTTACCTTTTTTGATCAGTGATGTTTGAGTAATCGCACTGTCTTCGGCTATTTTTTCGCCGTTGAGTGAAATAGCACCACCTTCGATAAGTCGACGAGCATCGCCGTTGCTTGAAGCTGTTTGAGTGGCAACAAGCGCGTCAATTAATGACAACCCCGTAGCCACGGTAGGAATTTCACCAGCCAATACGTCGAGATCTTCGTCAGACAGCTCGTCAAACGCGACACCACCAAATAGTACGTTCGTCACCCGCTCCACACTAGCAGTTCGCGCTTCGCCGTGAACAATTTTTGTCACTTCGCGGGCCAATGTTTTTTGAGCGACTCGGGCACGTGGATCTTCACTGACAGTTTTTGCCAGTGCTTCGATTTGCTCACGACTCAACATCGTAAATGTCTTGGCGTAATCGATGACATCTTGGTCACCCGCATTGAGCCAGAATTGGTAGAACTTAAAGACACTAGTTTTTTTACTATCAAGCCAGACAGCACCCTCTTCGGATTTGCCAAACTTCTTACCCGTTGTTTTGTTAATGATCAGCGGCGTCGAGTAGACGTGCGCCTCTTTGCCATCAAGTCGGCGGATCAAGTCGACGCCAGCAATCGAGTTACCCCATTGGTCGGCACCACAAACCTGTAGCGTCACACCGTGTTCACGGTTTAGGTGCAAGAAGTCGTAGCCCTGAATCAAAGAATAGCTAAATTCAGCGTAACTAATGCCCGAGCCGTCCTCACCAATTCGAGATTGGACGAATTCACGGCCAAGCATCTGACTCAAAGGAACATTTTTACCAACCGTGCGCAGGAAATCCAGGTAATTAATATTCTTAAACCAGTCGTAGTTATCAACGATTTCAAACGATTGACCTGCGAAGACAGTTTTGTACTGCTCGGCGATTGCAGCTTTGTTACGGGCTACGTCTTCGAGTGACTGCAGGTTTCGCTCGTCTTTCTTGCCGTCTGGGTCACCAATCATACCAGTAGCTCCGCCAACGAGTAGGTAGGCTTTATGTCCGGCTTCGATGAAGCGACGCACCATCATGGCTGCTGCGAAGTTACCGACAGTCATACTGTCCGCACTAGGGTCAACACCCCAATAGAAAGAGATGGGCTCCTTATCAAGCTCGGTAATATCGGCGTAGGTCATCTGGTTGATGAATCCGCGCCACTGCAATTCTTCGGAAAGTCGCATCTCTCTTCTCCTCATCTGTTATATCCTTGGTAGTATAGCAAATAATCAGGCTTTACGCACTGTAATTAATGCTATAATGGTGGAGATATTGCTTATGAGAATAGGGAAACGTGGCTAAAAAAACTCCATCAAGAAAATTGAATGTGTATTCGAATCTTTCACGTCGACGAAAGGCGAAAAAGGACTCCGAAACACGGCGCCGGGCTGAATACCTGGCGACGCTTCCAAAGCACCCGGTAAAACGCTTCTTTTACAAGATGCACCCAAAACGATTCTGGGCTTACTGGTTCAGTAAACGTGGTGTCATCATGGCTCTCAAGATTGCCGGCATCGGCCTACTTCTCATGGCTCTACTTATTGGTGGGCTGTTCGCCTACTTCCGTAAAGACCTTGACCAAATTCGTCCAGGCGAAATCGACAAACGTGTCCAGTCAACTGTCACGAAGTATTATGACCGCAACGACCAATTACTCTGGGAAGACAAGGGTGATGGCAACTACAAGCTCGTCGTTAAAAGCGAAGCATTGAGCGAAAACCTCAAGAATGCAACCGTTGCTATCGAAGACCGTGACTTCTACAAGCACAGCGGCGTTAGTATCTCTGGTACAACTCGCGCCCTTTTTAACAACGCAACTGGTGGATCTGTACAAGGTGGGTCAACCCTTACTCAGCAACTGGTAAAGCAAGTATTCTTTGCCGACGAAGCCTCCGACCGTGGCTTTGGTGGTGTCCCGCGCAAGATTAAAGAGTTGATTCTTTCAATCGAAATCGAACGCATGTATGACAAAGACCAAATCTTGACGCTGTACCTCAATGAATCGCCCTACGGTGGTCGTCGAAACGGTGCCGAGTCGGGTGCACAAACCTACTTCGGTAAGTCAGCTAAGGATCTCACGATCGCCGAGGCGTCACTACTTGCCGCCATCCCGCAAAACCCATCGACGTTTGACCCCTATAACGTCGCCGGACACGAACGTCTGATCGCAAGGCAACACGAAGTACTTAACAGTATGCGTGATCTTGACTACATCACCCAGGCCGAGGCAGATGAAGCCAAAAAAGTACCTATTCTTGATAGCGTCAAGCCTCTCGCTGACCAATACGCTGGCATCAAAGCTCCTCACTTCGTACAGATGGTGCGATCGCAACTCGAGAGTGAACTCGGCAAGACGACTGTTGGCAAGGGTGGATTGACCGTCAAGACGACACTTGATATCCGCATTCAAAACAAACTCGAAGAATCAATGACCGATATGTTCAACTCATACGTTCCGGCTTACGCTGGGTTCACCAACGGTGCTGCAACTGTTCAAGATTCACAGTCTGGCCAAATTGTTGCCCTTGCGGGGAGTCGTGACTTCTCATATGCAGGCTACGGGCAAGACAATGCCGCAACTGCCTACATCCAACCAGGTTCTTCAGTCAAGCCACTCGTCTACTCAGAGCTGTTTGAACAGAAACCGACAGGACAACAGAACTTCGGTAGTGGCACCATCCTTAAGGATGAACCAATCGACGCACTATACGGTGCAAAACTGCAAAACGCCGACCGTCAATACAGAGGTGACGTCACGATTCGTACGAGCCTAGCAACCTCACGTAACGTTCCGGCCGTCAAGGCAATGATCGTCAACGAGAACTCGGCCAAAGGATCAACTATCCAAACAATTCACGACCTCGGTGCGACTAGCTACTGTACGGTTGGTGACGACAAAACAGCCGGCTACTCACTGGCAATCGGTGGGTGTGGCGTACGACAGATTGATCTCGTGAATGCGTATGCATCAATCGCGCGCGGCGGTGTCTACAAGCCACAGTCATCAGTGCTCGAAGTCAAAAATAGCTCCGGTGAAACACTGAAGAAATGGGCCGACGTTGCTGGCAAGCAAGTCATTAGCAACCAAGCTGCCTATGTCGTGGACGATATACTGACAGACCCAACAGCAAGTGCATCACTTGGTAACTACGCTGCCAAAAGCATCCCTGGCGTCAAGACAGCTACTAAAACTGGTACGTCCGACAAGGGCGGAAACGCAAAAGACCTCTGGATGCTTAGCTATAGTCCTGCATTAACAATGGGCGTATGGCTCGGTAACCCAGATACGACAATCCTTAAAAACGGAACCTCGTCTCTCGGTAGCCCAATTGTTGCCAAGGTCATGGAATTTGCACACAAAGAAGTCTACGCCCCTGAAGGCAAGTGGAAATCAGGCGACTGGTTTGCACAACCAGCTGGCATCCAAAAAATTGGTGTCGAAATCTACCCAGCGTGGTGGAACAAAACTCAAGGCCAAGCCAACGCCAAGCTCACCTTCGATAAGGTCTCAAAGAAGAAGGCAACCAGCTGTACGCCCGATGGCGCCAAGTTAGAAGCCGACGTCATCAAGACAAACGACCCCGTCACCAAGAAGGAAGTATTCACTAACATCCCAAGTGGTTACGACGCCACTAAGGATGATGACGCACATGCCTGTGGCGATGCGCAGGTAAATGCCAGCTTCGTCGTTGCACCTGCGGGATCGAATAAAGTCAAAATCACCGTTACTGCGACTAAGGGAAAGTTCGACCCGACAACTATCGCAATTAGCGTTGGCGGTTCGGTCGTCACGACACTCAATGCGTCTGGTACTGGCGGTACCTACGAGTACACCATTCCCGCAGGGACACAGAACAAAGCCGTGACTGTCAGCGTCACCGACAGCGGCTTCTACGTCGTCAACGCGTCTGGTAGTGGCACTGTCAGCTCGACACCGTAGGCCGATACGTTAGGCAACAAACATTAAAAGAACCCTCTGTAACGAGGGTTCTTTTTTTACAGTCAAGTGAAGCGTGACTAGTCTTGCTTGTCGAGGAGTTCGAACAAGCTGTCTTCGGGTGTACGGCGTCGGTTGTACTTGCGCACGTTCTTTTGTGCTGGCTGTTGATCGGTTGGTTGATCCGTTTGCTGACCAGTAGACTGTGTTGGCTGCGTCGTCTGGGCCTGCGATTGACCACGTGGTGTACGAGGTGATTGCTGGGCACGAGGCTGACGCTCTGGGCGATTTCGTGGTTGAGACTGCGCAGCGGTCGTTGTTGACTGTTCAGAAGCCTGCTCAAAGACACCAGGCTTCGCCTGAGGCACTTCAATAGCAGGTTCTTCGTTATGAACCACTTTTGATTTACGAGGGCGCTGGACCTTCGCGAGGATGGCTGCACGCTTCGGCGTCGAAGCAGCGGCGGCTTTCTTGGCGATAACGTCGCGGTCACCACCACCAACAAGACGTGCAAACATCATTTTACCAGCTGCAGTTTGCAAACCTCGGATAAATTCGATTTCAACGATCTTACCAATTTGGCTGTTGGCGTGTTCAACAACCACCATCGTACCGTCAGCAAGGTGCCCGACAGCTTGGTGTGAGTCGTTGCCCTTTTGCGTCAATTCAAGACGAGTCTTCTCACCGGGAAGGTAAGCCATGCGAAGCGTTTTCGCAAGGTCGTTAACGTTCAGCACAGGAATACCTTCAACTTGGGCAACTTTATTAAGGTTGAAGTCGATAGTACAAATTGCACCGTTGTATTCTTTGGCGAGTTTAAGGAGGCGGTTGTCTACCCCTTCTTCGGCTTTCGTGCCGTCACTGAAGATTTCAACGTTAACGTTTGTCATCGCTTGTAGCTCACTGACAATATCAAGTCCGTGACGAGCGCGACTACGCTTTTCGGTGTCAGCGTGGTCAGCAAGAAATTGCAGTTCACCAACAACACTCCGTGGAACGAAGAGCGTACTGGTAATAAATCCAGATTCAGCAATCGAGATAATACGGCCGTCAATCAAGACAGACGTGTCGACAAATATCGGCATGTGCTGCTTTTTTGAGTGTTTAAATTTAATAGTTTGGGCTACCGTCAGGTAGGTTGTCTCTGCTGCAATCGCAAGCAGGGTAATAATAATGAATATTTCCATGATATATACTGGGCCTTATTTCTGTAAATAGTCGATCAACGCACTGCGAAGATCGGCAACTGGTTTAATAAATTTGTTGTCACTGTGAATTTTTGGAGCAATTGCTCGTTTAAATCCAAGTTTTTTTGCTTCCGCGACACGCTTGTCGACACCGGGGATCGAGCGAACCTCTCCACCAAGTCCAACTTCACCGAACACTACCGTATCGTCATCGATACGACGCCCGGCAGCTGCACTGGCAATTGCCATACAGATCGCAAGATCCGCGGCTTGATCATTGAGTTTGAGTCCCCCAACGACGTTTATGTAGATGTCTTTATCAGATAAATTCAATTTTGTACGTCGCTCCATGACGGCGATCAACAAGTTTAGTCGATTGAGGTCAAACCCGCTCGCGGTACGCTTAGGATACCCGAAACTGGTCGGATTAACAAGTGCCTGGATCTCAACCAACAGTGGTCGAGTGCCTTCGAGTGTCGCTAGTACCACAGAACCATCAGCTGGATTACGCTCGGCGAGTAGTGCGGCCGAGGGATTTTCGACCGGTCGCAGCCCCTCCTCGTACATTTCAAAGATCGCTGCTTCGTTCGTCGAACCAAAGCGGTTCTTGGCGGCACGAACAATTTTGAAGCCACCATATCGATCGCCTTCGAACTGTAAAACGACATCAACCAGGTGCTCGAGTACCTTTGGCCCTGCAATACTACCCTCTTTGGTGACGTGGCCAACCAAGATCACTGCCGTACCAGTTTCTTTAGCAGCACGAATCAGGACATTACTACTGTTGGTAATTTGACTTACTGTCCCAGGCGCACTCGTAATTTCATCAAGTGCCAATGTTTGAATCGAGTCAACAATCACCAGATCGTAGGTACCGCTACGAATCGTAGCTGCGATATCGTTGGCGCTGGTACTCGCGACAAAATCAAGCTTTTCACTCGATTGAGCGCCGAGGCGCTGCGCGCGTAGCTTGACCTGACTCGCCGATTCTTCACCGCTGACGTATAAAACCGTTGTTGTCTTGGCGATAAAGGCCGTCACCTGCAGTAGCAAGGTGCTTTTTCCAATACCGGGTTGACCGGCCAGCAACACAACCGCTCCTGGCAACACACCGCCACCAAGTACTGTATCGAGATCCGTTGCGCCGGTAAGCATACGCTTCGATGTATCGTCGGGCTGCATGTCTTTTATAGACTGGACTTTAAGGATACGTCCGCTATTACCACCCTTTGCAACAGATGAAGTGCCCGATGAAGTCGGCGCCTGTTCAACAAGTGTGTTCCACTCGCCACAGTTATCACACTTACCGGACCATTTGCTATGCGTCGCGCCACAATTTTGACAGACGAATTGAGTTTTTGCTTTAGCCATTAAATCTAGTATACCTTAGGAAATTTGATTGATTATTAAATAGAGGGTGTGGGTTGCAGCTCTTTAATACTATCGATACTTTTGTTTAAGACTTCGATTTCCGAAGAAAGTTGCTGGTATCGTTCGTATTTCGCGTTATAGCTGTCGATATCACTACTAATCGAGGCTCGATCAGCATCAATCTGATTCGAGCGCCCAAGCAATACACTCCGCTCTCGATTAAATTGACTCATCGAGGTAAAGTCATTGCTATTCGCACGGTTATTAAAGGCCTGTATATCAGCCGATAGCTGCGATACGTCGCTATTATAGGTCGTCGTGCGCGTTTCAATGCTCGATCCCAATGCTGTTAGTTCCGTATAAAGCGTCTCTGTTTCGTTTTTCAAGTTCTTGAATATCGTATTGTACTTTTCATGCAAACTCACCACTTTTTGACGATCTTGAAAAAACTGTTCGTAGTACGTTTCCAGTTCGGGGCTCAGCGTTCGAGATTCAGTAGCAAGAATCGAGTGGAGTTCGTTTTCAAACTGACCAGGTTCGGTCCGTTCATAGTAATCCATTCGTGTCGTCAGGTCAGCATCACTCCCAAGTTTTTGATATTCGGCACGAATCAACGTCCCGATACGGCTCCGTTCGCTATCACTCATCCGTTCCCATGCCGCGTGCAACATCTCATGGGCAGCAGTCACCTCTTCTATACCATCAAGCTGAGCGTTACCGACTTCATAAATAAAGATACGATGTTGACCGGTGTAGCATCCGAGGATAGGATTCCCTACTTCTTGCCGGGGACAGTCCTGATTAAACTTATCTGAACCATCGACTTCTGGCTGTGTTGAATAAAAATGAAATTGTCCCTTTGGTGTAAATGCGACCTGGGCTTCGATTGCTTGAATTTGGCTGCTTGGAGTATATGACCAGACACTCACCTGATCCATCACATATTGACGGTTCAGCACCAGCCATCCAGCCGCAGCAAGAAGGCCGATGCTCAGCGCACCGGCAATGATCGCCCCGCTAAGACTACGCTTCTTGGCCGACATTAATCTGTATTTTTCCTTTTATAGCAGCGACTTTGAGTACTGTGCCCTTTTCGTATTCACCAGATAGGATGCCGTCAGCGACGGGCAACTCTAGCAGATCTTGCATCGCTCGACGCAGTGGCCGCGCACCATACTTTTCGTCGTGTCCCTGACTAATAATCTGTCGCTTTGCCGAAGCAGCGATCACGAGGTGGATGCCTTTTCGCACCAGTCGGTCTTGTAGCTCACCAAGTAGCTTGTCAAAGATCTTACCCACTTCTTTTTTCGTCAAGGCACGGAACGTCACGATTGCGTCAAACCTATTTATCAGCTCTGGGCGCATCATTCGTCCAAGCGCCTCTTCGGCAGCAAGTGCGTTTTCGGCGTGAACATTGTCTAGGTGTTTTTGGTCGTTTCGTGTCACGACATTAAAGCCAAGGCTTGACTCTTTCATCATGCGATCAGCACCCAGGTTACTCGTCAGAATAATGATAGCGTTCGAAAAGTCTACTTTGTGACCTTTCGCGTCCGTCAACGCACCGTCCTCAAGAATCTGCAGTAGCAAGTGGAAAATATCCGGATTAGCCTTTTCAATTTCATCAAACAAGACGACACTGTAAGGTTGACGGCGAATCTTATCAGTCAATTGACCTCCCTCGTCGTAGCCAACATATCCAGCTGGTGCACCAACGAGTCGACTGGCGGTGTGCTTTTCACTAAACTCACTCATGTCGATTTTAATGAGGTTATCTTCACTTCCAAAAACTTCACGAGCAAGCACCTTTGCGAGTTCGGTCTTTCCGACGCCAGTAGGACCCATAAATACGAATGAACCGATTGGTCGATTACTACTCGCAACACCGCTGCGACTACGGCGAATCGCGCGTGAAACTTTTTCAACGGCTTCGCGCTGTCCGATGACATACTTTTCCAAGTGGCCTTCTAGGTTTCGTAGCAACTTCGCTTCGGACTTTTGGACGCGGCTGACCGGAATCCCCGTCATAAGTGAAATCGCATGAGCGATATCTTCGTCACCCAAAACGATAGGCGTCTTTTTTTCGTAGGCACTGCGTGTTTCTTCCAACCTAACAGTCAGCTGCGTGATACGCGTTTTATACAGTGCGGCACGCTCGTAGTCTTCAGCCGTCACCGCTTCTTCCATTTTGTCGTTCAAGTTTTTCAACTGACGCATGTAATCACGTAGCTTGCTTGGCTTGCGACCAGACTTTACTCTGACACGCGCAGCAGCTTCGTCAATGACGTCAATTGCCTTGTCGGGCATGTAACGTTCGTTAATGTAGCGATCAGCCATATAGACAGCATCTTCAATCGTCTCGTCACTGATCATGACGCCGTGGTGCTTTTCGTAATACGGTTTCAACCCCTTCAGGATTGCAATCGTGTCTTTTAGCTTTGGCTCGGGGACGACAATCGTTTGAAAGCGTCGCTCAAGCGCTGTATCTTTTTCGATATGCTTGCGGTACTCGTCAAGTGTCGTTGCACCGATAAGGCGAATCTCACCGCGCGCCAGGGCTGGCTTTAATATATTAGCCGCATCAAGCGCACCTTCGGCAGCGCCGGCGCCGACAAGCAGGTGCAGTTCGTCGATAAAGATAATGACGTTCTTTTGTTCTTGTAACTCGGTAATGACTTTCTTGAGTCGTTCTTCGAATTCACCGCGATACTTTGTGCCCGCAATCATGCCGGCCAAATCAAGCTGAATAATACGCTTGTCGAGTAGGTGTTCTGGCACGTCCTCGCTGGCGATACGCTGCGCCAGACCTTCAACAATAGCTGTCTTACCAACGCCTGGCTCACCGATAAGAACAGGATTGTTCTTAGTGCGACGACTCAGAATCGTCACCAAGCGCTCTTCTTGCTCGGCACGTCCAATCACAGGATCAAGCTTGCCTTCTTTGGCTAGCGCCGTCAGATCGGTCCCAAAAGTCCCCAGTGCGCCCTTGCGTGTCGGGATCTTTTTTGTTTCAAGAATCGTTTCATCATCGGTGGGGCTGTACGATTCACCCTGACGGTCCAAATATTCTTCAAGCTCCGAAACAATGTCTGTAATATTAACATCCATGTCACGAAGTAGCACCGTCGCGCGGGCATTTTTTTGCGTCAGAATGCTATACAGGATGTGTTCCGTACCCAGGTAATCCTGGTGGAATTCCTGCGCAATATCCCAACTCATTTTCAGTGTTAGTTTTGCGGTTTCGCTCAGGCTTTTTGTACTCAATCCGCCAACTACTGCCGAGACCGGTACCATATTTAAAGCCGTTTGCGCACGGTCAAGCGTTACACCGGCATCGGCAAGAATCTTGGCACCAACAGACGCACCCTGCGCCATAACTCCCAGAAGGAGGTGCTCTGTGCCGATATAAGGACTTCCGTAACCCTGAGCAATCAATGTTGCGTGATGAAGACTCGTCCGCGCATTGTCGGTGAGATGTGAAATAAATTCTGCAAAATCATCAGCCATGGTCTTATTATCTATCCTCCCGTATAAGAAGTGCAAGCGTATTTTCTATTTACCTGTACTCTATACCTAGTATAGCAAAATTAGCACTCCTTACAAGAGAGTGCTAATTTTTAATACTATTAAAAGTTACTTGTCAGCAGGAACTTCGTCGGTAGATTCTTCAACGGCGTTGAGAAGGCTATCTTCGATATTCTTCTTTGCTGTGTGCTCCGCAGCAGGTTTGGCAGCGGGTGTTGCTTGTTCGATATCCAGCTCGTAGCCAGTAAGGCGACTTGCAAGGCGAACATTCTGCCCACCACGACCAATAGCGATTGACTGCTGGTCTTCGTTCACAAAGACAGTTGCACGCTTGTCAGCTTCGCGAATCTCTACCTTGTAGACTTCAGCTGGACTCAAAGCGTTCTTGATGAACTGTTCGATGTTTTCGTCAAAAGTAACGATGTCGATCTTTTCTTGGTCACCGACTTCGTTCATGACGGCCTGGACACGAGTTCCGTGACCACCAACGAATGTTCCAACTGGATCAACGCCAGGGACGTTACTTGCGACGGCTAGTTTTGTGCGACGACCAGCTTCACGAGCAATCGCCTTAATCTCAACTGCACCAGATTCAAGTTCAGGAACTTCTTGGCGGAAAAGGTATTCGATGAATTCAGGGTTTCCACGACTTAGAATTAGTTGTGGGCCACGGTTGTCGCGTTCGATGTCTTTGATAAACACCTTGATGCGCGCACCAACACTGTAGTATTCGCCTTGGATCTGTTCGCTCTGTGGAATAATTCCGTTCGCTTTGCCGATCTCAATACGGATAACGCGTGGCTCAACTCGTTGGACAGTTCCGTTCACAACCGTACCAATTTTGTCTTCGTATTCGCTCAGTACGACTTCGCGTTCAGCTTCACGTAGGCGCTGCAGGACAACCTGCTTGGCAGTTTGAGCCGCAACACGCCCAAAGCTGGTGACTTCGAACTCATCTTCGATCATGTCTTCAAGTTCAGCGTCAGGTTTTACTTTACGAGCATCTTCAAGGCTAATTTCGTGTGCGTCGCTTCCGACAGCTTCAACGACTTCGCGAGAAACAAATACTTTTGCAACACCGCTTTCGACGTCAAGTTCGCTACGAACTTCTTGGTCACGTTCGCCATTATCTCGGCGCCATGCAGCGGCAATAGCCTGTTCGATAACTGACATAATGACGTCTTCGGGGAGGTTTTTCTCTTCAGCGATCGTACGTACCGCGAGAGTCAATTGTTTGAGGTTTAGTTCTTCCATAATAGTGTCCTTTCTTAATTAATTCGACGTTCATGTGGGTGAATCATTCTATGAAAAATTCCGACCTGGTGGCCGGAATGTACTATCGCTATTATACTCGATATCCCTTATTGGCGCAATACATCCGCTACTTTGCCGGCAAGGCTTGGTCGGGACAGTCCGCCAATACCGTCAGCATTGCCGTCTTTTCTGGTGCCGTCACCCAAAGACTATATTTTTGCTTGATAGCAATCTGCCGGGCGATATACTCACAGCGAAACGACTTGTTTGAGGGCAACCATGTCGCGGCGTCACCATCACTTTTTTGCTGATTCGCCTCGCCCTGCACGGCAATCAACTCAAGTGGGTCGTTAGCAAGCTGTATACGTTGCTGCCGAGTAAGCTGCTGGGCACCGGTCTGCCAAGCGTTCGATAAAGCAACAACGTGATCGATCTGTATATCGCTGACTCCCTTCGTAAAAGGGATGACCGTTCCCGTATACGTATCGTTCAGGGTTCCGCTCAGCACATTACACCCCTCATCAACAACCGGATCCTGCAAATCACGGTGCAAAATTATATTACGAGAATCACACCCGTTCGTGGTTGCCCATCCACTCCCAAATTGACTTCGAGCATAATCAGTCTTCGGCGCACGACCCTTTACGGGCAATGCCTCAAGGGCTGTTGCCGCCGATCCAGTCGCTTGAATTGTCGGAGCGGCAACCTCGGGCTGCTGCGTCTGCTCGATCACTGGTGGTGCCGCAGCAAGAATAACTACCGCAAAACCGATAAGACTTATTATTGTCACGATAACCCGCCGAAGACGCCCATTCATACCCTCTAGTATGAAAGGCTTGGTCGAAATGTTCAATGGCGACACACATCAAGTCTGCGCCAGGACATAATGTGTTAATACTCCCCGCGGCGCTAAACTCTGGAATCCTACTGCTAGTTTGGTTGCTATAGTTGCTATACTAGAACGATGCAGACTGTAAATCGACTTATCCAAACATTCATTCCCGAACATTATCAACTCTCAGTCACTCTCGATCGGATCGGCCGTAGTTTTGCGGGCACCGTCACAGTGAACGGCGTCTCGACACCGAATGCAACCAGTATCATGCTGCATGCAAAAGATCTCATTATTCAATCAGTGACCGTTGATGGCAAGCAGGCCGACTTTACGCTGAACGGTGAAGAGTTAACCATTACACACCCTGACATCCTAGAAGGTGCCCATGTCGTCGCTGTTGGATTTTCGGGCGAAATCACAGATGGTATGCACGGGCTCTACCCTTGCTACTACGAACATGGCGGTGTCAAAAAAGAGCTTCTAGCGACGCAGTTCGAAAGTCACCACGCCCGCGAAGCGTTCCCTTGTATCGATGAGCCTGAGGCCAAAGCCACCTTCGATGTCACTCTTTCAACCGAAGAAGGTGTCGTTGTACTTGGTAATATGCCTATCAAACGACAGCAAAGCGAAGACGGACAACTTGTCACAGAGTTCGAAACATCTCCACGCATGAGCAGCTACTTACTCGCCTGGGTGGTTGGTGAGCTGCAAAAGAAATCCGCAAAGACAAAGAGCGGCGTCGAAGTGAACGTCTACGCAACTCCCGCTCAAAGCCCCGATAGTCTTGATTTTGCACTTGATATTGCAACCCGCGGTATCGAATTCTTTGATGAATATTTCGATATCCCCTACCCTTTGCCAAAATCGGACCACGTCGCACTTCCCGACTTCTCGTCTGGTGCCATGGAAAACTGGGGGCTTGTGACCTACCGTGAGATTGCGTTGCTAAATGATCCAGCCACTGGCTCACTCGCGGCGCGCCAACAAGCGGCCCTGACGATTACTCACGAACTCAGCCACCAATGGTTTGGCAACTTAGTCACGATGAAGTGGTGGAACGACCTCTGGTTAAATGAAAGCTTTGCGAACTTAATGGAGTATATCTGCGTTGATGCGCTCGAACCCGACTGGAAGATCTGGCTTGATCACGCCACCTACGAGGTCCTTCAAGCACTACGTCGCGATAGCCTTGACGGCGTCCAGGCAATTCAAACAGAAGTAAACCACCCCGATGAAATCACCACCATCTTCGACCCCTCAATCGTTTACGCAAAGGGTGGGCGACTACTGCGCATGCTACAAACATTCATCGGTGATGAGGCGTTCCAAGCTGGGCTCAAGCTGTATTTCAAAAAATACGCATACCAAAACACCGAAGCGAATAATCTATGGGAATGTATGAGCGACGCCTCGGGCCAAGAGATCGGCTTGCTCATGAATGCCTGGATATCACAGTCCGGCTACCCAGCACTCAGCGTCTCACAAGACGGCGATCAGCTACATCTATCGCAAAAGCAATTCTTCATCGGACCACACAAGGACTCAGACAAACTCTGGCCAATTCCGCTTGGCGCTTCTGATGCAAACTTTCCGAAGCTTATGAGTGAACAAGCTCTCACAATCACTCGCAGCTCAGACTTACCACTGATTATTAACCATGATAGTACCGCTCACTTCATCACTCACTACACACCGTCGCTGCTTGCCGAGCTTATTCGAAACCTCGCGACGCTCTCAGATATCGATCGACTGAAACTCCTTAACGAACAGACGCTTCTGGCGCAGGCCAATATGATTTCAAGTGCCGAGCTGTTGCCACTACTGGAATCCTACAAGGACGAATCCGTTGAAGCCGTGTGGAGCATTATGCTTGTCGCCCTCAACGAACTTAAGAAATTCGTCGAAACCGATGGCGTCCTTGAAGAGAAACTCCGCACCTATGCCGGCAACTTGGCCGAAAAGCAATTCACGCGCCTTGGCTGGGAGCCAGCTCTAAACGAAAGTGAATCGGATACAAAACTCCGCAGTACCGTCGTTGGGTTAATGTTGTATAGCGAGCGTCCCGAGATCATTGCGCACGCACAGCAACTATACGAATCAACACCGCTCGAATCGCTTGATCCAGAGCTTCGTACGACCATTATCGCCACCGCTGTTCGCTATGCAACCGATCAAACGATTATAGATACACTCCTCGAGGCTCATCAAGCAACCTCATCAAGTGAGCTCAAAGAAGATATCGCGGCCGCAATCACCTCAACAAAAAACCCAGAAGTCATCGAGCGACTTTTCGGTATCTTGAAAGATCCGACGATCGTTCGTCCTCAAGATTTCATGCGCTGGTTCATCTGGTTGCTTCGTAACCGTTACGCACGTAACGCGACGTGGCAGTGGGGTCAAGACAACTGGTACTGGATGGAAGAGACATTTGGCGGCGACAAAAGCTACGACGCCTTCCCTCGCTACGTTGCAGTCTGCCTAACAACTACCCAACAGCTACAAGAATACAAAGACTTCTTTTTGCCACTACGCGATCAGATCGCATTGAAGCGCAATATCGAGCTTGGTATCGTTGAACTGAGTAGCAAGATTGATCACATCACTCGTGACGAAGCAGCAGTACGTAAAGCACTACTCGATCTCTAGATACGTATCAACAGCTGGCGGTTGTCCGGAAACGGCAATCGCCACCAGTTGCATCGCCACACCCTTAAGTTTGTGGCTTGCGGCGTAATAATCGGCAGCAAAACGCATTTGTTGTTGTTTTCTTGCCGTAATTGCCTCAAGTCCATCGCCACGCTTGGCATTTTTACGGTATTTAACCTCCGTAAAATAGAGCGTTTGGCCACACAGCGAGACAATGTCAATTTCACAGAACTTTGTCTTCCAGTTACGCGCAAGAATGTCGTGACCCAAACCGCGCAGATGTCCAGCCGCACACTCTTCGGCGGCATCACCAATCTGTTTGGTCGTTTGTGCTACCGCAGGCGCCTTCTTAATCACTGTTGTCGCGGCAATGTCGGGGCGGTACTTTGCCAGTGGCGCAAATGATAAACGGTGGAGTGGCGTGACGCCAATTTTTTCAATAGCAGTGCGATGGGTGGCGGTTCCGTACCCAACGTGATGAGTAAACCCATAGCCAGGATAGATTGTGTCTTGTAAGGCCATGTAGTTGTCTCTCGCGACCTTGGCGATGATCGATGCGGCAGAGACACTTTGTATCAAAAGATCAGCCTTAGGGAGCGTCGTAACGTACTGGCCCTTGCTAGTGTCACTGAGAAAGTTAATCGTACCATCGATAATAATTTCACTGTACGGTGTTTTTACTTGCTCGACCGCCCGTCTCGTTGCTAGCCTGAGCGCCGCCGATAACCCAATGGCGTCAATCTCTTCTGCGGGCACCCAGCCCAAACCGAAGCCACTCGCCTTATCGCGAATAAGAATATCGAGTGCATCCCGCTTCTTCTTCGTAAGCTTCTTGCTATCGGTCAGCCCTTCAATAGCGGCATCGCCGAGAACAACCGCCCCCACAACAAGTGGACCTGCCCATGGACCTCTTCCAACTTCATCAATTCCTAAAATCATACTACTCACTATACACACGCCTTCTATGAACATTCTTAAACTTATTTCTACAAACAAAAACACCCCGATTTCTCAGGGTGTTTCCTAGACGATAGAGTAGCTTACGCTTCTTCGTGTCGCGCTTCAACTTCAGCTTGTTTTGCAACAAGTTCAGCTTCGGCAGCGTCTTTTTCAGCTTGTTTTGCAACAGCTGCAGTGTGGGCTTCTTCTTTCAGGCGAGCTGCTTCTTCTTCAGCGTGGAGGTCACGAATATCGTTAACACCTTCACGGTCGAAGTTAACGCCCTTAAGGCGTGCACTTTTACCACTACGCTCACGCAGGTATGAAAGGTAGTTGCGACGAACTTTCGAACGACGTGTAATTTCTACTTTTTCAACAAGTGGGCTGTGAAGCAAAAAGCTCTTCTCAACACCAACACCGCTGGCAATTTTACGAACGGTAATGCGAGCTGTGTGAGAGTTTGCACGGTCAACACGGATCACAACGCCTTCAAAAATCTGAATACGCTCTTTAGTACCTTCTTTAATCTTTTGGTGCACACGTACAGTATCACCGCTCTTGGCGTCGACTACTGCAGCCTTTTTTTGTGCTTCGTTTACTCGTTTAATAAGTTCAAAACTCATCTATATCTCGCTTAATCATTTATATCTGTAATCGAATATCTAATATACCATAGTCAATCTGTTATTTAAAGAGTTTGAAACAATTATATAACTTTGACAAGTGTTGACTGTGTTGTATTAAAGGCGAATTAAATAACGCGGTTCACTTCATCGAGTGTTGTCTCACCGCGAAGTGCCGCCAAGACGCCGTGCTCAAGCAGTGTCACCATTCCACTATCACGGGCGGCTTGCTCAATCAGCTCTGCGTGCACATCTATAATCTCACCGCGGAGGAATTTTTGGATTGATTCACCCACAACCATTTGTTCCATGATGACAAATCGTCCATTATAACCAAATGGAGAATGCTCGCTAGGAACCGGTCGGTAGAGTTGGAATGTATCGAGATCAGGCTTGTCGACGTGCTCAGGCAGGTTTGCGAGTGCAGTCTTCACCCAGTTACGCGTAGCCTCATCGGGCTCGTAGGCCTGCTTAGAACTATCATCCAGGCGACGAACGAGTCGCTGCGCAATCACTAGTCGGATCGCCGAGCTAAAGATCGGGTTAACGCCAATCAAATCAATCATACGGCTAAATGCAGCACCAGTTGAGTTGGCGTGAAACGTTGATAGCACGAGATGTCCGGTAATTGATGCTTGAATTGCCGTCTTGGCAGTGTCGGCATCACGGATTTCACCAATCATCACGACGTCAGGGTCGAGTCGCAGTACCGAACGAAGGTGATCGGCAAAGCTTTGCCCATTCGTGGTATCGACAGGAATCTGCGAAATACCAGAAATGCCATATTCAATCGGGTCTTCCAGTGTAATAATTTTACGGTCAGTCGTATTGAGCGCATTAATCATGCTATAGAGCGTTGTCGACTTACCACTACCGGTAGGTCCGACCATGAGTACCATGCCGCGTGGGTGGCCCACTATCTCATCAATTTCTTGACGTTCATCCGGGCCAATCCCGAGCCGGTCAAGATTAAGCATCGACTCATCGTAGTTAAAGAGACGAAGCACCGCGTCTTGGCCATACATCGTCGGAATCACTTCAACGCGCATATTCAGCAGGTGTGTCGCCCCATCAATAGTGATTTCTTTTTGCAGGTGACCCGATTGTGGCTCAGTTGCCGCCGTCGAGATGTTTGCCCGCGAGGCCAGTGCCCCAAGGATCACACGGTAACGATCACTGCCGAGTTCGGCAACTGGGTGCAGTGCGCCATCAATACGCATCCGAATCCGGATACCACTGCGTTGGTTCTCGATGTGGATGTCGCTGGCGCCCAGCCTATCCGCCTGCGTAATCAGATAATCAAACACCTCATCACTGCCGACAGCATTCAGCGTCTGACTCACCTGTGTCATCGTGTCACTATCACCCTCTTTGGCGATCTTGATATCGTCATAGATGGTAATGATCGCCGGGTCGTAGCGACTCATCAAAACATTAAATCCACTTAAACTAATCAGCAAATACACAACGTTTTGCGCCTGCGTCGCATACTTCGCCGTCAGCTCACGAATAAATGATTGTGGCGTTTGGGTAGTAATACCAAATTCCCATGACGTCGAATCGCTGCCGGCTCGCAGCGCCACCAAACGATTGCGGTGCATGACGTCATTCGTGAGTACCCCTGGGACAAGTTCGATCGTTTTGTCGAGCGAACGGGTGTCGAGATACTGCATACCAAGAATTGCAGCACGACCTTGGGTCGACTGCTCATCCTGATCGCGGGCACGTTCTTGAATTCTTTCTTCGTCCATTGCTCTCATCCTATCAAAAAACATAAGCATTTTATAGTGGTATAATCACCTAGTAGTGCCAGAAATCATCATTATCGCCCACAATATCCGCTCGACCCATAACATTGGGGCCATCTTTCGGACAGCCGAAGGCTTCGGTGTGACAAAAATTATTCTCAGCGGCTATAGCCCGTACCCGCACATTCCCGGTGACACTCGCCTCCCCCATATTTACGAAAAGCTAACTAGCCAGATACACAAGACCGCCCTCGATGCCGAAATGATAGTGCCGTTTGAATACAGGGAAGTTCCCCCCATGGCATCACTAAAGTCTGAAGGTTACCGGATTGTTGGACTCGAACAAGAGGATCGAAGCATCAACCTGGCCGATTACACGACACCAGATAAGATCGCGCTCTTGATCGGTGAAGAAGTACACGGCATCGAAGCTGAACTATTAGCCCAATGCCAGGACGTCCTTGAAATTCCAATGGTTGGCAAAAAGGAATCCTTTAACGTCAGCGTCGCAACAGGAATCGCACTGTACGCGCTCGTGACCAACTAACTATTTCAAGACAACGGCGTCTTCGCCGAGTAATTTCACCAATTCCCCAATTAAGCTGTTGCTGCCATCAACCTTAAACGGCATCTTGATCGCTGATTTCTTGCCAGCACCAAGTACCAACACAATGTCCGTCACTCCAGGGAATTCACCGCATATTTGTTTTAATTTCACGAGACTCGTCTGATCATCAGGGTTCTTGACGTGGACGAATAATTTTTTCACCACTTCTGCCGCGAGGACTGTATAGGAATGATTTTCTTTCTTTGCAGCAGGGGCGGCGTTTGCTTCCTGACTTTTGGCAACAGCCTTGGCGTTTCGCTTTGCCATGACGTTAGCAGTATGGGCTTTTGGTTTGGCCATTTTGTTCCCGTGAGATTCATAGTTACGGAGTTCGGCGTCATCAACAATCTGAACGTCATCGGCAATAATTTTGATATCAGTGCTGAGGTTGCCGTCACGGTCACGAGCATTCACTTTGCCGCTCACACGAATAACCGAATCGATCAGAAGCTGCGCGCCAACAACTTCGTAGATACTCGGGAAGACAATGATTTCTGTTTCAGATGATTTATCTTCGATTTTAACGAACGCCATCTTGGTACCACTCTTCGTGACGATGCTTCGTACCGATGAAATGAGCCCACCGATCGTCAACGCCTTACCATCTATATCAACTGATAATTCGCTCATTGGAACGGTCTGTTCATTAAAGTAGGCGTCGTAATTATCGAGTGGATGAGCACTAATATACAACCCCAGTAACTCACGCTCCCAGGTCAGGCGCTCTTTGTCAGTATGTTTAACGGGGGCAGTCTGCATTTCAACGGTCGGCTGAATCGAGGCAACGTCAGCGAGTCCACCAAATAAGTCAGTCTGTCCACTAAGGGCTTCTTTTTGTAACTTTGAGGCGAATGCCTTAATCGTCTCGAGGTTAAACAGCAAGTCAGAACGATCGGCGAGCGTGTCGAAAGCACCTGTCTTAATCAGAGATTCCCAAGCTTTTTTATTCACCTTTGAAGTAGAGGCGCGCTTGGCAAAGTCCTCCACCGTCGCGAACTTACCATCGGCACGAGCGCGCAGGATTTCCTCAACTACCGAGGTTCCGACACCCTTGATTGCCGCCATACCAAAACGAATCTCTTTCTTTCCTGGCACAACCGCAAACTCAACGAATGACTCGTTGATATCGGGTGACAATACTTTAATACCCATGTGCTTACACTCATTCATTTCAATCGCCAGGCGCTCAAGGTCGTCTTGATCACTCGTCATTAGTGCTGCCATGAAAGCTTCCGGGAAGTGAGCCTTTAAGTAGGCAGTCCAGTAAGCAATCAGTCCGTAACAGGCGGCGTGAGATTTGTTGAAACAGTAGGCGGCGAACTCTTCCAGTTGCTTCCAGAATATTTCCATTTGTTTTGGATTAGCGCCCGAGACTTCAGCTGCACCTTCAATAAACCTCGTCTTCATCTTGTTCATCATTTCGACGTTCTTTTTACCGATTGCTTTACGCAAGGTATCAGCTTCACCTCCGGTAAATCCAGAAAGATCCTTTGAGATTTGCATGACCTGTTCCTGGTAGACCAAGACGCCGTAGGTACTTTTTAACGCACCCTCCATCTTGCCATGCATATATTTAATTTCTTCTTCACCATGTTTACGCTTGATGAAGCTATCGATAAACTGCATTGGACCAGGACGATACAAGGCCACCATGGCAATAATGTCGTCAAAAACAGTCGGCTTGAGTTCGCGTAAATAGCGCTTCATACCCGCAGATTCAAGCTGGAAGACACCGGTTGTATCACCCCGTTGTAACAGCGCGAATGTTTCCGGATCATCAAGTGGAATTGTCTGTAAGTCGATATCAGTATGGAAGACTTTTTTTATAATACGAAGCGCATTATTGATCGTCGTGAGGTTGGATAGCCCCAAGAAGTCCATTTTGAGCAATCCCAATTCTTCAACTGGACCCATCGGGAACTGCGTCGCCACCACACCCTTTTGCGACATTTCAACTGGTACGAATTTTACGACGTCATCTGGCGCAATCACCACACCGGCGGCATGCACGCCGTGGCTACGAATCGTGCCTTCAAGCTGGATTGCGTAGTCCAGAACCTTTTTGACTGTCGGGTTGGATTCATACTCGTGCTTTAGGTCAGGATCTTCTTTAATACTGACCGACAACGGAATCGCACGACCCTGTACAGGTGGTGGAATCAACTTTGCCAGGCGGTCGCTTTCTGAGTACGGCACCTGCAAGACACGGGCAACGTCACGCACCGCAGCACGCGCAGCCATACGGCCAAATGTCACAATATTAGCAACGCGTTCGGTGCCATATTTTTCAGTACAGTACTGGATCACCTCATCGCGGCGAGTATCTTGGATGTCAATATCGACGTCCGGCATGCTAATACGGTCTGGATTCAAGAAACGCTCGAACAGGAGGTCGTATTTCAGCGGATCGAGCTCAGTAATACGGACCCCGTATGAGACGATTGAACCAGCCGCCGATCCACGACCAGGCCCAAAGATAATACCACGGTTCTTGCCCCAGTTAATAAAGTCCTGGACGATAAGGAAGTAGCCATTAAAGCCCATGCGGTCAATGACACCCAATTCGTAATCAGCACGCTCTAGCACGTGCGCAGGGACGTGCGAACGGAATCCCTCTACTGTCAACGCAAGTGGATCATCTCCGAGAGGTAAATCACCGTAGCGCGCAGCCAGTCCCTGGAAGACCATCTGGTGCAGATAGGTTTTTTCATTATAGCCATCTGGTGTCGGGAAGGTAGGAATCAGGATACCACCAAGTTCAAGCTCAACGTCGCACCTATCAGCGATCGCTCGTGTATTCATAATTGCTTGAGCGTGTGTTGCCTCCCAACGACCAATCAGGTCTTCGGGCTCGGTCACGTGCAACTCAAAGTCCTTTAGCGACATGCGCTTTTCATCAGAAAGGAATGACCCAGTCCCGACACACAGCAGTATCTCGTGCGCATCCAAATCGGCGTGTGTCAAATAGTGACCATCACTCGTCACGACCATCGGAATATCTAGTTCCTGGGCGATCTTATCAAGGTAGCCGTTAATCTTGGTCTGCACATCCCAGCGAGCTGGAGCTTCCATATTTCCGTGATCTTGCAACTCCAGATAATAACGATCACCAAAAACAGACTTGTACCATGCAGCACTGCGCTTTGCTTCTTCGTAGTTATCGTGACGCAGGTTTTCGCCCACCTCACCACTAGCACATCCAGACAGGATAATCAGGCCTTCATTATACTTTTCCAGTAGCTCGCGGTCGATGCGAGGCTTGTAATACATACCTTCAAGATTGGCAATCGAACTCAGCTGCATAAGGTTTTCATAACCTTTTTTATTCATGGCAAGAATCGTCAAGTGATAGCGCGCTTTGTCTTTTTGCGGGTCACGGTCGTGACGAGAGCGCGTTGCAACGTATGCCTCCATACCAAGAATCGGTTTGACGCCACCAGCTTTGGCGGCCTTATAAAACTCAAATATACCCGACATTGTTCCGTGGTCAGTGATCGCGACCGCTTCCATACCGAGCTCTTTGACCTTGTCGATCAACGCAGGAATCTTCGTCAATCCATCCAGCACACTATAGTGAGTATGGTTATGGAGGTGCACAAAACTAGAGGCGCTCAAAGATTGCGTCGCAGTCTGTTCTGACTTAGTTTCTACTACCCCCATGGTTACCCTTAGTATAACGAATCAAGGCCGGCTCGTCTGTAGTAAAAAGCGCCAAACAACCCTATGGCTGTTTTTGCTGAACAACGTCTACGATGTACTGCACAAAGTCACCAATACCACCCGGTAGGTCAACCAGCAGCGATAACAGCCAGACAACCAAGGCGACAACAATCGTACCACCCAGGAACGTTCCAACACCGAAGAAAATACCTCTATAAAAATTCATGGTGTAAATTTCTTTTCGCGACTTGTGAAAGTCATAAAACAAATCTTCCAGGACTGCGTGGCGAGCACCGCGCTCATTATCTTCTTTAATCTTTTTGACAGCTTTTTTAATCATAGTTATGATTATAGACTACACACAAAGAAAAGACGCGCTTTTATCAGCGCGTCTTTTTGTATGCGTCTGCTACGAAAGAACTATTTATTCTTTTCGATTGTTGCTTTGACGTCTTTTGTCGCTTGTTCGCTCTTAGACTTAAGGTCCTTGGTTGTGTCGACGATTTTGTCCGCAACATCACCAGCGACTTTATTCGCCTTTTCAACAACGTCTTCGGCTACGTCACCAGCTTTGTGCTTGGCGTCTTTAGCTTTGACGACAGCATCGTCTTTTACTTCAAGTGCTTTGAGTTTAATTTCTTCGCGTGTTTCTTTGCCGCTTTTTGGAGCAGTCAAGATACCCGTAACGAACCCTGCAGCGATTCCGATAAGTGCTCCGATTGCAAATTTGCCTTTAGCCATGATTATTTCCCCTTTTTAGATGTCTTAGTGAATTTCTTAACGTATCGTCCAACGAGTTCGGCAACAAACATCGGCGAAGCGAGTTTTGCAGCAGTTGACACAACCGAATCAACCGAGCTAACGGCGTGGTGTGTGGTTTCTGCGATGCGCTTAATTTCGGCGGACAAACGAATCAGATAGATTGCCAATATAATACCAACAATCAAAAAAACTGCTAGAAAAATAGCAAGAATGACAACGAGTATTTCAGCAGCTGAGCTCATATAGCACCTTTCTTATGGATTCTGTTTACGTTCTTAGTGTACGCTGATTATGAACCAGAGGCAACCCATCACCCTTTAGAAATAATGGCTACGGTTACTACTGGATACGCTGACGAATCAACTTTTGGGCAAGTGCTGGGTTTGCCTTCTGATTTTTTCATTACTTGCCCCACCAAGAATCCGATAGCCTTGTCTTGACCAGCCTTGATGTCTGCGACGGAACGCGCACTTGCTGGGTCGGCTAGTACTTCATCAACGATTGCCATAATAGCAGACTCATCACTGACCTGTAGGAGGTTTTTCTTTTCAGCAATCGATCGAGGGGTCTGGTCGCTCGTCAGGAGTTCGATAAAGATTTCTTTAGCTGCTGTGCTGGAGAGTTCGTTTTTATTCACCATTTCAGCAAGCTCACTATATCCTTCAGGCGAGAAATTACTTGCAATTGTCGCCGTCTCGTCATCACCTTGTGACACGGAACTTGCAAACCAGTGCGCAACCCGGCGCGCCGCATCGTCACCTGCCGACTGTTGAATAGTGGTAATCAAAACTGCATAACTCTGGTTAGCAAGCAGGGCTTCAATGACCGATCGGTCGAGTCCGAGTGTCTGCCAGCTTTCGCGGTAATGCGCAGGTAGCGGTGGTACCTCAGCTTGGATAGCCGCAACTTCCTCGCTCGTCAGCACGACGGGCGGAATATCAGCATCGGGCATGTAGCGATAATCTTGGGCATCTTCTTTACTGCGCTGTGAACTTGTTTTAGCTGTGGCATCATCCCAACCACGCGTTTCTTGAACAATAGCTTGTCCACTTTCGAGGCGCTCCACCTGGCGAATAAATTCATACTCAGCAGCCTTCTCAACACTCTTAAACGAGTTAAGGTTCTTTACTTCAGCGCGTGTACCCAATTCAGTTGCACCCTTAAGGGCGATCGAGATATTGACGTCAAAGCGCATATTGCCGTGGTAAAGATTGCCATACGTCACACCAGCGAAGGTCATCAGTCGTTGCAGTTCGGTCGCAAAGGCTTTCGCGCCAGCCGCCGAGTGAATGTCTGGTTCAGAGACAACTTCGATCAACGGTGTACCCGCACGGTTAAGGTCAACAAGACTAAACCCAGCGTAGTGTGTCAGCTTGCCGGCGTCTTCTTCGATGTGTGCATGGTGAATCCGCACACGAATCGACGTACCATCGAGTAGTGGCGCTTCGACATACCCACCGATGATAATCGGCTGATACATCTGGGTAATTTGATAGCCTTTTGGAAGATCAGGATAAAAATAATGTTTTCGGTCAAAACGACTGACGTGTGCAATTTCTGCGTTAAGGGCTTTACCGGCACGAACGGCGAGTCGAATCGCATTATGGTTCAGGACAGGTAGCATGCCAGGGAGGCCGAAGTCGATTGGATTGATAGCGGTGTTAGGCGCTTTATCACGGGCATCATTGTCGGCGCCACTAAAAAGCTTACTGACTGTCGCCAGCTGAACATGACACTCGATACCAATCGTCATCTCGTACTTATCAAGGATTTCAGGACTAATCATTAAATGGCTCCTACGTCTTTTAAGGCTTGTTTGAAAGCGGCGAGCGCACGGCGTGCACCGTTATAGTCTATCTTTACATCAGGCTCGTGGGCAATTTGGTTGCGCAGCTTGTGTGCAGCCCAGACATTATTAGCATTCGACCACTTTTGTTGCATCTGTTTCATACGTGCGCCCATAGTGTCACCCTGAACGCCGCGTTCCTTCAAAGCTTGGTCTAGTAACGAGTCAGCACTCAGTACGCTCATGTGATAACTACTCGCTTCGTCGCGTTTTAGTTGCTGTTCGATAGTCAACCAACGCTTCTGGTACTTCTGTACGTCAAGCGCAGTTGGGCCGCGCTTTGTCAGTGTGATCATGACGAATAATATTCCGGCAAAAATTAGAATCGAGGCAAAAAAGAAAATAATTCCCAATGTTTGATCCATTAGTTGTTTCCTTCCATAGATTCAGCTAACGCCAGAAGAAGCGCATCGTCACGCTGCCTCGCAATGAGCTGCACACCAATTGGTAGGCCATCATGACCAACGCCCGCCGGGACACTAATCGCAGGTAGTCCCGCAAGACTCGCAGGCACCGTCATAATATCCTCAAGATACATTTTGATTGGGTCGGTCGCGTTAGCCCCGATTTTGAAAGCAGGCGTCGGTGCGACAGGCGCAATCAATACATCGTACGAAGCAAATAAAGCGTTGAATTCATTGATAAGTAGCGTTCGTGCTTTTTGCGCCTTTAGGTAGTAGGCATCGAAATACCCACTCGATAGCACGTAGCTCCCGATCATAATACGGCGCTTGTTCTCGGTCATAAATCCTTGATCGCGAGAAGCGCCATAAACCTCAGTGAGCGTCGAAGCCTCGGCGCGCTTGCCGTAGCGAATGCCATCGTAACGCCCAAGGTTACTGCTAATTTCAGCCGGCACAACGATGTAATAGATCGCGAGGGCATACTTTAGCATCGAAAGGCTCACCTCTTCGACCGTATGGCCGGCGCTGCGAAGTTTTTCGATATACGCCTGTGTGGTCGCCCGTACATCAGCATCGACATCATCAGTCATCGCTTCTTTGATCACACCAATCTTTTTAACGCCGTCGAGCGTCGCTGGAGTAAAGAAATCATCTAGCGTCGTCATATCTTTTGCATCTTGGCCACTCATAATATCCATAACGAGTGCTGCGTCGTGTGCGTTTGAAGTCAAGACACCAATCGTATCAGTACTACTCGCCATCGCGACCACTCCGTAACGGCTCACCGTCCCGTAGGTCGGCTTAATACCAACAACGCCGTTAAAGCTGGCTGGCTGGCGAATTGAGCCGCCCGTGTCAGTCCCCAGGGCAAATGGCACAATATCCAATGCCACAACCGCAGCAGAACCACCACTACTTCCACCTGCAACACGTTCGGTATCAACGGCGTTTTTAGTCGGTCCATAGGCCGAGTTTTCAGTACTTCCGCCATGTGCGAATGCATCGAGGTTCGCTTTTCCGATACAAATTGCACCTTCAGCTTCAAGCTTTTCGATAGCAGTCGCTTGCAGTGGTGCCTCGAAGTTTTCGAGCAGCTTGCTAGCCGCAGTGGTTGTGCCACCTAGCGTCAAAAAATTATCTTTTGCAATAAAAGGAACGCCGGCTAATGAGCCAGTGATTTCACCGCGGTCGACCAAGTCTGCACGTTCCAGTGCACGAGTTTCTGTCAGGCTTAAAACGGCGTTAAAAGATTCACTTGCTCGCGCCTTGGCGATTGCTTGTTCAACATTAGTGCGGGCTGAAACGCCAATAAAATCAGATATGCTACTCATTGCTATAACACCTTCGGTACTTTAATTTGCTCGGCTTCAGATGACGGGGCAAGCTCCAGCAGCGCTGATTTATCAATCCCATATGTATCAACAGCGTCCTTACGCCAAACGTTTTCCAGGTCTGTGACTTGGTAGGTTGGTTCGATACCCGCTGTATCAAGTTCGTCCAACTGCTGAAAATATCCAACGATATTTTCGAGGTCTGCCTGTAGTGGGCCAATTTCATCTTCGGAAAGCTGCAAATTACTTAACTGCGCAAGATGCTGCACATCACTTTTAGAGATTTGTGTCATATACGACCATTATACCGTACAAACGGCGTTTGTGAACAGTTTTAAGGGGTTACATTTTCGAGCGAACTTCAGCGATCAGATCACGTAGCTCTGCCGCTTTTTCAAATTCTAGATTTGCACTGGCGAGATCCATTTGCGCAGAGAGGTCTTTGACCAAACTCTCGTACTCATCTTTTGGAATTTTCTTAAGATTAAGCTTGGGCGAGTCGCCTTCTTTTTTCGGTATCAGCGCCCGCAGGCCTTCGTCGATGCCCTTTGCGACACTGGTTGGTGTAATGTCATGTTCGACGTTATAGGCTTTTTGGATAGTACGACGACGGTTTGTTTCGTCGATAGCGCGCTGCATAGAATTGGTGATTTTGTCAGCATACATCAAGACTTTGCCATCGAGGTGGC
>Ga0247809_1000248_pt1 | contig 27888 bp, 20 predicted proteins | sample UWRJL104311B1_FD_180951 | JGI IMG/M metagenome (GOLD analysis project Ga0247809, IMG submission 180951) | Plant litter microbial communities from Arlington Agricultural Research Station in Wisconsin, United States - UWRJ-L104-311B-1 | ecosystem: Environmental > Terrestrial > Plant litter >...
TCTCGAACTCTTCCTTGCGCGCCATCGACGGGATGTCGACGTGCGAGTTGTACGCGGCCTCCCGGTCGATCGGGAAGGTCTCGAGCACGTACTCGAAGCTCATGCAGTGGTTGGCTTCTTCCCACATTTGCTTCGCGAGGTAGATGCTGCACTCCGCGGCGGAGACGTACGGGTACACGCCGAAGGCCAGGGCCTTGTTGACGAGCAGCTCGTTCGGGTTGAAGTAGCTCATGAGGAAGGTCACGGCGTGACGCTCTTCGTCGCTCATCTTCTTGAAGTCGGCGATGTCTTCGCCGAGCTGGATCTCGTTCGGGAACCAGGTGTTGGCCACGGCCTGGTCGTACAGGTCCATCGCCCACTGGTACTTGATCGGCTTGAGGAGGAGGCCGTCTTGCAGGCCGGTTCCGAGGATTCCCATTATTTCAATTCCTTTACTGGCAGCTGTCGCATTGCAGTTCGTCCATCGGGTCTACGGGCACGTAGTAGTCGTCGGGTCCCATTACTTGGCACCTCCGAAGCCGAAGCCCTTGCGGGGCGCGGCGGGAGCCGCGGCATCCGAAGCACCGTTTGTTCCGGCGGCGACCGTCGCCTTGGGGGCACCGAAGCCCTTCTTCGCTCCGTCGCCGATTTCCTCGCTCTTGTTCACCTTGACGGTGGACTGCTCGGCCGTGTGGCGGGGCTTCATGTGCAGGTAGTAGGTGGTCTTCACGCCACGCTCCCACGCTCCCATGTAGATGTCCATCATGTCGCCGATGTCGCGCGTCTCGAGGTACATGTTGCGGCTGATCGCCTGGTCGATCCACTTCTGGGCACGCGCCGCGACCTCGAGGAACGAGTAGGGCGAGAGCTGGAAGCTCGTCTTGTAGGTGGCCTTGACCGAGTCAGGAATCGACTCGATGTTCTGGATGTCGCCCTGGCTGCGCAGGATGGTCTCCTTGGTGGACTCCCACAGGCCGAGGTTCTGCAGCGTGGTCACCAGGTTGCGGTTGACCTCGAGGAACTTGCCGTTCGAGGTGGCGCGGCTGAAGATCTGCGAGAACTGCGGGTCGAGGCCGGGCGTGGTGCCGGCGACGAGGCCGATCGACGCGGTGGGCGCGATCGCCATCAGCGTGGCGTTGCGCATTCCGCCCTTGACCTTGAGACGCAGGGCGTCCCAGTCGAGGCGCGTCTTGCGGTTGACCTTGATCTCCTGGCCGCGGTCGGCCTCGGTGAGCGCGATCGAGTCGATCGGCACGAGCCCCTGGGCCCAGCGCGAGCCCTCGAAGTTCTTGTAGGCGCCGCGCTCTTGGGCGAGGTTGGCGCTCTCGTCGATCGCCGCGTAGGAGACGTGCTCCATGATCTCGTCGATCAGGTCGTAGGCCTCTTCGCTCTCGTAGCTGATGCCCATGCGCTCGATGATGTCGGTGAAGCCCATGACTCCCAGGCCGACGGCGCGGTTCTGCTCGTTGGAGAAGTCGGCCTCCTTCACGCTGGAACGCGTGATGTCGATCAGGTTGTCGAGCTGGCGCACCGCGAGGCGGGCGCTCTCCTCGATCTTCGAGAAGTCGAGCTTCGACGCGTCGTCGAGGTGGCGCGACAGGTTGATCGACGCGAGGTTGCAGACCGAGACGTTGTCTTCGTCCTGCGGGAGCGTGATCTCGGTGCAGAGGTTGGAAAGGTGGATCGTTCCCGTGTTGTTGTTGAGCGCGCGGTTGTTGATCGTGTCTTTCCAGGTGAGCCACGGGTGAGCGGTGCTCTGCAGCGAGAGCAAGATCGCCTTGAACTGCTCGCGGGCGCCCATCTTCTTGAACATGCGCATCTCGCCGGCTTCGGCCTTCGCGACGTATTCGTTGTAGCGGGTCGAGAACTCCTGGCCGTACAGCTCGTTGAGGTCGGCGACCTCGAGCGGGTCGAAGAGGTACCAGTAGTCGTCGTTCTGCACGCGCTTCATGAACTCGTCGCTGATCCACACGGCGGTGTTCGCGGTGCGGGTGCGGCGGTACGGGTCGCCCGAGTTCTGGCGCAGGTCGAGGAACTCGGGGAAGTCGAGGTGCCAGTTCTCCATGTAGAACGCGAGGGCGCCGAACTTCTTTCCGCCGCGGCTGACCGCGCGCAGGATCGAGTCGATGGTGTGCATGAACGGGATCGGGCCGGTCGAGGTGGTGTTGTTCGAGCGGATGGGCGAGCCCTGGGCGCGCAGCTTGGTGACCGAGAGGCCGATTCCGCCGGTGCCCTTGGTGAGCCACATGACGTCGCGCGTGGTCTTCGCGATGTGCTCCATGTCGTCCTGCATCTCCATGACGAAGCAGTTCGCGAGCTGGGGGTAGACGGTGCCGGCGTTGACGAGGGTGGAGCCGGCGGCGAGGTACTCGAGCTTCGACATCTTCTCGTAGAAGGCGATGGCGTGCTCGGTGGGGTTCTGCTCGTTGAGCGAGAGGCCCATCGCGATGCGCATCCAGAAGTACTGGGGAACCTCGAGGGCGTCGCCGTTGCGGCCCTTGATGCCGTAGCGGTTGTTCAGCGTGACGACGCCGATGTACTTGAGCAGCTCGTCGTGGGCGGGCTCGAGCGCTGCGGAGAGCACGGAGAAGTCGAAGAGTTCGACGAGGCGGCTGTCGAGGAGTCCCTCTTCGACGCCGCGGCGCACGTTTGCCTCGAAGTGGCTGGCGTGCAGCGACTTGAGCTCGTCGGCGCCGGAGTAGTCGCCGAGCACGCGCTTGTAGATGGTCTTGAGCAGCAGGCGGGCGGCCACGACGTCGAACGCCGGGTCGTCTTTCACGTTCTGCAGGGCGACCTGGATGACCGCCTCGTCGAGCTGCTGGGTGGTGATGCCGTCGAACAGCGTGAGCTCGAGCTCCGACGCGATCTGCGTGACCCAGGTGATGTTGTCGTCGAGGCCGTACGTGGCGTGCTCGATGGCGAGGTTGATCTTGTTGGCGTCGTACGGCTCCCGCTCGCCGTTGCGCTTTACTACTGTGATTCCCACGAATGCTCCTAAAAATGCCCACTAGAACCGCGAATTCAGTTCGCCGGCCCGGCTGTTCCACCACTATATATCGGGGTTCCGACAGAAAGCGATCCCTATATGTAGTGGGCGTGTCATCCACAGGTGTGGATAACTTCGCCGGGTTCTCCACAGGCTAGGCCGGGCTTCCGACACCGGATGCGCCCCGTCCAGCGCAAGCCCCCGATCGGGCGCGCGAGACGCTGCTACTCCCTAGAATGGGTCGGTGAGTACGTACGGCAGTCTGTTGAAAACCCCGGGGGTCGCCCGGCTCATTGCCGCACAACTCACCGCCCGCTTCCCCTCGGGCATGCTGTCGCTCGCATACCTGCTGCACATCGAGCGCATCCTCGACTCGTTCGGCGCCGCGGGCCTCGTGCTCGCCGCCGCGAGCGTCGGCCAAGCCGTCGCCGGCCCGCTCACCAGCCGATGGATGGGCATCTGGGGCATGCGCCGCGTGCTCGTGCTCACCATGGTGGTCTGCGCGGTCTCGATCGCCTGCATGGCGTTCATCGTGATGCCCGTGTGGGCGTACATGGTCGTCGCCCTCATCGGCGGGCTCGCGACGCCGCCGATCCAGCCGGCCGTGCGCACGATCTACCCGAAGATGGTCAACTCCAAGCAGCTCACGCCGCTGTTCTCGCTCGACGCCTCGGCGCAGGAGATCATCTGGGTGGCCGGACCGGTGATCACGACCTTCGTCGCGGTTCAGATCTCCACGACGCTCGCGATCGCGCTCGCCGGCGTGCTGCTGATCGGCGGCGGCCTCTGGTTCATCCTGTCGCCCGAGGTCGGGCAGGTGCGCATCCCGCGCAGCAAGCGCAAGCTCGGCGTCGTGCTGAAGAAGCCGGCCGTGCTGCTCTCGACCATCGTCGGCTTCCTGCTGATCGGCGCCTGCTCGGCGCTCGAGGCGAGCGTCGTGGCCACGTTCGGAGACCACGGCCCGGAGTCGGGAATCGTGCTCGCGATCTTCGCGCTCGGCTCGCTCGTCGGCGGCCTCGCGCTCGGACACCTGCCGGTCGGCCCGTGGGCCATGGCCCGCCGCATGTTCGCGGTGTTCGTCGGCATGGCGCTCGCGTGCGCACTGCTCGACTTCTGGTGGCTCGCGGTCACGCTGTTCGTCGCCGGCATCGGCATCGCCCCGGCCCTCGCCGTGATGTTCGGCATCGTGGCGGCGACCGTGAAGTTCAGCGACACCGCCGAGGCCTACGGCTGGGTCGGCACCGGCCAGCTGATCGGTGCGGCCCTGGGGTCCGCCGCGGCCGGGTTCCTCATCGACGCGAACGGCGCGATCGGCGGATTCCTCGTCGCGGCCTCGCTCGCCTTCGTCGGCTTCCTCGTGCCGCTGCTGTTGCGCAGCTGGCACCCCGACCTCCGCGGACGCGAACTCACGTCGCTGCCCGACACGGCGCCGATACCCATCCAGCCGAGCTGAACCGACGCTCTTGCGACATCCGCACCTTCCCGGCTCCCGGGAACGTGCCGAACCCGCAAACCCGGTCTCGTCGGCGGCATATGGTCGCGCAGGATGCGGCGGAGCAGCGTTATGCCGCCGATGACCCGCAGGGCGCGCGGCTAGCGCAGCGGCTTCAGAGCGACGGCCATCCCCGCGAGCTCCACGAGCTGCTTGTCGAGGATCGCCTGCTGGCGCTCGTTCGCGGTGAACACCCCGTCGTCGACCTGGGTGGCGACGAACGGCAGCTCGACCTCCGCGCTCGCCCGCAGCATGCCGAGCTGCACCAGCACCGGCTCGAGGGCCGTGATGCCGCGGGTGCCGCCCGAGATGCCGCCGTAGCTCACGACGCCGTACGGCTTGCGCCACCACTCCTGGCTGAGGAAGTCGAGCGCGTTCTTGAGCGCCGGCGAGAAGCTGTGGTTGTACTCCGGGCTCACGAATACGAAGGCGTCCGCGGCATCCACCCGGCTGCTCCAGTCGAGGGTGTGCTGCTTCGTGTACTTACGCAGAACCGGGTGGTTCGGCTCGTCCATGAACGGCAGCGCCAGTTCGCGCAGGTCGACGAAGTCGATGTCCCAGCCGCCCGCTGCTCCGGCCGTCGAGCGCACCCACTCGGCCACGGCGGGGCCGACGCGCACGGGACGGACGGATCCTACGACGATCATCAGAGTGCTCATGCTCCAGTGAACCACCGGCGCCCCCGATCTATGCCCCGACTGCCGGGTAGCGTGGCCTGATGCCGACCATCGCCCTGCCCGCCGTCCACTGGGGAGATCCCGACTCGAACCGCCGCGCGTTGCTCGTGCACGGCCTGACCTCGGCGGGGGCGACGTGGTGGCGGGTCGGCGAGGCCCTCGCGCACGACGGCTGGCACGTGACCGCGGTCGATCTGCGCGGCAACGGCGCCGCCCAGGCCGCGGACAGCTACTCGTTCGAGGACTACGCCGGCGACCTGCCGCCGGGGCCGTGGGACCTCGTGGTCGGCCACTCCCTCGGCGGCGCCGTGGCGACGGTGGCAGCGTCGCGCCCGGGTTTCGCGCGGCGGCTCGTGCTGCTCGACCCGGCGCTCGCGATCGACGACGCCGACCTCGCGGTACTGCTCGAGGGCGAACGGGCCGAGCTGCGTCTCGACCAGGAGGGCTTCGGCAGGTTGCGGCCGCTCTGGCATCCACTCGACGTCGAGCACAAGGCGGCGGCGGTCGCGCGCGCCGGGGCGCACATGGTCGAGCGCACGATCGCCGACAACACCCCGTGGGACGTCGTGGATGTCGCGGCCGCCCTCACCACGCCCACCCTGATCGTGGGCGGCGACCACGCGGTCTACAGCATGCTGCCGACCGCGACCGCCGATGCCCTGACCGCCGCGAACCCCCTGCTGCAGTACCGGGTCGTGGCGGGGTCGGGCCACTCGCCGCACCGCGACCGCCCGACCGAGACCCTCGCCCTGCTGCGGGAGTGGCTCGGCTGAGCCGGTGCCCTGAGCTGGGGCCCGTGAGCTACCAGCGCCCGTGCACCGCCGCGCGGAAGTACCGGTCGTAGATGTCGGTGACGCTCTCGCCGAACGACGCGGGCAGCGGGGCGACCGAGCCGGCCGACGCGTTGGCTCGGGCCTGGTCGACGTTGCGGGCGCCCGGGATCACGGTGGTGACGCCGTCGAGCTGGGCGAGCCACGCGAGGGCCGCAACCGACGGGGTGAGGCCTACCGTCTCGGCGAGGGCCGAGAACTCCTGCGCCGCGGCGACCCCGCTCTCGAAGTCCACGCCCGAGAAGGTCTCCCCCACGTCGAAGGCCTCGCCGTGGCGGTTGAACGTGCGGTGGTCGTTGGCGGCGAATGTTGTGTCGCGCGTGTACTTGCCGCTGAGCAGTCCCGAGGCGAGCGGCACACGGGTGATCACGGCCACCCCGGCCTCCTTCGCCGCGGGCAGCACGCGCTCGAGCGGCTTGAGGCGGAAGGCGTTCAAGATGATCTGCACGCTCGCGAGGTTCGGGCGGTCGATCGCCGTGAGGGCTTCGTCGACGGTCTCGACGCTCACGCCGTAGCGGGCGATCGCGCCGTCGGCGACCAGGGTGTCGAGCGCGTCGTACACGGCGTCGGTCGAGAAGACCGCGGTGGGCGGGCAGTGCAGCTGCACGAGGTCGAGGGTGTCGACGCGCAGGTTCGCGCGTGAGCGGTCGGTCCACTCGCGGAACTTCGCGAGCGTGAAGTTCGCGGGGTCCTGCTCCTCGCGGCGGCCCATCTTGGTGGCGACGAAGATGTCGAGCTCCGGGTGGTCGCGCAGGTAGTCGCCGATGATCTGCTCGCTGCGGCCGTCTCCGTAGACGTCGGCGGTGTCGAAGACGGTGACGCCGGATTCGACGGACGCGGCGAGCACCTCGCGCGCGTCGTCTTCCTTCACGTCTCCCCAGTCGGCGCCGAGCTGCCAGGTGCCGAGTCCGATGACCGAGAGGTCCGTGCCGATGCGCGCCGCGCTGCGTGTGTCCATGGTCCGAGCCTACGGCCACGCGTCGCGAGCCGATCGAGCTTGTCGGGGTGCCCGCGGTGCGTTAGTGCACCGGATCGTGACGCTCGAAACGCGGGATACGTTGGGTAGCGGCATCCGAGAGCCCGTCGGTACCGTCGCAGGATGAGACGGACACTGATGACCACGGCCCTGCTCGCCGCCGCCGTGACGCTCGCGGGCTGCACGTCGACCGGCCTGTCGGGCGTCCAGTCGATACCGGACAACCCGGGCCAGGGAGGCGCTCCCGCGGCGGGCACACCGCAGGGCGGCGTGCCGCTGCCCGAGACGCGGGAGCTCGCCGACGGCAGCGCCTCCGCGACCGTCGACGCGGCCGACGTGGCGACCGTCGATGCTGCCGACCGCTCCGTCGTCACCACGGGGTCGATGACGGTGACCGCGGAGGATCCGCTCGCCGCCGCGAGCGAGGCCACGGCCGTCGTCGAACGGGCCGGCGGCCGCGTCGACGCCCGGAGCGAGACCGCACCGACGAAACGGCAGCGGGGCGCGGCCACGCTCACCGTACGTGTGCCGTCGGCCACCCTGACGTCGACGCTCGACGAGCTGAAGAAGCTCGGCACCGCCCAGAACGTGTCGCTCGGCTCGACGGACGTGACCATGCAGACCCGCGACCTCGCCGCACGTATCTCGGCGTCCCGGGCGTCGGTCGACCGGCTCACCGCCCTGCTGGCGACAGCGACAGACACCGAGACACTGATCGAACTCGAGTCGGCGATCAGCGCGCGACAGGGCGACCTCGAGTCGATGGAGGCCCAGCAGCGCGACCTGGCCGACCAGGTGAGCCTGTCGACGATCGAGCTGTCGCTGATCTCGGTGACGGATGCCCCGGTCGAACAGCCCGACACCTTCTGGAGCGGGCTGGCGGCCGGATGGGGCGCATTTGCCGGCTTCGTCGGATTCGTGATCGTCGCCGCAGGCGTGCTGCTGCCTTGGGCGCTCGTGGGCGCCATCGTCGCGGTCGTGGTCGCCGCCGCGGTCAGGCGGCGGGCGCGGCGACGTGCGGTGGCCGAGCCGGCCGGATAGCCCGCACACGCGAAAACCCCCGCCGATTTGCCGGCGGGGGTTTCGTTACAACAGGTGTGGACCCTAGGAGATTTGAACTCCTGACCTCCTCGATGCGAACGAGGCGCGCTACCAACTGCGCCAAGGGCCCGTGTTGCGTAGCTACGTTATCACGCCCGCGCGACCGGTCGAAACGATCAGCTGGCGGCGCGGCGACGACGCAGTACCGCGTCGAGGTCGGGCGTCGCGACGGGTGGCTGGTCGACGATGCCCATGGCGGCGAAACGGCTCGGACGCTCGAACGGGATCGGCTCGACCACCGGCGCGGCCTCGGCGGCGCGTCGGGCGCGTTCGGCCGCCGCGGCGGCCTCGCGCAGTTCGGCCGCGACCTCGTCTGCGACCACCACGACGGGCTCGACGGCGGGGCGGGAGAGGTAGAGCGGCTTCGGTACGGGCACGGGCGTCCAGGCCTTCGGCGCCTCGGGAGCGACGGGCTGCTGCCGCACGGGCGCCGACCGGCGCACGACGCGCGCGACCGGCTGCACGAGGGCCGCACGGCGGGCGCGGCTGATCGACGCGAGGCGTCCGAGGAGGGCGAAGGATGTCACGGACCCGACCCCGGCGAACGCGAGCACGGCGGGCGCGGCGCCGCCCATGCCGGTCGTCACGACGAAACCGGTCTGCACGGCGAGCACCGCGACCGAGGCGAGGAAGATCGCCGACGTCGCGACGCGGGTGCGGCGCAGGCGGCGGGCCGCGAGGGAACGTGAGTCGACGACGGCGGCGAGCGCCGGCTGCGTGGCGGCGAGTTCGCGCGTCGTCTGCCGCACGACGGCCGCGTCGCGCGCCCGGGTCACGGCCTCGGCGAGCTGCTCCTGCTGGCGCAGGCTGCGCTGGAACGCCGCGACGCTGCGCGCGGAGGTCTCGGCACGCACCTCGACCGGAACCTCGGCGCTCTCGGCGAGGATGCGCAGGGTCTGCTGCAGCCGCACGGCGTTGCGTTCGGTCGCGAGGTACTCGCGCCGGCGGAGCCACGTGGGGATGAGGTACACGAGCCAGAGTCCCGCCGCGAGCGCGAGCATCGCGCCACTGCTGACACCACCGGATACGTTCATGTGCCCACGGTAGGTGCGTCGGCAGCGAATCCCGTGCACGCGGCGGGGTGTGTCAGGGTCGCAGGCGAAAGAATCACGGTCCGATGGGCAGGGGACGCAGCGCCCTGGCGCGGTCGGTCTCCGGGATGGCCGCGTTCTCCGCGGGCACCCGGCCGTCCTTCCACCGACGCAGCACGCCCGACGGCACCTCTTCGACGGTCAGCGCGAAACAGAAATGGTCGCGCCAGTCGCCATTGATGTGGATGTAGCGACGCCGGAGTCCCTCGTAGCGGAAGCCGAGCTTCTCGACCACGCGCAGCGACGGGTCGTTCTCGGGCCGGATGCAGATCTCCATGCGGTGCAGCCCGACCCCGAAGAAGCAGTGGTCGGTCGCGAGCGCGACGGCGGTCGGGGTGAGTCCCTTGCCGGCGAACCGCTCGGACACCCAGTAGCCGATCGTCGCCATCGACACCGACCCGTAGCTGATCGACGAGACGTTCAGCTGCCCGGCGAGCTCGCCCCGGTACTCGATCACGAACGGCAGGCCGAGGCCAGCCCGCGCGTTCGACTGCAGGTGCCGGATGCTCGCGCGCACGTCGAAGCTCATCGGGCCGACCGGGTTGGTCGCCTCCCACTTGCGCAACCACGTGCGGTTCTCGAGCAGTTCGCGTTCGAGGTTGCGGGCGTCGCGGAGGCGTACGGGACGGATCGTGATGTCCCCGTCGTGCAGGGTGGGGATGAGCGTCGACATTGTTATTCCAGTATGGCCCTCCAGCCGGGGGCCGCTAGCCCTCGAGCGTCGAGGAGAACTCCTTGAGCCACGGGCGCAGCTCGGGGCCGAGGTCTTCGCGCTCGACGGCCAGCTGCACGATCGCCTTGATGTAGTCGAGGCGGTCTCCCGTGTCGTAGCGACGGCCGCGGAACACGACGCCGTAGACGCCACCGGCGATGTTGTTCTTGGCCTGCGTGCGCAGGGCATCCGTCAGCTGGATCTCGTTGCCCTTGCCGGGTTCCGTGTTCTCGAGGATGTCGAAGATGTCGGGCTGCAGCACGTAGCGGCCGATGATCGCGTAGTTCGACGGCGCGGTTCCCTCGGCGGGCTTCTCGACCAGGTCGAGCACCTTGACGACGTCCGGGCTGCCCGTGGCCTCCACGGTCGCGACTCCGTACATGTGGGCGACCGCGGGGTCGACCTCCATGAGCGCGATCACGGTGCACTCGCGCTTGTTCTGCTCCTCGATCATGCGGGCGAGCAGCACGTCGCGCGAGTCGATGAGGTCGTCGCCGAGCAGCACCGCGAACGGCTGGTTGCCGACGTGCATGTGCGCACGCAACACGGCGTGGCCGAGGCCGCGCGGGTCGCCCTGGCGCACGTAGTGCATGTCGGCGAGGTCGTTGGAGTACTCCACCTTGTGCAGGCGGTCGGTGTCGCCCTTGGTGGTGAGGGTCGCCTCGAGCTCGGTGGCGCGGTCGAAGTGGTTCTCGAGCGCGGTCTTGTTTCGGCCGGTGATGAGCAGCACGTCGGTGAGTCCGGCGGCTACCGCCTCCTCCACCACGTACTGGATGGCCGGCTTGTCGACGACCGGCAGCATCTCCTTCGGCATTGCTTTCGTGGCCGGGAGGAATCGTGTTCCGAGTCCGGCTGCGGGGATGACTGCTTTCGTGATTCTGGTGGCCATACGGGCAAGGCTACCCGGCAACCTCGTAGGATTGGAGGATGTCAGACGACGTCAGTCACGAGAAACGCGCCCTACGCGCGGAGTTACGGGAGCGGCGCCGCACGCTTACCACCCCCGAACGGGGCAAAGTTAACCTCGCCGTAACATCGCACCTCACCGAGCTGACCACGCACCTCGGCGTGTCGTCGATCGCCGCCTACCTCTCCACGCCCGACGAGCCGGACACCCGCGAGTTCCTGCACTGGGCGTGCGGCCAGGGCATCCGGGTGCTGCTCCCGATCTCGCGCGAAGACGGCCTGCTCGACTGGGCCCCCTACGACGGCAAAGACGAAGACGAAGACGTGTTCGGCATGCCGACCCCCACCACCGAGGTGCTCGGCCCGATAGCCATAAACGACGTCGACCTGATCGTCGTGCCCGCGGCATCCGTCGACCGCACCGGCATGCGCATGGGCTGGGGTCGCGGGTATTTCGACAAGACGCTCGGCTCGATGGAACGCCGCCCCCCGGTCTATGCTGTGATCTTCGACAGCGAGCTCGTCGACACGGTGCCCAGCGAGGTGCACGACCAGCGAGTCACCGGCGTAGTCACGCCCAGCGGCGTCACGACTTTCTGACGCCGACCTCTTCACGGGAGCCCCTTTGCCTACCTATTCGTACAAGTACCTCGACAGTGACGAGACGTTCGACGTCTACCAGTCGTTCACGGAGTCCGACCTCACGGTCGCGCCCGACGGCCGCCCCGTGCGCAAGGTCTTCTCCCCCATCGGCGTGAGCTTCTCGGGCAGCGGCTTCTACCGCAACGACTCCCGCAGCGAGAACAAGACGTCGGATGCCGCGGGCAAGAAGACCGCGTCATCCGAATCGTCCACCGCCAGCACGACGCCCGCGCCCGCCGCGACGCCCGCACCGGCCGCCGCGCCCGCCGCGAAACCGGCCACCCCCTCGGCCTCTCCCGCCGCGTAGGCTTCCGGTGAGCGGTTTTCGCTCGCCGTTCTGTCTGCCAGGTCTAGGAGTATTGCCATGAAGGGTTTCAAGGAGTTTCTCCTCCGCGGAAACGTGATCGATCTCGCGGTCGCCGTCGTCATCGGCGCCGCGTTCACCGCCATAGTCACGGCTATCGTCAACGGGATCTTCAACCCGGCGCTCGGCGCCCTGTTCAACGCGTCGAGCCTCGACAAGGCGTTCATGGTCGACATCCCGACCATCAGCGGCGGAACCGCCACGCTCGCCTTCGGCGTCGTCATCGCGGCGGTCATCCAGTTCGTGCTCGTGGCCGCGGTCGTCTACTTCGCCCTGATCATCCCGATCAACTACCTGAAGAAGGCGTCGTTCCTCAAGAAGAAGGATCAGATCGCGGCCGGCGTCGAGGACCCGGCCAAGGAGCCGACCCAGGTCGAGCTGCTCATCGAGATCCGCAACCTGCTCGCATCGGGCTCGGCCGCGTCGTCGGCGATCTCCGACCCCAAGGGCAAGCACAGCGACGTCATCGGCTAGCGCGCCCGGCTCTCTCGCTGGTTGAGTGGGACCGTCCACGGCCCGTATCGAAACCCGGCCGCTCGGTCCACGTCCACGCTCCTCGCCGGTTGAGTAGGGCCGTCTACGGCCCGTATCGAAACCCGGTCGCGCTGGCCAGTCCCGTATCGAGAGTGCAGTCGTGTCCCGGTTTCGGTGTCGAAAGCGTGCAGGACTGCACTTTCGGCCCTGGGCGCGAGCGCCCTACCCCCAGTGCGGCGGCTTGTCGGCCCTGAGCCTGGCGTCGTTCTCGGTGCCCGAGCCGCGCGGTTCTTCGGGCTGCGGGGTCGGGTCGCTGCCGGGCGGCGGCGCGGTGGTGACGCGGCGGCGTTTCGCGCGGGGCTTCGCCGCGGCATCCGCTCCCGCGACGGTGGGCGCCGCGGCATCCGCTCCCGCTACGGTGGGCGCCGCGGCATCCGACCCTGCGAGGCCGGAGTCCGCGGCATCCGCTCCCGAACGCTCCGCCCCCGAATGCTCCGTCGCGCCCGCGGGCCCGTCCGTCACGCCCGCCACTACTGCTGGATGATCGTGATCGGCTCGGTCACCGGGCTGGTGTCGGCGCCGAGGGTCTCCATGACGCGGCGCGCGACGGCGTCCGGGTCGCTGAACAGCTCGAACGCGTGCACCCGGAGGTAGTGCCAGCCGAGGCGGCGCAAAAACTCGGGGCGCTGGCGCAGCGACTCGCGCAGCGTCGTCTGCCCGAGCATGGCGTCGGTCTCGACCGTGACGCAGACCCCGCCGTGCGAGGCGACGAGGCCGAGCTTGCCGCGGTGGCCGAGGGCCACGCGGATGCCGCGGTGGTCGAGCCTGCGGGCGAGGTCGACGAGCATCGGGTCGCTGTCGTCGGGCACGGGGATGTCGGCCAGGCGCGCGTCGACCTCGGCGAGGATCTCGGCCAGCGCGATGGCACCGTGGCTCATGCGCTCCCCGTCGATGTCGGCGGGCTCGAAGCACGTCACGATGACCATCGAGCGGCGGGCGCGCGTCATCGCGACGGCGAGCAGGCGTTCGCCGCCGGGCAGGCCGAGCACGCCGAAGTTCGACAGCACGCGGCCGTGCGGCGTGCGCCCGAAGCCGATCGAGAAGATCACGCGGTCGCGGCTCTCGGCCACGGCCTGGTCGATCGTCATGACCGCGAACGGCTCCGGACGGTCGCCGATGATGAAGTCGTTGAGCTCGGGCCGCGTGGTGACGGCGGTGAGCACGGCCTGCTGCACGCGCACGGCGTGCAGCGGGCTCGCCGTGATGACCATGAGCGACTCGCGCGGACGCTGCGCCGCGTGGGCGAGCACCAGCTCGACGACGCGGTTGACCTCGGCGTCGACGCTCTCGACCGCACCCGTGTAGGTGTCGGGGAGGCCGTGGCCGTCGGGCACGAAGTCCATCGCGAGGCTGCCGTGGCCGAGGAAGCTGCCCGCCCACGGGAGCGACTGGATGCGACCGCCGTAGAACCGGCGGTTGACCAGCTCGGCGAGGTCTTCGCCTCCCGGGCGGTAGCTGCGCGTGAGCGAGAAGGTCTCCAGCACGGAGCCGAGCCGCGCGAGCGCCGAGTTCTCGTGCAGCTCGTCGAGGGTCTCGGCGTCGGGGGCCGGGGTTCCGTCGGACTCGCGGTCGGCGATCGCTACGGCGAACGCGGCGGGGGTCTGCGTGACCGGGTCGCCGAACGCGACGACCTGCTTGGCGCGGCGGATGGCACCGACGTTCTCGGCGATCGTGGTCGCGCCGGCGTCGACGAGGATCACGGTGTCGAACGGCATGCTGTCGGCGATGCGCGACACCTCGTAGGGCGAGGCCAGCCAGACGGGGGCGACGGCGCGCGACAGGTGGGGCGCGGTGGTCTGCAGGTCGAAGGCGTCCATCGAGGCGCGCAGCAGCAGCTTCTTGAGCAGCTTGCCCTCGTCGGGCCAGTCGACCAGGCCGATCTTCCAGTTCTCCGCCAGCTGCCACGCGAGCAGCTGGGCGCTGCCGGTGGCGTGCGCCTCGTCGACGAGCCGGAAGTCGGCCTCGAGGCGGTCGAGCACGGGGGTGTTCGCGCCGAGCAGCGCTCGGTCGGCGGCGAGCAGCGACTCGAGGGCGGACTGCCACCAGGCGAGCTCGAGCTCGGCCTCGACCTGTGCCTCGGGCACGTGGCGCTGGGCGAGGTCGGTGATGAGCGGGTCGAGCTGCAGGTCGGCGAGCGTGGTCATGAGCGCCGAACGCTCCTGCAGGTTGTGCAGCACGTCGGAGTCGGCGGCGAGCCCGCGCAGGTCGTCGAGCAGCACAGAGATCGGCTGGCTCGCGAGCGAGGTCTCGCGGGTGTCGAATCCGAGCGGAACGTCGAGCTTCGCGAGGTCTTGCTCGACCTCCTGCAGCGCGACGCGCACGTCGGCGATACCGACGGGCACCTCGGGGGCGACGCCCTCGGTGACGAAGCGCTGCCAGAGCACGCGCTGCTGCTGGATGCGCAGCAGGGCCTCGTTCATGTCGCTCACGTGCACGCCGGGCCGCACGTACTCGCGGGCGAGCTTCTTGAGGCGGCGACGGTTGGCGCCGGACATGTTCGGGCTGTCCTTGCGGGCCGACGTCGCCATGACGAGCTCGTTGATCGACCGGTCGAAGACCATCGGCAGGAACTTGTCGAGGGTGTCGCGCAGGTCGGTGAGCAGGCGCAGGTAGACGCCGAGCTCGTTGATCGTGGCGAACGGGCGCATGCGGGTCGAGCTGATCACGGCGTTGGCACGCTCGAGCAGCCGCGGCAGGGCGTCGTTGGAGAGCTTCTTGGCGAGCTCGTGCGCGCGGACCGCTTCGTCGCTCGAGGAGAACTGGGCGCCGTACCAGGGCGAGTCGCCCGGGCCGTAACGGAATTCGCCGAGCTGCGCGGCCTGCAGCATGGTCTGCGCCGCACGGTGCCGGTCGCTCGCGAGCGACTCGACCGAGGAACGCGAAAGGCGCGCAGTGGTGGCGGGCGGGTCGGGCAGCAGCGCGAGGCGGGAGAGTTCGGTGACGCAGTCGAGCACGGAGATGCCGAGCACAGCGTCGGGCTTGGTCAGGGCGCCGCGGTAGTCGAGCAGCACCTTGCGCAGGCGTACGAGCGCGTCATCCACCTCTTCGACCTTGGGCGTCGCCGCTCGTTCGTTGCGCGAGATGGAGCGGATGATGTCGCGGCGCAGGGTGCGCGGGGCGACTGCGACCCCGGCCAGGCCGACATCGTTGAGGCGCTGGGCGATGCCGTGCAGCGAGGCCCGTCGCGCGCTCACCACGAGCACGCGCTTGTTCTTGCCGACGAGGCTGCCGATGGCGTTGACGATGGTCTGGGTTCCGCCGGTGCCGGGCAGCGTCTTCACGACGAGCGAGTTGCCGGCCGCGATCTGGGCGATCACGTTCTCCTGCTCGGAGTCGGCGTCGAGCAGCAGGGTGTCGGTCTGCGGCGAGCGGGAGTCGGCGCTCTCGGCGTCGATGCGCACGAAGGCCTCGTGCAGGTTGCGCTTCGCCGCGGGGTTGCCGGCGACGGCGTCGAGCACGGGGTGCTCGAGGTCCGCGACATCCGTCAGCATCCCGCCGGCGACGTCGACGAACGACGACACGACGAGGCGGGGGCTCACGTTGAACCACTCGAGGTGGCTCGTGAGTCCGCGGAGGCGGTCGATCACGGGGTTGGGCTTGAAGGTGCCCTCGTCGTCGGTGAGGGCGACGAACGCCTCGGCGTCGAGCTTGAGCGCGAACTGCGCCTCGAGGGCTCGGGCGAGTTCGGGGTTGAGGAAGGCGCGGCCCTTGAGCTTGACCTCGAAGTCGCGGCCGTGGCGGCGGATCGCGAGGGGGCGCAGCAGCACGGGGGCGGTGAAGTCCTCGCCGTCGAACTGCCATTCGGCGATGCCGATGCCGAGGTGCACGGCGTCGATGCCGCGAGCGGTGGAGAGTTCGACGCCCTTCGACGCGATGAGCCCGGCCGCGATCTTGGCGCTGCGCAGGGCGAGGTCATCGCGGATGAGGCTCGAGAGCAGGGTGGTCTTGCCGGTGATGAACTGGGCGAGGCCGCCCGGGTGGGTCGTGCTGAGCTCGATCCGCGTGCGCGGGGCGTCGATGAAGTGCAGCAGCGGCGAGCGACCGCCGAGGGCGGCGAGCTCGGAACGCCAGGCCGACCACGTGGGTTCTGCGACGTTGCCCGGTTCGTAACTCGGATTTCCCAGACTCAGCGCGTGCGGCGCTGTTACCTGGGGGCGCGCGCGGGCAGCACCCATGTCAGCCTCCTCGTGGAAGTCGTTGTCAGTTTTCTCGGCACGCCACACATGGGCTACCTTAAAGGCCCGAGCCGGGAAAAGCCGGGAGGATACGCCGGTTTCTTCCAGTCTGACCCCCGTAAAATGCTCGCGTGCTGCTCCTCCCGCCTCCCGACAGCGTCGGCTCGCTCCCCCTCGTCGCGGGCGACGACCTCGCGCGCGGAGCCACCATCGCCGTCGTGACCGCGGTCGTCGTCGTCGGCGTGCTGCTCGTCGGCGGCATCGTGCTGCTGTTCCGTCGCCGCGCGGGCGCGCAGCCGTCGAGCGCGAGCGGGCTGCCGGCGCTGCGCACCCGCGCCAACATCCTGCTCGTGCGCGCGGACGAGGCGGTGACGGCCGGCGAAGACGAACTCGGGTTCGCCGAGGCCCAGTTCGGCGAGGCCCGCACCGCGGAATTCGCGGCCACGATGGCCGACGCACGCGCCCGCCTGGCCGAGGCCTTCCGGCTGCAGCAGGCGCTCGACGACGCCGTGCCCGAGTCGGCGCAGAAGAAACGCGAGTGGACGCTGCAGATCGTGGCGCTGTGCGAGGCCGCCATCGCCGCGGTGGGCGGGCAGGACCGGGACTTCTCGTCGCTGCGGTCGGTCGAGGCCGACTCCCCCGCACGGATTGCCGCGCTGCGGGCACGCCTGCTGTCCGCATCCTCGCGCCTCGCGCCCGCCGCCGACACGGTGGAGTGCCTCGCGGCGGCCTACGCGCCCGGGCTCACGGAGGGCACGGCCGGGGCGGTCGAAACGGCGTCCGCGGCGCTCGACTCCGCGACGGACAGCCTCGACGAGGCGGAGAAACGCCTCTCGCCGTCGGGCGTCAACACCGTGGCCGGGCTGCTCGAAGACGCAGAGGGCGCGCTGCAGCGGGCGCTCGGCGCGCTCGACCGCGTCGACGGGGTCGAGGCGCGGCTCGCGGCCGCGACATCCGCCCTCGGCGACCTCGTCGCGACGACCGCCGACGACCTAGCCGAAGCGCGGGCCGAGCGCGGATCGGCGCCCGACGCCGAGACGGGCGACGCGATCATCCAGGCAATCGCGCGGGTCGAGGCGGCCCGGTCTGCCGTGACGAGCCCGGGCGCCGACGCCGATCCCGTGCGCGGGCTCGACGACCTGTCGTCGGCCGTCGCCGCCCTCGACACCGCGCTCGCGACCGCTCGCAACCAGACGCAGCGGCTCGAGCACGCGCGCGCGGCCCTCGCCGGCACCCTCGTCTCGGCCGACAGCCAGATCGCCGCGTTGCGCTCGCTCGTCGCGGACAGCGGACGCCGCGTCGGTGCCGAAGCACGAACCCGCCTTTCGGAGGCCGAGCGGCAGCTCATGCTCGCGCGCGCCGAGGCCGATCCCGTCGAGGCCCTCGATGCCGCCCGCCGCGCGGTCACGCACGCCAGGGATGGCGACGCCCTCGCGCACTACGACACCATGGAGCGCGGGCGCTGAGCGGGTCGCCCATGCCGCCGACCGTGACGGAGATGCCGGATGACACGGCCGTCGTCATCCGCGACCGGGGCGACGACGACCGCGCGCTGCTCGCCGAGGTGGCGGCCGCGCTGCTCGGCATCGACCCGCGCGACGTCGTCGTGACGCACCGCTGCGCGCACTGCGGCTCCGACCGGCACGGGCAGCCGAGCGCCGCCGGGCCCGGACCCGGCGCGACCGCCGTGCACCTCTCCCTCGCCCGCGCGGGCGACCTCGTCGCGGTGGCCGGGCGGCTGGCCGGGCCGGTCGGGATCGACATCGAACTCGTCGAACGGGTCGCGGCCGCCGGGTTCGACGACGTGGCGTTCTCCCCGACCGAACGCGCGGCGATCGACGCCTCGGCCGCGCCCGACACGCTGCGCGCCGAGCTCTGGACGGCCAAGGAGGCGGTGCTCAAGGCGGCGGGCACGGGGCTGCGCACGGATCCGCGGCTCGTGGAGGTGGGGCCGGGCCCGCGACTCGCCTCGTGGGCGACATCCATCGTCCCCGTCGGCGACGTGCGGCTACGCAGCTGGGAGCCGCGGCCGGGTTACGTGGTCTCGCTGGCCGAGATCAGCGCGGGCACCGGTATGCGGTAGATCCACAGGTCGACGACCGCGCCGATGTCGCGGTTGCCGGTGTGGTTCTCGAAGAACTCGACGAAGCCCTGCGTGGTGACGGTCGAGTGCCGGTATTCGGCGACCCACGCGCGCACCGCGTCGAAGAACGCCGCATCGCCGACGAGGGTGCGCACGCAGTGCAGGGCGAGGGCGCCGCGCTTGTAGACCCGGTCGTCGAACATCGCCTGGGCGCCCGGGTCGCCGACGACGAGCCCGTCCTTCGGCAGCGCCTTCACGCGGGCGCGGTGCACGACGGCGAGTTCGTGCGCGGTGCGTCCGCCGCTCGCCTCCGACCACAGCCACTCGGCGTAGCAGGCGAATCCCTCGTGCAGCCAGATGTCGTGCCAGCGCGCGAGGGTGAGCGAGTTGCCGAACCACTGGTGCGCGAGCTCGTGCGCGATGAGCCGGTCGCTGCCGTGCGCCCCGTCGACGTGGTTGCTGCCGAAGATGCCGAGACCCTGCGCCTCGAGCGGTATCTCGAGCACGTCGGGCGTGACGACGACGCTGTACGACCGGAACGGGTACGGGCCGAACAGCTCGACGTAGAGCGCGATCATGTCGTCGATGCGCGCGAAGTCGACCGACACGCTGTGGGCGAGCGCCGGCGGGTAGTAGAGGTGCGCCGAGTCGGTGGAGCGGCGCACGTAGCGGCCGATCTGCAGGGTGGCGAGGTAGGTCGCCATCGGCTCGGGCGTCGAGTACACCCAGGTGGTGCGACCCGAGCGGGTGGTCTTCTCGATGAGCGAGCCGTTGGCGATCACCGCGTACGGCGCCTCGCAGCTGACGGCGATGCGGAACGTCGCCTTGTTGCTGGGGTGGTCGTTGCAGGGGAACCAGGATGCCGCACCCGACGGTTGGCTCGCGACGATGACGCCGTCGGCGAGTTCCTCCCAGCCGAGCTCGCCCCACGGGCTCTTCACCGGATGCGGGGCGCCGCCGTAGCGCACCACGATCTCGAACTCCGCGCCGGCCGCGATCGTCGTCGCCGGGGCGATGATGATCTTGCGCGCGGCCTGGCTGAACTTGCGCGGCCGTTCGCCGTCGACGAGCAGTCGGTCGACGCTGAGCCCGGCGAAGTCGAGGCTGAACCGGTCGAGCTCGGTCGTGGCCTTCGCGGTGATCGTGGCGACGGCCCGCAACTGGTTGGTCTCGATGCGGTAGGTGAGCTCGAGGTCGTAGTGGGTGACGACGTACCCGCCATTGCCGCTCGTCGGGAGGTACGGATCGCCCGCCGTGGCGGCGCCGTGGTTCGACTTCGAGGAGGGCGACATGGGTGTCGTCAAGTATTCCACGGGGGTGCCTTCCACGGAGCGATGGGATTGCCGGCCCAGATGGTGCTAGCGGGTACGCGTTCGCCGCGCATCACGAGCGATCCGGGGCCGACCGTGGCCGACCTGTCGATGGCCGCGGCCGGCAGGATCACGCTGTTCGGCCCGAGCGTGGCACCGTCGTCGATCGACACCGCGTCGAGCTGCATCACCCGGTCGTGGAAGAGGTGGGTCTGCACGACGCAGCCGCGGTTGATCGTGGCGCCGTCGCCGAGGGCGACCAGGTCGGCCTCGGGCAGCCAGTACGACTCGCACCAGACCCCGCGGCCGACGGATGCGCCCAACGACCGCAGCCAGAACGCGAGCGCGGGGGTGCCCGCGGCGTTCGCGGCGAACCACGGGCGGGCGACCATCTCGACGAACGTGTCGGCGACCTCGTTGCGCCAGATGAACGACGACCAGAGCGGATGTTCCGACGCGTCGATGCGGCCGACGAGCACCCATTTCGCGACCGTGGTGGAGCCGGCCGCGACCGCCCCGGCGGCCAGCAGCACGAATCCGGACAGCGCAATGGCCGCGCCGAGCCCCAGCGCGAGCCAGATCGCGGCGAGCGACGCGAGCACGCCGAGGGCGATCCACGCCGAGACGACCACGGGCACGATGCGCAGCAGCTCCCAGCCGGCGCGCGCGAACCGCAGCCGGGTCGCCGGCAGGAAGGTGCGGCCCTCCTCGAAGTCGGTGACGGTGCGGCGCAGGCGCACGGGCGGGTTGCCGAGCCAGGACGAGCCGCGCTTCGCGCCGCGCGGAGTCGCGGAGAGCACGGCGACGAGCCCGTTGCGCGGCACGGTGCGGCCGGGGCCGGTGATTCCGCTGTTGCCGAGGAACGCGCGACGGCCGATCTTGGCGCGGCCGATGCGCACCCAACCGCCGCCGAGTTCGTAGTTGGCGACCATCGTGTCGTCGGCGAGGAACGCGCCCTGCGCGATCGTGGTGAGCGCCGGAACGAGCAACACCGTCGAGATCTCGACGTTCTTGCCGACCTTCGCGCCGAGCAGGCGCAACCAGACGGGAGTGACGAGGCTCGCGTAGAGCGGGAAGAGCAGGGTGCGCGCGCCGTCGAGGATGCGCTCGGTGGCCCAGACCTGCCAGCCGATGCGGCTGCGCACCGGGAAGTGCCCCTCGCGCAGCCCGAGCCCGAGCAGGCGCACGGCGCCGAGCACGAGCAACGCGTAGGCGAGGCCGGCGACGACCACGCCGAGCGGCACGGCGAGCACGGCGCTGCCGAGGGCGGGAGCGAAACCGGAGCGGTCGACGAGCGCGCCGACCACGAGCACGCCGAGCAGCACGGCAGCGACGGGCATCGCGGCCATCACGATTGACCCGAGCGCGAACCCGACGAGCCAGCGCCGGTTTCGCGGCGGGCGCTCGAGCGGCCAGGTCGGGCGGGCGGCGCCGACGCGGTGGGCGGGCGAACCGGCCCAACGTTCGCCCGCGGGTACGCGGCCCGAGACGGCGGATCCGGGTTCGACGAGCGCGCCGCGGCCGACGCTCGCCCCGCCCAGCAGCGTGCTGCGCGAGCCGATGCGCGCGTCTGCCCCGATGTGCACGGAGCCGAGCCGCAGGATGTCGCCGTCGATCCAGTAGCCCGCGAGGTCGACCTCGGGCTCTACCGCCGCGCGCTCGCTGATCGTCAGCATGCCGGTGACCGGCGGCAGGGAGTGCAGGTCGACGCCGGAGCCGATCTTGGCCCCGAGGGCGCGGGCGTAGTAGCTGATCCACGGCGCCCCGGCGAGCGACGCCGCCCCGACCTGGAGCGCTACCTGTTCGGCGAGCCAGAGGCGGATGTGCACGGAGCCGCCGCGCGGGTGGTCGCCCGCCCGCACGCCGGCGAGCAGCAGCCGCGCCGCGACGACGGAGATGAGCATCTTGCCCGGCGGGGTGACGAACAGCACGAAGCCCGCGGCGACCCACCACCACGACACGCTCGGCAGGAACGGCAGCAGGTTGCCGAGCGCGCCGAGGTAGACGAGCCAGCGCGCCGCGGAGAGCACGTGCAGCGGGATGCTGAGCAGCGTGAGCGCGAGCTGGCTCGCCACCGGGGTGGGCAGTACGGCGCGCGCTGCCGCGGCGTCGACCGGCGCGCGTCCGTCGAGCTCGTCGGCGAGCGACCCGATGCGCGGGTAGTCGTAGATGTCGGAGACGAGGGTGCTGGGGTACCGCTCCCGGATCGCGGAGACGAGCTGGGCGGCCGAGAGCGATCCGCCGCCGAGCGCGAAGAAGTCGTCGTCGGCGCTCGTGACCGTGGCGCCGAGGATGCCCGACCAGATCGTGGCGAGCCACGCGGTCGTCGGGGTGAGGTCGGCCGCGACATCCGGCCCGTCGGTGGGCGACCCGGGCAACGGCCAGGGCAGGGCCGCGCGGTCGACCTTGCCGGAGGTGCGCATGGGGATGGAGTCGACGACGGCGAGCAGCGGCACGAGCGCGGCGGGGAGTTCGTCGCGCAGGCGCAGGTTCGCGGCCGCGCGGTCGAACTCGAACCCGTCGACGAGGGCCAGGTAGCCCACGAGCTGGTGGTTGCCCGCACTCGTGGTCTGCACGACGCTCGCGGCGCCGGCGACGCCGTCGAGGGCCTGCAGTGCCGCGTCGATCTCGCCGAGTTCGATGCGGCGGCCGTTGACCTTGACCTGGTCGTCGGCCCTCCCGACGAAGACGAGCCCCTCGCTCTCGTAGCGCACGAGGTCGCCGCTGCGGTAGGCGCGCTGCCAGCCGAGCGACGGGAACGGCGCGTACTTCTCGGCGTCTTTCGCCGGGTCGAGGTAGCGGGCGAGGCCGACGCCGCCGATGATGAGCTCGCCGGTCTCGCCCTCCGCGACGCGGGTGCCCGCGGCGTCGACGACGGCGAGGTCCCAGCCGTCGAGCGGCAGGCCGATGCGCACGGGGCCGGGGCCGCCGAGCAGCGCGGCGCACGCGACGACGGTGGCCTCGGTCGGGCCGTAGGTGTTCCACACCTCGCGGCCGGGCGCGGCGAGCCGGGCGACGAGGTCGGGCGGGCAGGCCTCGCCGCCGAAGATGAGCAGCCGCACCTGCTCGAGCGATTCCTGCGGCCACAGGGCCGCGAGGGTCGGCACGGTCGAGACGACGGTGATGCCGTGCGCGATGAGCCACGGCCCCAGGTCGACGCCGGACCGCACGAGCGAGCGCGGGGCGGGCACGAGGCATCCGCCGTGCCGCCAGGCCAACCACATCTCCTCGCACGAGGCGTCGAAGGCCACGGACAGTCCGGCCAGTACCCGGTCGCCCGGGGCGATCGATGCCTTCTGCAGGAACAGCCGGGCCTCCGCGTCGACGAACGCTGCGGCCGACCGGTGGGTTACGGCGACGCCCTTGGGCACGCCGGTCGATCCCGAGGTGAAGATGATCCAGGCGTCGTCGTCGACGGTGGGGGCGGGCGCTTCGGCGGGCTCGGCGGGCGCTTCGACAGGCTCAGCGAACGTGGGGTCAGGCTCAGCGAAGGTGTTTGCGGACTTCGTCGGGGCGAACACTCCGCCGTCGCCGATGATCCCCACGACGCGCGCCTCGCCGAACACGAGGTCGGCGCGCTCCTGCGGGTCGTCGGCGTCGACCGGCACGTAGGCCGCCCCCGCCGCGAGCACAGCGAGGATCGACAGGTACAGTTCGCGGGTTCCCGAGGCGATGCGGATGCCCACGCGGTCGCCGCGGCGCACGCCATCACGGGTCAGCTGCGCCGCCCGCTGGTCGACCAGCCGGCTGAGCCGGCGGTAGCTGATGCCGCCCTGCGGGTCTTCGAGCGCGACCGCGTCGGGAAACGCCTCGACGCTCGACCGGAACACGTCGACGAGGGTGCGCTCGGGGGTCGTGCGCGACGCGCCCTCGAGGCGCGTCTGCGCCGCATCGGCCGTGGCCATCGTCACTCGTGCTCCTCTGGCCGTGCGGAAAGATTCCGCCGAGCCTATCCAGCCGAGGTGAACGGGCGGCAAACGCGCGATGTCCCCGGGCGGATCCGTCGCCAGCCCGACCGCCGGTCGGTCACCGGGTGGTGAGCAGCACGGCCCCGTAGGCGAGCACGGCAACGAGCACCCACGACGCGAGTCCGACCGCGAGCGACCGCCCGCTCGTGCGCACGAGCGACGCGACCCGGATCGACGACCCGAGGGCGACGAGCGCGAGCCCGAAGAGCACCGTCTGCACGAGATCGGCGCCCTCGAGCACGGCGTCAGGCACCGGCAGGAACGTGCGCGCGACCATCGCAGCGAGGAACCCGAGCACGAATATCGGCACGATCGGTGGACGGGGGCCGGATGCCGCGGCGGGGGTGTCGGCGTCGCCCACGGTCGCGTCGGCGTCGGGCTGGGCGCCGGGCTGCGCGGCCGAGCTCCCGCCCGCGGTCGCGCGCCGGTAGACGCCGACGCCGGCCACGAGCGGCGCGAGAAGCAGCACGCGCGTGAGCTTGATCGCGATCGCGAGGGCGAGCGCCGAGGCACCGGCGGTCTGCGCGACCGCCACGACCTGGCCGACGTCGTGCACGCTCGCGCCGGTCCACGCGCCGAACTGCAGGTCGGAGAGGCCGAGCGGCCCGTGCAGCAGCGGGAGCACGACGATCGCGAGGCTCCCGCACAGCGTGACGAGCGCGGCGGGCACGGCGATCTCGCCCGGCTTGCTGCGGGTCACCGCGGCCATAGCGCCGATCGCCGAGACGCCGCAGATCGAGAAGCCCGCCGCGAGCAGCAGGGGTTCGTCGCCGGGCAGCTTCGCGAGGCGCCCCATGCCGAGGGTGCCGAAGAAGGTCAGCACCACCACGACGACCACTGCGATGAGGGTGGGCGCGCCGAGGTCGACGATGTCGCCGAGGCTGAGCTTGAGCCCGAGCAGCACCACGCCGATGCGCAGCAGCCGACGCGACGAGAGGGCGAGACCCGGCTTCAGCGTGCCGTCGAGCGGCGCACGCAGCGGCGGGATCTGGCCGAGCACGACCCCGAACAGCACGCACAGCGTGAGCACGGGCACGGCGGGCAGCGCGAGATGGACGAGGAAGGCGAGCACGAGCCCCGCGGCCGCGACGCCCAGTCCGGGCAGCAGGGGCCGCACTACGGCTTCGGTCGCTGGTCGGGCTTCGCGGCGGGGCTGGTGGCGCCCGGCGTGCCCTTCGCCGGCGTGCCCTTCGCCGCAGCGCCGGGCTTCGCGGCGGGGTTCTTCGACCGGACGCCCTTCGCCACCGGCACCGCTACCGCGGGCGCGTCATCCGCGGCATTCCAGGTCTTCACGATGGCCCACGCGACCGCGGCGATCGGCACCGACAGCACCGCCCCGATGATGCCGCCGAGCACGGTGCCGGCGGTGAGCGCCAGCAGGATGACGAGCGGGTGCAGCTTGAGCGACTGCGCCATGACCACCGGCTGCAGGAAGTTGCCCTCGAGCTGGTTCACCGCCACCACGATGATGATCACGATGAGCGCGGCGACCGGTCCGAGGGCCACGAGCGCGACGAGCGCCGCGAGGATGCCCGCGACCGTCGCACCGATGAGCGGGATGAACGCCGACAGGAACACGATCACCGCGAGCGGCAGGGCCAGCGGCACCTGGATCACGGCGAGGCCGATGCCGATCGCGACCGCGTCGACGAGGGCGACCGTGGCGGTGCCGCGTACGTAGCCGCCGAGGGTCGTGACCGTGGTACGGCCGATGCGCTGGCCGCGCGCCAGCACGTGGCCGCTGAACGGACGCAGGAAGAACGCCCAGATGCGGTCGCCGTCTTTCAGGAAGAAGAACAGGATGACGATCGTGAGCACGAGGCTCGTGATGATCTCGCCCGCGACCGAGACCCCGGCGAGCGCTCCGGTTCCGAATTGGCTGCTGGTGAGGAAGTCGAGGATGCTCTCGCGGAAGTCGTTGAGCTGGCCCTCGTCGAGCCCGAGCGGGCCGTCGACCGCGTACTGGTACAGCTGGTCGATGCCGTCGGTCGCCGAGGTCGCGAGCTCCTCCCACTGCCCACGCACCGCGAAGACGATGAGGGTGATGATTCCGCCGAACACGACGATGCCGGCGACGAGCGTGATCCAGGTCGCGAGGATGGCCGAGATACCGCGGTTGCGGAGCCACCGGATGACGGGACTGAACGCCGCGGCGAGGATGAGCGCGATCACCACCGGTATCGCCACGAGCTTCAGTTGGATGAGGGCGAAGACCGCGACGGCGGCGAGCACGAGCACGATGAGCACCTGTGCGCTGCGGAGCGCGAGCACCCCGAGCCGGTCGGTCGTGAGTTCGCGCAGGGTCGGTCGCGGCGGGATCGAGGCGGTCATACCCCCACCCTAGGTCGCGCGACCCACCCCCCGATCGGGTCAACGCGCCCGGAACGGGAAAACCACCCCTCGGCCATGCCCTAGCGTGAGCAGCAGGCAGTGGCGTCCGCCCACCCGATGCCTGTGACATCCATGGATGGGGAGTCCAAGTGAAGCAAGAATTCAGGGCATCGTGGCGCTTGATCGGCGCCGCGGCAATCACGTGCGGGGCGCTGCTGGCGGGGACGTTGGCCGGATCTGCCGCGACCGCAGCGCCGAGTGCGGCCGCTGCCGCGGCATCCGCCACGAGCGGTTTCCGCAACGTCGGCTACTTCGCCCAGTGGGGCGTGTACGGCCTGAACTACCGGATGAAAGACCTGCAGGCCTCGGGGGTCGCCGCCGATCTCACGGCGCTCAACTACTCGTTCGGCAACATCCACAATGAGTCGCTCACCTGCTTCGAGGCGAACAAGGGCCAGGGCAGCGGACCGAACGGCTCCGACGGCGCGGGCGACGCGTTCGCCGACTACGGCCAGAGCTACACGGCGGCCACGTCGATCGACGGCGTCGCGGACGTCTGGAACGCCCCGCTCGCCGGCTCGTTCAACCAGCTCAAGAAACTGAAGACGCTGAACCCCGGCCTCAAGCCGCTCATCTCGCTCGGCGGCTGGACCTGGTCGAAGAACTTCTCCGCCGCGGCGAAGACCGATGCGTCGCGCAAGAAGCTCGTGTCGTCGTGCATCGACCTGTACCTCAAGGGCAACCTGCCCGTGATCGACGGTCGCGGCGGCACGGGCGCCGCCGCCGGCATCTTCGAGGGCATCGACATCGACTGGGAGTGGCCGGGCATCAACTCGGGGCTCGCCGGCAACGGCGTCGACACGGTCAACGACGCGAACAACCTGCGCCTGCTGCTCAAGGAATTCCGCCAGCAGCTCGACGCGTACGGCGCGACGACGGGCAAGCACTACTCGCTGAGCGCCTTCTTGCCCGCGAACCCCGCGGCGATCAAGGCCGGCGGCTGGAACAACCCCGAGATCTTCGACTACCTCGACTACGGCAACATCCAGGGCTACGACCTCTACGGCGCCTGGGCGTCGACGAAGACGGGGCACCAGAGCAACCTCTACGCCGACCCGACCGACACCCGTAATCCCGCGGACCGGTTCAGTGTGGATGCCTCGATCTCCGAGTACACCAAGGCCGGGGTCAAGCCGGCCCAACTCGGCATGGGCATCCCGATGTACGGCCTCGGCTGGCAGGGCGCCCCGTCGAGCAAGCCGTGGGGCACCGCGACCGGAGCGGCTCCCGGCACCAACGGCTGGGGCATGTCGAACTACGACGACATCAAGAACCTCGGCACCGGGTACTTCGACCCGGTGAGCGGTGCGGCATGGCGCAGCGACGGCAACCAGTGGTGGAGCTACGACGACGCGCAGTCGATCGCCCTCAAGGCGAAGTACATCGTCTCGAAGGGCCTCGGCGGCGCCATGTGGTGGGATCTCTCCGGCAACCGCGACGGAACCCTCATGACCGCGCTCGTCACCGGCCTGTCCGGCGCGACCGGGCCGGTCACGACGCCCGAGCCGGGCACCGGCACCACGCCGACGCCCGCTCCCACCCCGGTGCCGACCCCGGCACCCACACCCGCTCCCACGCCGACACCCACACCCGCTCCCACGCCGGCACCCACACCCGCTCCCACGCCGGCACCTACTCCCGCACCCACGCCCGCACCCGGCACCTGCGCGC
>Ga0247809_1000249_pt1 | contig 27819 bp, 30 predicted proteins | sample UWRJL104311B1_FD_180951 | JGI IMG/M metagenome (GOLD analysis project Ga0247809, IMG submission 180951) | Plant litter microbial communities from Arlington Agricultural Research Station in Wisconsin, United States - UWRJ-L104-311B-1 | ecosystem: Environmental > Terrestrial > Plant litter >...
TCGCCCGCCGGATGGCCACCATGCGCACGTTCGAGGAGGAGTTGGGCGCCGTGGTCGAGCGTAGGCTCGCTCTCGACGACCCGGCTCTCGGCGGCGACCGTCCCGAGCTCGAGCAGCGCGCCCGCCTCATCACCCTCGTCGCCTTCGCCGCGATGCGGCACGCGTGGGCGTGCTGGGCAGACAACGGGGGCAGTCCGGTCGAGCTGTCGGAGCGGCTGCGGTCGTCGTTCGACCAGCTCGGCGACCTGCTTGTGCCAAAACCGGTCGGATGATCGGCTAAGCTTTCATGCTGTGCCTAGGGAAACCGATGCACTCGCCGCCTTAGCTCAGTTGGTAGAGCATCTCACTCGTAATGAGAAGGTCGTCAGTTCGATTCTGACAGGCGGCTCCACGAAAACTTCTGTCTGTACCGGCGACATCGACCATGGCGCCCGCGCTTGTGAGACATGCTGCGGCTCAGATTGTGGCGCCCGACTCCGCCGGTTCAGAGGTCGATCGGAGCCCGCGCGGAGTCGATGACGGTGTCGAACACGTCGGGATCGTCCAAGGCGCGGGCGAGGACGATGCCCCCCTGAACAGCGGCGATCAGTTGGAGCGCGCGTGAGCGGGGCTCCGATGATCCCGCGGCGCCCAGGGCGGCTGTGAGCGTGTCGACCCATTCGGCGAAGTATCCGCGCACGGCGTCGTCGAACTTGTCCCGTTCTCGCCCGATGGCGAATACGCCGGGGAGGCACACCCGCCGACCGGAACGGAAGTAGGTTCGGACCTCGTCGAACATGGTGTCAACGCCCTGACGCGCTTCCTCTGCGCCGGTGCTCGCGGAGCGGAGCGGCGAGAACACCCGCTCGTCGAACCACGCACGGATGTCGGCGAGAACCGCCGCAGCCATCTCCTCCTTGCCGCCGGGAAAGAAATGGTAAAGGCTCCCGCGGCCGAGGCCGGTGGCGTCTTGAAGGATCGCCATGCTGGTCCCCTGGTACCCGTGCTCGCGGAACGCTTCCGCTAGCAGGGGGATCACGGCGTCGCGCGTCGTCGGAGGCTTGGCCATCGCCGCTAGATTCCCAGCTCGGTCAGTCCCGGGTGGTCGGCCGGTCGCGGGCCGAGCGGCCAATGGAAGAGCCGGTCGGCCTCGTCGATCGGAATGTCGTTGATCGCCGCGAGTCGGCGACGCATCAGACCGAGCTCGTCGAACTCCCAATTCTCATTTCCGAACGAGCGGAACCATTGCCCGGCTGCGTTGTGAGACTCGTAGACGAAGCGGACGGCAATCCGGTTGCCGTCGTAGGCCCAGACCTCCTTGATGAGTCGATAGTCGAGCTCCCGGCTCCACTTCTCGGTGAGCAGTGCCACGATCTCGGCGCGACCGTTGACGAATTGGTCCCGGTTGCGCCAAACGCTATCGACGGCGTAGGCCAGCGACACCCGCTCGGGATCGCGAGTGTTCCACGCATCCTCGGCTGCCCGCGCTTTTTGTGCGGCGGTCTCTGCCGTGAAGGGGGGAAGGGGTGGTCGGGCGTCCACGATTGGATCCTCTGTCTCGATACCGGCTCTTTACCGATTGGTACATGACTACGCTTTATCGATCGGTAAACTCAAACCGCGGTTGATCTCGCATCGTCATCGGGGCCTACTGGAATCGGGTTCTCTTCGGCATCAGTACGGCTGTGATCGCTGCGCCCGCCGCCAAGACGCCGGCCCCGACCCACGTAGCCGTCTGTAGTCCGGTGGCCGTTGCCGCCACTCCGGCGGACTGGGACTCCGCCGTGATCAGGGTGGCGAGCCCGACCAGGACGGCGAGGCCGAGCGCCGTTCCGACCTGCTGGACCGTGGACATCAGGGCGGAGGTGACTCCCTGCTGCTCGGCGCGAACTCCGGCTCCTGCAGCGGCAAACAGGGTAGCGAAACCCGCGGCCTGACCGATCCCGAGGAGGGCCGTCCATGCGACAACGCCCCATAGCGGTGCCCCCGGATAGAGCGAGGACGCAAACCCTGCATTGCCTGCGGCGGCGATCAGTAAGCCGACGATCAGCGCGCCACGGATGCCGAGACGGTTCAGTGCCAGCTTCGCCAGACCGGAGGCGAACAGAGCGGTCAATCCCCAGGGAAGGAAGGCTAGTCCGGTGCCGAGGGCGGTGATGCCGAGAACGCTCTGGGTGAACAGAGTGAATACGTAATAGCTGGTTCCAATGGACCCCATGAACAAGACCATCGCGACCAGCGCACCCGTGAGGGTCCGGCTCCTGAACAGCGACAGGTGGAGAAGTGGGTGCTTCGCCCTCATTTCTCGCACCACGAAGGCGACCAGGAGTACCACGCCGGTGACCGCGGACGACACGACGAGGGGGTCTATTCCACGGTTTGGCGATTCCGCGAGGGCAAACACGATCGCCGCGACGCCAAACGCGGCGAATATGCCACCGGGCAGATCCATCGAGGGCCGTCCGGCGGTGCGTGCTTCTTTGGGCGCCACCCGCCAGGCCCCGATGAGACCGACCAAGGCCAACGGCACCAGAATAAGGAATACCGCGCGCCAATCGAAGAACTCCATGAGTACACCGCCGAGTGCGGAGCCCATCGCGAGCCCCACGGCACCTGCAGACGACCAGATCGCCAGCGCGCGGAAACGCGCCGGCCCTTCCTCGAAGGTGACCGCGATCGTGGCCAAGATCGCGGGAGAGAGCACGGCCCCGCCAACCCCCTGGAGCACCCGTCCGCTGAGCAGAACGGCAGCATCGGGGGCGAAAGCCGCTGCTAGCGACCCAGTGGCAAAGAGGGCGAGGCCAATCAGGATGAACCTGCGCCGGCCGAAAACATCGCCCAGTCGACCGCCGAACAGCAGAAGTCCGCCAAATGCCAGCGCGTATGCGCTGACCACCCACTGCAAGGCGGTTTCCGACATCCTCAGCTCGGTGCCGATGTCGGGCAGGGCGACAAGCACGATGTTGTAATCCAACGCTAGGAGGAACTGGCTGAAGGCCAGGAGGGGAAGCAGTAGCGGATGCCGCTTCGTAACGGTCTGTTGGGACACGGATTTTGCCTTTCAATAGAGTGGTAAATCACTCACCAAGTATGAGGAATGTGAGGATCGGGAAGCCCGGGCGAAGACCGGGGCAGTTAGGGGAGCGGAAGCAGCCGGTCGAGGTCTGCTGGCGCGATTCCGGGCGCGATTCCCGCAGCACCGAGAGCGTTCGCGTATTGCGACCAGGCGAAGTACGCACGTATGTCGGAAGTGGTCAGTCCGCGCTCGGAGAGGAAGTTCGTCTGGTCTCGATAGCACTGGCGCACTGCGACGCCGATGGGCTCGATGGATGACGCCGCCGAGGCATGGAGGAGCACCATGCCGGCATCGCGGTTCTCGGAAGTGCCGGGATTGGTCGTGGGGGTCAGGAGGGCGTGCAGCTCGCCGCCCCGGGGGGCGCCCGCCAGTGCGTGGCTGATTTCTTGCCGTAGCCACGTATGCACCTCCCCAATCACCGCGACGAAGAGATCTTCCTTGTTGGCGAAGAGTCGGTACAGGTATGCCTGCGAGATGCCGGCGGCGTGGGCGATTTCGGTCGTGTTCGTGCCCCAATATCCGGTGCGCGCAAACGTATGCATCGCCGCGGAGAGCACATCGGAGCGACGTGCCTCGGCGGTACTGAGGGTGCGAGTGGCCATGTGAGTAAGCTACCACTCATTCGGCGTAGTGGTGCGCAGGTGCGGACACGTCGTGCCCCGGGAGCGAAGGTATCGCCGTGAACATCTCGGGTCGAGTTCTTGTGAAGAGGCCATGGCTCGCGAATCCTCATCGCCGTCGACCTCGGACGCGCGCGCCCGGGTTCAGTCGGCGTCGAGGGTGTAGCCGACCCCGTACACGGTGACGAGCCGGGTCGGGTTCTGGGGGTCGACCTCGATCTTGGCCCGCAGGTTCTTCACGTGCGTGTCGATGGTGCGGTCCCCGATCCACCGCGTCGTGCCGTGGAGCCGGTCCAGCAGGCGGGCACGGCTGAGGACGATGCCGGGGTGCAGGGCGAATTCCTCGAGCAGGTCGAACTCGGCGCGCGTGAGGTCGAGGAGCCGATCGGAGAGTGTGGCCCGGTGCCGGTCCGGGTCGATCTCGAGGTCGCCGACGGCGATGATCGTCGATGCCGGCGCCGTGCGGCGGGCGCGTCTCATGAGCGCCCGCACCCGTGCGACGAGCTCGCGGGGGCTGTACGGCTTGGCGAGGTAGTCGTCGGCGCCGAGCTCGAGTCCGAGGAGCAGATCGTTCTCGGTAGAGCGTGCGGTGAGCAGGAGGATCGGGAGTTCGAAATGCTCCTCCCGCAGTGTGCGGCAGACCGTGAGGCCGTCGGCTCCCGGGAGCATCACGTCGAGCACGAGCAGGTCGGGAGCGGAGCGCCGCACTTCGTCTAGGGCTTCCGATCCGTCGGCCAGGACAGTCACGTCGTGCCCCTCGCGTTCCAGGTAACGGCGCACGAGCTCGGACTGCAGCGCATCGTCTTCGACGATCAGAACTCGGGTCACGGTCCGATTCTAGGCACGGGCGCATCACGCGGTCGGGCTCTGCACCGATCGCTCACAAGTCCCTCACATCCGGGAACGAGTGTGGATCACAGCAACCCACAACACGAGGAGGAACCGTGCTTCGCACTACCCACCGATCCCTGTCAGCCGTAGCGGGTGCCATCGCGCTCGTAGGAATGCTCGCCGCATGCTCCGCACCCCCCGCCGAGAGCGGGGCCGGAGGCGGCGGCATCGCGACATTGGAGACGGGCACCCCGACCCCGACCGCGGCCGCCGATCCGCTCTTCGCGAAGTACGGACAGCCCGTGCGCCTGCGTCTCGATATGTCGGACGAGGAGGAGACCGACGCGTGGAAGCCGCGCGATCGCTGCCTCGCAGACCACACCCCCGGGATGCAGGACGTTCCCGCCGGTGGAGACGGCTCGAGCGCGAGCGCGGGCGTCGGTGGGGATCCGGCGGAGGCCGCCGAGGCCGATGCGCTGTGTTCGCGGGTGGCGCCGCTGCCGCCGTGGGAGCTCGACGTGCAGAACCCGGACGCGCTGCGGTTCGCGCAGAGCGTGGTGGACTGCCTGCACGATCGCGGCGTCCGCGAGGTCGAGATCACGGAGGCGGATCAGTTCGGGCGGATCAACATCGCATTCGGCGGAGAGAGCAATGACTCCTCCTCCATCTCGCTCGGCATGCAGAATGTCGACTCGTGCGTGGCATCCGAATCGAACGGGAGCACACAGTGACGCGGGTGCGACGGCGCACCGCGCTCGTCGGCGCGCTCGCCGTCTGCCTCGCCCTGGCCGCGGGAGCCTCGGGAGCAGCGCTCATTCTCGGGCCCGCGGATGACGCGGCCCCCGCAGAGCCGAAAGCCAAACCGGCCACGGCGATCGTCGAGAAGGGTGAGCTCGTGCAGACCGCGCGCCTCGACGGCGCCGTCGGCTTCGGAGCCGCTGCGCCCGTGACGACGAAGGCCGACGGGATCATCACCTGGCTGCCCGGAGTCGGAGTGCAACTCGATCGGGGATCGGTGGCGCTGCGCGCCAACGAGCGCGCGGTACCGGTGCTGATCGGCGACATCCCGCTCTATCGCGCGATCGACGGCTCCGGGCTGAAGGGCGCCGACGTGAGCATGGTCGCTTCGAACCTCATGGACCTCGGGCACCTCCGCCGCAGCGATCCCGCGACCTTCACGACAGGCCGGCAGTTCAGCGAAGCGGTGCGGGACTGGCAGGAGTCGCTCGGCCTGGAGCGAGTCGGCACGCTCGGCCCCGCCGACGTGATCGTGCTGAATGCGCCGAGCCGCGTCGCCGCCGTCAGTGCCCGCCTCGGCGACGGGGCGAGCGGTCAACCGTTCACGGTGACGCCCACCACGCGCGTCGTCGACGCGTCGGTGCCGGCACAGGACGCCGGGATCATCGGCGCGGGAGCGAAGGCGAAGATCGAATTGCCCGACGGGCGCGTCATGGACGGGTCCATCGTCGCCGTGAGCACGACGGGCGAGGGAGCCGAGGCGACGGTCCGCGCGATCGTCTCCATCGACGACCAGGCAGCGGTCAGCGGCGTCGACGCGGCCGCAGTAACCGTCCGCGTCGTCACCAGATCCGTGCAGGACGTGCTGATCGCACCCGTGGCCGCCCTCATCGCGCTCGCCGAAGGGGGATATGCACTGCAGGACGACTCCGGTGCGCTCCACGGTGTCGAGATCGGTCTGATCGCAGACGACCGCGTCGAGGTCAGCGGCAAGGGGATCGAAGCCGGCATGACGGTGGTGTCGGCGCGATGACGACGCCCGCGCTCGAGCTGGAGCACGTCAGCCGCATCCACCCCGGCGGAGTGGCCGCCCTCGACGATGTCTCGTTGAAGATCGACCCCGGCGAGCTCACGGCGATCGTCGGACGCTCGGGTGCCGGCAAGTCGACCCTGCTCAACGTGCTCGGCACGCTCGACCGCCCCACGTCGGGCGTCGTCCGCATCGGCGGCACCGACACCCGCGAGCTCACGGACCGCGCGCTGTCTGCCCTGCGGGGTAGCTCGATCGGCTTCGTGTTCCAGGGCTTCCATCTGACCGACGGCGTGTCCGCAGAGCACAACGTCGCGACGGCGCTGCTCTACAGCGGCGTGCCGAGACGGGAGCGCCGGGATCTCGCGCGCGCGGCGCTCGAGCGTGTCGGACTCGGGCACCGAATCGGGCACGCGGCGCAGGATCTTTCGGGTGGTGAGCGGCAGCGAGTCGCCATCGCCCGGGCGATCGTGACCGACCCTCTCGTCGTCCTCGCGGACGAGCCGACCGGCGCGCTCGACACGGCGAACGGCGAACTCGTTCTCGGCCTGCTCGAGCGGCTGCACGACGAAGGCACCACCGTGGTCGTCATCACCCACGATGTCGACCTCGCCGCACGATTGCCGCGGCGCATCGAACTGAGAGACGGACGAATCATCACAGACACGGAGGAGGTGCAGCATGCGTGAGCATCGCAGACGCGCCGACGTCAGGGACCTGCTCGAGGTCGGTACGGTAGGGCTCCGCACGCGGCCGTTACGTGCCGTTCTGTCGGCCATCGGCATCGCCATCGGCATCGCGACACTCGTCACTGTCACCGCGGTTCCCGCGTCTTCGCAGGCGGCGCTCGACGACCAGCTCACCGCGCTCGGCGCGAATCTGCTGCGAGCCGACCCGCGTGCGGGCGCCGACGGTAACCCCACCCCGCTTCCGACCGAGGCAGTCGGAATGCTCCAGAGGATCGGAACAGTGACGGATGCTGCGACCGTGGGCAATACCCACGCCCCCGTGCGCAGCAACGAGCTACGCGACTACCCGGAGACCGGGCTGACCACCCTCGCCGTCCGCGGAGACCTCCGCGAGGTGCTTCGGGCACACTTGACCTCCGGACGCTGGCTCGACGGCAGTGACCTGCCGACGGCCGTGCTCGGCATCGACGCCGCCGAACGGCTCGGCCTGCCCGAGGTTCCCGACCGGCCCGTCACGATCGACGTCGGGGGAGTGGCGTTCACCGTCGTCGGAGTGCTCGCGGAGACCCCGCTCTCCGCCGACCTGCAGTCGGCGGTGCTCCTGGACGACGCCGCCGCGCAGCGCTGGCTGGACTTCGACGGCGCACCGACGGTCGCCTACATCACCGGTGTCGAGGCGTCGATCGACGCCCTGCGGACTGTCGTCGCCGCAACGCTCTCCCCGGGGTCGAGCGGGCTCGTGCAGGTGAGCCAGCCCTCGGCGGTGCTCGCCGCGAAGAATGCGGCCCGTTCGAGCTTCGACGGGCTCTTCCTCGCGCTCGCCGCGGTCGCACTCGTCATCGGAGGCATCGGCATCGCGAACACGATGTTCGTGTCCGTGCTCGAGCGTCGCCGGGAGATCGGATTGCGACGCGCTCTCGGCGCGCACCGGGGACAGATCCAGGCACAATTCCTCGTGGAAGCCATGGTGCTCTGCGCGCTGGGTGGAGCATCCGGAGTGGCGCTCGGTCTCCTCGGCACCGCGGCGTGGAGCGGCCTGCAGGGCTGGCCGCTCGTCGTACCCCTGGCGACGATCGTGTCGGGAATGACGGCCGCGCTCGTGACGGGCGCCGTCGCCGGACTCGCCCCGTCCATCCGCGCGGCTCGGCAGTCGCCGACGGCGGCACTCGCCGCGACCTGAGTGGACGAGGCGGCAACGGTGAGCGCGGATGCGGCCGGGCGGACGGGTGATGAGAGCATTGCACACGAGATGATCGATAGCAGAAGAGCGAGAACCACGAGTGCGCGGCACGTGCCCCGGCTGCTCGCCCGCTACGTCGCGGCCGGATTGTTGCTCGTGCTCGCCTCGGTAGGCGGCACGGTCTGGCTCGCCCAGACCTCGGAGTACCGGTACGACGAGCAGGCATCCGGGATCACTCTCGTGCGAGACACGCAGATCCTCGACGCGCTCACGGTCTGGGCCGGCCAGCACGCCGACTGGAGCGACGTCGGGCCGACACTCCTGCTCCTCAGCCACGAGACGGGGCGCCGCATCGCCGTGGTCGACGGTGCGGGAACCGTGATCGCCGACACCGCGCCTGGCCTGCCCCGGCCGGCGGCCTCTTCGCGGCTGCTCGACCCGCTCGAACCCGGCGCCGACCCGGTGACGTTCGAACCGCAGTTGCACGACGGTATAAGCGGCCCCTTCTCGCTCGACGAGGGCGAGCGTCAGCAGCTCACGAGGCAGGCGAGCTCGGTGGCGGAGTGCCTCGGTAGTGCGGTCGTCGACACGGCGGTGTGGGCGAGCGGTCGCCCCGTGGTCTCCGGCGACGAGGATGCCCCGGACTGCGGCCGTGCCGCGCTGAATACGCCACTGCCGAGCGAGCGGGCCGCCCTCGACGACCTCCGTGATCGCACGAACGTTTGCCTGCTCGCGGCGGATGCGCCCCTCGTGACGGACGTCGAGCTCGACCTGTCCCCATCGAACGCGCCCGAGCATCTCGCCCTGCGCGCGGTTCCGGCTGGCGGTGACGCAACCGACGAGTGTCTCCTGCAGGGCCGCATCCAACAGGCGAAAGCCACGACGGCACCCGCCGTGAACGTGGTGCTCACCGACCAGCAAGGCGACGCGAAGGGTCTGCTCGACGCCAGTCCCGGATCGATCACCAGAGTCGCCCTGTTCGTCGTGGTGATGCTGATACTGCTGTCGGCGGCGGCGGCGCTGATCATCGTTCCGACCCTCCGCAGCGCGCGACGGCTCGAGGCCGCGGTCGACCGTTTCAGTGCCGGCGACAGAGAGGCGCGAACGGGGCTGCACGCGCGCGACGATCTCGCCGGCGTCGGAGCCGCGTTCGACCGCATGTCCAGCGAGATCGCGGGACACGAAGCGTCACGCCGACGCCTGCTCGGCGACATCGCCCACGAACTACGCAGCCCGCTCACGAATATCCGCGGATGGGTCGAAGCCGCGGACGACGGTCTCGGCCTCGACGATGCGTCGCTCCGCCGGCTCGTGCTCGAAGAGGCGGGCCGGATGGAGCGGATCACCGGCGATCTCCAGCTCTTGGCCCTGGCGGAGTCGGGGGACCTCGTGCTGGAGACGGGGGAGTGCGATGCCGCCGTGGTGGTGCGGGAGCTCGCCGAGGCGTATCGCGCGCGGGCGGCGACCTCGGGCGTCGCGCTGACCGTCGAGGCTCCGACGAAACTGCCCCTCGCGACCGATCCCGCGCGACTGCGGCAGATCCTCGACAACCTGCTCTCGAACGCGCTGCGGCACACTCCGTCGGGCGGCCGCGTCGACCTCGAAGCGGTGATGGCCGATGGCTCGGTGCGCATTGCCGTCGTCGACACGGGTGAAGGCATCGCTCCCGACGATCTGCCCCGGGTCTTCGACCGGCTGTGGCGCGGGGAGCCCTCCCGGGTTCGCGCTGGCCAGAGCACGGGCCTCGGCCTCTCGATCGCCCGCGGCCTCGCCGAGGCACTGGGCGGCACGCTCCGCGCACAGAGCACGCTCGGCGAGGGCAGTCGCTTCGAGCTGTCGCTGCCGGCGGACCTTCCGGGATGACGCCGTGCGCTCCAGGTCGGGTGACTCGTCCCCGACGGCGTGTCCCATGGCGGACCGCCCGGTCATCCCCTCTCAGTTGCGTTGCAGCCAGAAGTCGACCGCCTGCGGGTCGGGGCGCGAAGTGACTCTCGTCTCGTCGCCGAGTTCGAGCACCTGTTCCATCGATTCCCGCAGGGTGGGCCAGTGCGGGCGGTCGGCCCCGTTGGGGTCGCCCGTGCCGACGAATGCGAGCCAGTAACCGGTCATCTCCGCCTCGAGCCGGCGATCGATCGCGTCGTAGACGGCGTTGCCGTCGGCGCCGAGATTGCCGTACGCGTACATCACTTCCGCACCGTGGTAGACGCCGAAGCGCTCGAGCGAGGGGTCAGGTGGGATCCGCGTGAAGGAGTACATGTACACGTCCTCATCGCCGGTCTCTGCCGCGCCGACTCCCCACGCGCGCATCGCGCTGGTCATGGAGCGGTCGGTTTCGGCGCGTACCCGGGACTCGATCACCTGATCCGGATCATCGCCGGGATACAGCGACAGGTAGGTCTCCGCGTCAGCGCGGTACGCGTCGCGCGCCTCGGCCTCGTATGCCGCCGGATCCGAGTCCATTCCCCCGATCAGGCTGAGTGACGCCTCGTCGGCGTTGCTGCCCAGCAACAGCGGCACGTCGTTCTGGTCGCCCGCAGCGTAGATCTCGGCGGGGGTCGCGGGGAGCACGGCGCCGTCGATCGTCGGCCACCAGTGCGTCGTGAGCGACTCGGCGGCCGACTGGATGCGTTCGGCCGGCATGGCGCGCATCTCGGCGAGGCTCGCACCCCCGAGGGCGTCGCTGAGCTCCGCGGCGGCATCGCGGGCGACATCCGCGTTGTCGTAGAGATCACCCGCGTCTCGGTCGCCCGCCGTCCCGAGGCAGCCGCCGCTTTCTCCGATGAGGCCGTGGACGAGTCCTGAAGCAAGCGGCGACACCCCCAGGATGCACGCGCTTCCCGATCCCGCCGATTCGCCGGCGACCGTCACCCGGTCGGGATCGCCGCCGAACGCGGCGATGTTGTCGTGCAGCCACTGCAGCGCCGCTATCTGGTCGCGGAGGCCCTGGTTGCCGACGGTTCCCTCGAGTTCGTCGTCGGCGAGGAAGCCGAACACGCCCAGCCGGTAGTTGATGGTGACGATGATGGCCTCTCCACGCGCGGCAAGAGCGGTGCCGTCGTAGACGGGCAGCGCCCCGGATCCCCCCGTGAAGGAACCGCCGTGCACGAACACGAGCACGGGGAGATCGCGCTCGGGCGGCACCGAACTGCTCCGCCAGATGTTGAGCCGCAGTGCGTCCTCGTCGGAGGCGTAACCGGTGAGCAGCGTGTGTTCGAGCGGCATGTCGAGCAGGCGGGTGGCCGCGCGGGTGGCGAAGGTCGATTCGGACTGGACCGCCGAGGGACCGAAATCGTCTGCGACGAGGGTTTCCTGCCGCTGCAACGCCGGATGGGGCGCTGCCCAGCGGAGATCGCCGACCGGAGGCGCGGCGTAGGGGACACCGGCGAACACGTCGACCGTTCCGCTCCCGGCCCGGATACCGATCACATCGCCCTGCTCGGTCGTCACGGGCGCCGTGTGCTCACCGTCGATCGTCCGTGTCGCTAGCGGAGGGCCGGCGGCGATCGCGACTGTTGCGACGAGGCACGCAGCGAGGATCCACGCGGGGAGCTGCACGAACCAGCGACGGCGGCCCCAGACCTGCGCCGCGATCGCGACGACCGCCACCGTGACGCCGACGATCGACCACGCCCACCACGGCCCCTGATTCAGCCAGACCAGGACGGCGCCGATCCCAGCGACGAGCACGAGCGGAACCCACCACCGTGCCCTCCGCCACTCTGCCCGTCGTCTACCCGCTCGTTCCGTCATCCTCGCCTGTCTCCGTTGTCGATCCAATGTGTCGTACTTTCAATACGTTATGTATTCAATACGAAGTTCATCGAAAGTCAACTCGGGCGTCCTAATTAGGTTTAGATTCGAAGCATGAGCGGGATCGAGCAGCGGCCGGTACGTCGGCGTTCGGAGACGCGGCGGCGACTTCTCTCTGCCGCGGCCGAGCTCTTCGACCAGCAGGGCACGATGCGCCAGAGCGTGGAGGCCATCTGCGCGCGCGCGGGATACACGCGCGGCGCGTTCTACTCGAATTTCGGCACCGTGGACGACCTCTATCTCGCCCTGCACCACGAGCAGGCCGCCAGCGTCTGGGAGCGGCTGCTGGCCGCCCTGGACGCTCAGCTCGACACGCCGACCCCTGAATCGTCCTTGGAGGCCGGGGTGGAACGGCTCCTCGAGGCGCTACCGCCCGCGCGCGAGTGGTACGCCCTGCGGGCGGTCCTTCTCGCGCGGGCGTCCTCCGACTCCGCGGTCGCGCAGAGCATGCAGATCGACCAGAACCCCTTCGTCGAGGAGCTCGGGCGACGCTTCGAGGCGTTCGCGGCGGTATACGGGCGCGCGCCTGTCGTCGACGCCGCCCCTTTCGCGAAGGCCATCGTCGCCGCGCACACCGGAGCCGTGGGTCAGGCTCCCGTCGACAGTGACGCAGCGCGAACACAGCTCCTCGTGGTCGCCGGCGTGATCCTGGGGCTCACTGTTCCGACCGCGACGCGATGACTCACGCTTCGGCGTGATCTCTCGTGCCGTAGGCGCGCATGAAGGCCCGTGTCCCGTCGGTCATGGTCTTCTGGAGGCGTTCGGGGTCTGCGGTAGCGGGGTCGGGTTGTTCGTTGTAGGCCAGCAGCAGGGTCAACGCGGCCAGGTGGGTGGCGGCTAGACGCGGGTCGTCCGCTTCCAGCAGGCCTCGGCGTGAGAAGTGGGCCAGGCGGTCAGCGAGCGCCGCCTCGAGCCACTCGGTCGAAAGGTCGTCCGACGACGAGGGAGTGATCAAGCGCTGTTGGGCTACCAGCCCGAATACGGCTGCGTAGTTGACCGAGTGCACCGTCGCCGCGAGCTCGATCACGGTGCCCACGAGTGCCTGCTCGAGTTGCGCCACCGTGACTATGTTGGCGTCCTCGCCCAGATGCCGTTCGAGCACGTCTTGACCCGTCTCGGCGAGTGTGCTGGATGCCTCCGAGAGGATCTCGAGGAAGAGGCGACGCTTGTCGCCGAAGTATTCGTACACCGTCGCCTTGGATACGCCGGCCTCGGCCGAGACGGCGTCCATGCTGACTCGGTCGACCCCGTTGCGGGCGAACAGGTCGCGTGCCGCCGCGAGGATCGCCGCCCGTTTCTTCGCGGACCTCTCGCGGACTGGTTTCCGGGCCGGATCTGTCATGCGCCCATCCTACGGCGCACTGCACTAAACCGTTCAGTCTTGCTTTTTCATACTGAACCGTTTAGTTTTCGAGCATGACATCAAACACATCGGCACCCGTCTCAAATCGGCGCCTCACCTTCCTCAGCCTCGTGCTTGCCCTGGGCATGTTCGTCACCCTCCTGGATACGACGGTGGTGAACATCGCCCTGGACACACTCCGCTCCGTTTTCGATTCCACGGTCGGCGAAACGCAGTGGGTCGCGACGGGCTACTTGCTAGCTCTGGCAGCGGTCATCCCGGTCAGCGGATGGGTGTCGGAGAAGGTCGGCGCAAAAAACGCCTGGCTGGTCGCTATGGCTCTATTCCTCGTAGGTTCGGTGCTCAGCGGCCTCGCGACCTCCCTGCCGGCGCTGGTCGCATTCCGAGCCGTGCAGGGGATCGGTGCCGGCTTGGTGATGCCGATCACCCTGTCGATCGCCACGCGGGCGGCCGGCCCTGCACGCGTCGGGAGAGCCACGGCGATCGTCGCCCTCCCGGGCCTGCTGGGACCGATCCTCGGCAACGTGTTGGGCGGCGTCATCTTGGAAAGTTGGAGTTGGAGCTGGCTGTTCTTCATCAACATCCCGATCTGTCTCATCGCTCTGGTCGCGGGAACGTTCCTGCTGCCGAAGACACCCGCGCAGCGCGGCCACCGGCTCGACACCGTCGGCTTTTTCTTGTTGACGCCCGGAGTCGTCGCCCTCGCTCTCGGCGTGAGCAATGTAGGCGGAGCCGAGGGGCTCGCCGCTCCCGCCGTGTGGGCGCCGCTCGCCCTCAGCGTCGTCCTGCTCGCGTCGTTCGCCGTGCACTCGCTCAGGACCGAGCGCACTGCCCTCATCGACGTGCGGGTCTTCGCCCGACGGAGCTTCGGAATCGGCAGCCTGATCACCTTCTTCGCGGGATTCTCGACCTATGCCCTGTCGTTCCTCCTCCCGCTCTTCTACCAACAGATCCGAGGCGACACGGTACTCAACACCGGGCTGCTGCTGATCGCCAGCGGCGTCGGGACCATGGTCTTCGTCGTCGCGATTCGTCCCCTGACCGCCCGCATCGACGGACGATTCGTCATCGCCGGCGGAGTCGCCCTCACGATGCTCGGGACGGTGCCGTTCGCCCTGGTGGGACCGCACGGCGGGGCATCCATGCTCCTGGCGGGCCAGCTCGCCCAAGGCTTGGGCTTCGCGGCAACGACCTTCCCCGTCCTTACGCTCGCGTTGGCCAACCTCAGCCACAGCGAGGCCCCGCACGGCAGCGCCGCATTCACGGTGGTGCAACGAGTGGGCGCTCCATTCGGAGTGGCGGTGGTAGCCGTCATCCTCCAGAACCTCTTGGCGGACGGGACCCTCGACGACGCTGCAGCGTTCAACGGGACGTTCTGGTGGATATTCGGCCTCAGCGCCATCCCGCTGGTGCTCGCGTTCTTCCTGCCGAAGACGAGCTCCGTCGGAGCCGCCGAACCTATCCACTAGGGGGAGCGCGATACCATCGTCACCTATCCTCGTCGGCAACATCATCGAATCCGCGCTCGGGCGCCCCGCGATAGTCGTCGACGCGCTCGAGTCGGTGCCCGGATTCGTCGACCTCGTGCTCACCGTGACGGCGCCCCGTGGTGGGTGGCAACCGGGCCACGAGGTGCAGTTCAGGGTGACACCACGGGACGGGCGGCGGTATACGGTGCTGACCGTCGACGCACGCGAGCCCGAGCGCATCACCCTGTTGATCGCGCCCGATACCGGGGGACCGGGCGCCGCCTGGGTGCGCCGTCACGAGGGCGGCTCGCGAATGACGGCGATCGCCGGTTCATACGTGCCGATTCGCCAACACGGTGCCCGTCGCCTCTATCTGGGAGATAGTTCGGCCCTCGGTACGATCGCAGCCCTCGCGCGAGATGCTCACGCGGTGGTGGCGATCGAGGCGCCGTCCGCCGCGATCCCCGCCCTGGCGACCCGGTGGCCCGAGTATTGGTTCGTCCCCGCGCGCGAGGAGCCGGGTAACGCGCTCCAGCGATGGCTGGAACGCGCTCTAGACACAGGCGACATCATCGGCATCGACGGCGCTGTACTGCTCGGCCACGCGCAGTCGCTGCAGAATCAACGAGCCGCCCTACTCGAGCACCGAGTCGTCGACCGGAAGGCCATCACGACGAGGCCCTATTGGGCGAACGGCAAGAGGGGCCTGTAGCTTCGCCGCGGGGAGTGCCCGACGCCGAACGCTCGTCACGGATTCCGTCGCTCGACGGAGGCGCTTTCGACCCAGACTTCGTACCGTGGGGTGAAAGACAGGAGATGACGATGACGAATGACGACTCCACTCCGACACCGCAGCGCGCGGTCTGGTACTTCATCGCCGGGACGTTCGTGTTCGCGGCGCCGGTGATTTTCTTCCGAGGATCGGCCGTGTGGTGGGTCACGGTCGTGAGCCTGGCAGTCGGGCTGGTGCTCATCGTGCTCGGCGGCATCCAGCTCGGGCGGGAGCTCCGGGGGCGTCGCACCGGCCCGCCGTCCGACCGCTGACGCGGTCGACGGCCGCCAATCCGGACGACACCTCCTCGAGGTGCGCCGCCGCGCTTATCGAGGCGGGCGGTCAGGCCGAGACCGTCTCGGCGACTCCGAGCACGCCGTCGCGGTACGACACCGATCGCAGGTCGGGCACGGTGATCGTGGCGCCGTGGCCGCGGGCCATCCTCCCGATGCCGACGATGGTGCCGATCCCTGCGGCGAGTGCCGAGGCGATCCCGGCGGGTGCGTCTTCGAAGACCGTGCAGTCGCGCGGGTGGAGGCCGAGCAGGGCGGCTCCCGCGAGGTACGGCGCGGGGCCGGGCTTGCCCGTAGTGACGTCCTCGGCGGAGACGAGGCGATGCGGCGTGCGGAGGCCTGCGGCGGCCAGCCGGGCCCGCGCGAGGTCGCGTAGCGCCGAGGTCACGACGGCCCAGTCGTCGTCCAGAGACGCGAGCAGGTCTGCGGCGCCCGGCATCGCGACCACATAGTCGGTGGTCGCGAGTTCCATCGCGACGAGTTCTCTCTCCGCCTCGGCGAACACGGAGGGGTCGACGAGCTCGGCGACCGAATCGCCCATGCGCGTGCCGTGCACGATGTCGCGGTCGAAGTCGAACGAGGGCGCCCAGGTCTTGGCCCAGGTGTTCCAGGCGATCGCGGCGGCCGCGTGCGAGTCGACGAGCACTCCGTCGCTGTCGAACAGCAGGCCGCGGGTGGGGTAGTCCGGCATGGTCACTCGTCTTCCGAAATGAGGGCGGCCCGGGATCGCGATCCCGGGCCGCCAGCGGTGCGGTCGTTACTTGGCGGCCGTCGCCGTCGCCGTTTCGGGCTCGACGGCGTCGCTCTTCGTGCCGCGGAGGCGTAGGACGAGGCTCGCCACGTACACCGCCACGATCGATGCGATGATGCCGGCGATGATGGCGATCTGGCCGCCTCCGATAGACAGCCAGCCGAGGAACAGGCCGACGACGCCGTAGTCGGAGTCGGAGAAGGTCGAGTTGGAGAACCCGATCTCGCCGAGCACCGGCAGCAGCAACAGCGGCAGGAAGGTGATCGCGATGCCGTTGGCGAACGCCCCGAGCACGGCGCCACGGCGCCCGCCGGCGGCGTTGCCGATGACACCGGAGGCGGCGCCCGTCATGAAGTGGGCGACGACGCCCGGCACGATGATCGGGGTGCCGAGGAAGATCATCACGACCATGCCCACGATGCCGCCGACGAAGCTCGACAGGAAGCCGAGCAGTACGGCGTTCGGCGCGAAGGTGAAGACGATGGGCACGTCGAGGGCGGGTTTGGCGTTCTTGACCAGGCGCTCGGAGATTCCCCGGAAGGCCGGGACGATCTCGGCGAGCACGACGCGCACGCCGGCGAGGATGATGAAGACTCCGGCCGAGAACGTGGCGGCCTGCATCAGCGCGAAGATGATGTAGTTCTGGCCGTCGCTCAGCTTGTCCTCGACATATCCGGGGCCCGCGAACAGCGCGACGATCAGGTAGATGATGCCCATCGACAGGGCGACGATCACCGTGGTGTCGCGCAAGAAGCCGAGTCCCTTGGGGAACACGATGTCTTCGGTCGACTTCGACGGGTTCTTCTTGCCGCGCACGAGGGTGGCGACGAGGCCGCTAAGGGCGATGCCCGCACCGCCGGTGTGCCCGATGGCCACGTCGTCGCTGCCGGTGACCTTGCGCATGAAGGGCTGCACGAGGGCGGGGGAGAGCGTCATGTACAGGCCCTGGGCGAGCGAGCCCCAGAGCACGACGGCCCAGGTGTCGAAGCCGGCGACGCCCATGATCACGGCGATCATCGCCGCCATGTAGAACGCGACGTGGCCCGACAGGTAGATGAACTTGAAGCGCGTGGTCGCGGCGAGGGCGATGTTGATGATCATGCCGAAGAAGAAGATCAGCGCGGCGGACGATCCGTAGTCGAGCAGCACCTGGCCGACGATCGCTTCGTTGTTCGGCACCACTCCCTGCACGTCGAACGCGTGCTGGAACATGTCGCCGAAGGGGTTGAGCGCACCGACCACGACGCCGGCGCCGGCGGCGAGCACGAGGAAGCCGACGAGCGTGCGCACGGTGCCCTTGAGCACGTCGCTGAAGCTCTTGCGCTGCACCGAGAGGCCGACGAGCGAGATGAGCGCCACGATGATCGACGGCTGACGGAAGATGTCGAGCAAGACGTTCAGGAAGCCGTTCATGCGGCGTCGCCCGCGGGGATCTCGACGCCCTTGGCCGCGAGGGTCTCGCGCACCTTGACGCGCAGCTCGGCCATGTCGATGATGCTGTCGAGCACGACGACCTCGCCGAGGCCCCCGACCGAGTCGGCGAGATCGGAGCCGACGAAGATCGTGTCGGCGTCGCCCCTCGCGACCGAGCCGAGGTCGGCGTGGTCGACGTCGACACCCGTGACTCCGAGTTCCTTCAGCACCTTGTCGATGTTCATGTGGACCATGAAGCTGCTGCCGAGTCCGCTACTGCACACTGCGAGGAATTTCATTCCTGGGTTCCGTTTCTCTGAATAACCGACAGCACGCCGTCGGGGGTCGTTGCGGCGAGCAGGCTCGCGCGCAGCTCGTCGTCGGAGAGCAGGGTCGCGAGCTCCGAGATGGTTTCGATGTGGCCGGTCGGGTCGACGGCCGCGAGGCAGATGAAGAGGTCGATGGGATGCGCCGGGTCGTCGTTCAACAGAACGGCCGGTTCCACGCGCAACGAAGAGATGCCGGTCGCGACCACGCCGTTCTCCGGCCGGGAGTGCGCGAGGGCGATCCCGAATCCGAGGTCGATGTAGGTGCCGCCGGCCGCGATGGAGTCGGTCATCGCCGTCACATAGGCGGGCGTGATCGAACCGGAATCGAGGAGGGGCCGGGCGACGCGGTCGATGGCGTCGCGCCAGCCGTCGACGTCCGACGCGAACAGCACGGTCTGCGGGGTGAGGTAGTCGTTGAGCACGGGATTCCTTGGATTGCGGTTGCGGTTGCGGTTGCGATTGCGATTGCGGTTCAGCTGTGGAGGCCGAACGAGATTTCACTGTTCTGCGGGGTGAAGTGCGACGTGCCGTAGGCGACGGCGCGGTCGTCGACGTCGTACACCGTCGACGCGACCTTGAGGAGCTTGTCCCCGACGGGCACGTCGAGCGCGTCCGCGACCTGCTGGGTCGCCGCCTCGACCGACACGAGCAGGTCGTTGCGGGTGAGCGACACACCGTGCGCGCCCTTCAGGTGGCCGTAGAGCGACCCGTCGGTGAAATCGAACTCCGCGACATCCGGGAATCTGGCGAACTGCAGGTAGGTGACGACGAGGTGGTGCAAGGTTCCGTTCACGAACCGCAGCCGGGTGAGCTCGACGACGGCGTCGGCCGAGTTGACGGCGAGCTGGGCGGCGACGGTCTCGCCGGCGAGCACCACGCGTTGGCCGAGCACCGACGTGCTGACCGTGAAGCCCTCGTTCGACTGCTGCGCGTAGAACCCGGTGACCTCGTCGGCGAACCGCTCGCGGTAGCGCAGGCGGTACTGGGGCTCGACCACGAACGTGCCCTTGCCCTGTTCGCGCACGAGGTGCCCGTCGGCGATGAGGCCGTCGACCGCGTGGCGCAGGGTGATGCGGCTGACGCCGTATTCCTCGCACAGCACGGGCTCGGCGGGGAGGCGCGAGCCGGCTTCGAGGCTCTGGATCCTCGTGAGCAGGTGCTCGCGGACGGCAACATACTTGCTCGTCCCACTGGCTGTCGCCATCGGCAGGCCTTTCGCATCGTCGCAAACTTAAAAAGATCAGGTCGTCATAATGACTTGCACGATGCTAGGCCTGTCTGCACGACCGCGCAACTCCGGAGCCAGAAAAACGCGATTTCACGATCGTCCTAATTCATTATGACGACATAACTAAATGTGTATCGTGGGATGTCGCGGCGGGAGCACACCGTCGCCGGAGGAGAGATACGCGTGAACGACATAGACATCCAGGCCATCACGGCCGCCCGACTCCTGGCGATGGACGCCGTGGAGGCGGCCGGTTCCGGGCATCCGGGCACGGCGGTGGCGCTCGCCCCCGTCGCCGACCTGCTCTTCCAGCGCCACCTGCGCCACGACCCGCGTGCGCCCGAGTGGGCCGGGCGCGACCGCTTCGTGCTGTCGTGCGGCCACGCGAGCATCCTGCTCTACACCCAGCTGTTCCTCACGGGCTACGACCTCTCCCTCGACGACCTCAAGGCGTTCCGCGCGCACGGCTCGCGCACCCCCGGGCACCCCGAGTTCGGGCACACCCCGGGCGTCGAGACCACCACCGGCCCGCTCGGCCAGGGCCTCGCGACCGCCGTCGGCATGGCGATGGCGATGAAACGCGAGCGCGCGCTGTTCGACCCGTCCGCTGCGGCGGGCGCATCCGTGTTCGACCGCACGGTCTGGGTTCTCGCTTCCGACGGCGACCTGCAGGAGGGCCTCTCCTACGAGGCGGGCGCCCTCGCGGGCCGCCACCGACTGGGCAACCTCGTGGTTATCTACGACGACAACGACATCCAGATCGAGGGCGATACCTCGCTCACCAGCAGCGAGAACACTGAGCTGCGCTTCGCCGCGCAGGGCTGGCACGTGACCACGGTCGCGCTCGCCGAATCGGGCGACGTCGACGTCACGCCCCTCGACGCGGCGCTGACGGCGAGCCGCGCCGAGTCCGCACGCCCGAGCATCGTGGTGCTGAAGTCGCAGATCGCCTGGCCCGCTCCCAACGCCCGCAACACCTCCGCCGCCCACGGTGCACCGCTCGGGGCGCAGGAGGTGGCCGCCACCCGCGCCGAGCTCGGGGTCGCCAGCGGCCCCTTCGAGGTGCCCGACGCCGTTCTCGAGCACACCCGTCGCGCCGTCGCCCGGGGTGCGTCGCTGAGGGAGGAGTGGGATGCCGCGAAGGCGGCGTGGAGCGCGGCGAACCCGGCGCTCTCGGCCGAGCTCGACCGCGCCGCCGCCGGCGACCTGCCCGCCGGCCTCGCCGAGCTGCTGCCCGTGTTCGAGCCGGGTTCGGCCGTCTCCACCCGCGACGCCTCCGGCCGCGTCATCCAGGCTCTCGCCGAGGTGCTCCCGGAGTTCTGGGGTGGGTCTGCCGACCTGGCCGAACCCAACCGCACCGCGATCGCGGGCGGCGGTTCGTTCCTGCCCGAGGAGACCGACACGTCGGGCCGCGCCGGCCGCAACGTGCACTGGGGCGTGCGCGAGGGCGCCATGGCCTCGGCCATGAACGGCATCTCGCTCGTGGGCGGCTCCCGCTTCTTCGCCGGCACGTTCCTCGTCTTCAGCGACTACCAGCGTCCGGCGATCCGCCTCGCATCCCTCATGCAGTTGCCCGTCGTCTACGTCTGGTCGCACGACTCGGTGGCCCTCGGCAGCGACGGCCCGACGCACCAGCCCATCGAGCACCTCGCATCGCTGCGCGCGATCCCCGGTTTCTCCGTCGTGCGTCCCGCCGACGCCGCCGAGACCGCCGCCGCGTGGCTCGAGATCCTGCACAGGCGTCGTCCGGCCGGACTCGTGCTCGCCCGGCAGTCGCTCGTGGTGGCGCCGACTCCGGTCGACGTCGTGCACGCCGGCGTGCGCCGCGGCGGCTACATCGTGCGCGACGCCGAGCTCGTGGACGTCGTGCTGATCGCCACCGGCAGCGAGGTCGAGATGGCTCTCGCCGCGGCATCCGACCTGTCTGCCGCGGGAGTTGGCGTGCGCGTCGTCTCGATGCCGTCGCGCGAGTGGTTCTCCGAACAGAGCGCCGAATACCGCGAATCCGTAGTCCCGGCCGCGCTCGCCGCGCGCGTCGTCGTCGAAGCGGCCACGGGCTTCGGCTGGGGAGACCTGGCCGGGCCGCTCGGCGAGATCGTCGGCATCGACGAATTCGGGCTCTCGGCCCCCGCGGACGAAGCCCTCCGCGCCCGCGGGATGACCGTCTCGCGAGTCGTCGCCGCCGCCACCGCCACCATCGCCCGTTCGAACTAGGAGGACTCACCCATGCCCAGCACGACCGTTTCCGTAGGATCCGCATCGGGGCTCCACGCCCGCCCGGCGTCGCTCTTCGCACAGGCCGCCGCGGCGTCCGGTGTCGGCGTCACCATCGCGCGCGCCGGCGGCACGCCCGTCAACGCGGCGAGCATCCTCGCCCTGCTCACCCTCGGCGTCGACCACGCCGAAGAAGTGACGCTCGCCACCGAGGGAGACGGCGCGGACGCGGTACTCGAGTCGCTCGCCGCCCTGCTCGCCAGCGACCTCGACGCGGCGTAGGCCGACGGGAAGAGGACGGCCCGACGGCGGCCGTGCGTTAGGGTCGGGGCATGCGATTGACCGGGGGACTCATCGTCGTCGCGCTCGCCGTGGGACTGGTCGGATGTTCCGGGCCCGCAGACGCGCACGACAGCGCCAGATACGACGCGATGCTCGCGGTCGAAGAGGTACCGGGGGTGCTGGTCGCCCCCTACGAGCACTACGTGCAGGTCGATCCAGCCGCACCAGCCGAAGAGATCGTGGAGACGGCGCTCGGGGTGCGCACGATCCTCGACGCGCTCGGCGCCGACCGACCGCGCAATATCGAGTTCGTCGCCGTGTACCCGGGCGACGGCTCTGTCTATACGCGGTTCACCACCCGTGTCTACGGCGACGCCGACCGGTTCGAACGCGACGTGCGCATCTGGGCTGGGCTACTCGACGAGGGATTCAGCTCGGTCAGGTACAACGTGTTCGACGAGGCCGGCGACGGAGTGCTCAACGTGCACTCCGACGAACCGGGCGAATCGAGCACGACCATGGGGAAGGTGTTCGACCTAATGATCGGAGCGCTGGGCGACGACGCGGCCTCGTTCACCGGCCTGCAGACCGAGGCCATCGTCGACGGAATGCGCGTGACGAATCGATCGGGAGATCCCGCTCTGCCGGCGGGTTGGGAGGATGCGCTCGCGGATGTCGCGGGCTCGCCGTACATCGCGAAGTCGGTGGCCACCTTCGAACCCGGCACCACGACGCTCAGGCTCACCGGCGGCGTCGACCTCACCGCCGAGCAGGCTGCCGAGGTCGTGGCCGCCCTCGCTGGGCGCGGCGTGCTGCAGCCCACGGTCTCCGTGACCTACGGCACCGGCGGCGACGCCGCGCGGACGACTCTCTACGGGGCGGCCCAGTGATGCGGCGTGGAGCCGCGATCGCGATCCTCGCTGTGCTCCTGCTCTCCGGCTGCACGCAGCGTTACGACAGCCCGGACGACCGCTCGGAGGCCTTCGGCGACGCCGTGGCGGAGCAGCTGCGCGACGTCGACACGACCCCCGACGACCTGAGAGTGTATGGCGGCTTCGACGGGATCGTCTTCGACGCCTTCCTCGACCGGAGGTCGTTCGCGGAGACGCGCGCGTTCATCGAGAGCGCCCGCTCTGCCGCCGACGATTCGCCGCTCGGGCACTTGCCCGTCCGGTTCGTCCTGAGCCACAGGGACACAGGGCAGGGAACGGGCACGCTGGAGTGGCGCGGCTACGACCCGGCACGGTCGGACCGCTATTACGCCGCTCTGCGGCTGTGGCTCGACGTGCTCGCCGACCCGGGCGTGCAGATCAAGGAGAAATTCGAGGTGGAGGCGGCCACCGTCGTCGCCTCCGTGGACGTGAGTGACGGACGCGATCTCGAGGCGTACCGCACGCAGCTCGTCGAGGCGTTCCAGGCCGCCGGATTCCCGGAACCCCGGATCACGGTCGAGGCCGCGCGGGTGCCCTAGCCCGGATGCGCGCCGCATGGCACTGTGCCGCGCCCGGGCCCGCGTCAACCCCGTGCCGGCGTACGCGGGCGCACACGTAGCGTGGCAGCGATGAGCGATCGAGGGCGGGGTGCGTGGGCGACTGCGCCCGCCGTCCGGGCGGCCTTCGCGGCGGCCGGCGTGAGCTATCTCGCGAGCGCAGCCGTGGGTTCGGGCGTGGCATCCGGGGGCGTCGACCTGCGCGGGGCCCGCTGGGTGCACCACGCCCTGTACCTCGTGACCGTGGGTCTCGCCGGCCTCGCCGTGAGCTCGCTCGCATGGAGCCCGAGCCGCGCCGGATGGGCACTGCTGCCCGCCGCCGTACCACTCGCCGTGCTGCCGCGCCTCGGGCCACGGCGGCCGCGACATCCGCTCGTCGCCCTCTCGGCCGCTCCGTTCTTCGCGGCCGGTTTCGTCCTCTCTCGAAAGTAGACCCAGTGCACCTGCTCGACGCCATCCGCCGCCGCCGCACGACCAACGGCCACATGCTGCCCGACCCGGTGAGCGAGGAGCACCAGCGGTTGCTGATCGAGGTCGCGTCGAGGGCGCCGTCGCAGCTCAACAGCCAGCCGTGGCGGTTCGTGATCATCGAGGAACCGGAGACGATCCGCACGATCGCCCGCATCAGCGGCGAGAGCATGAAGACCACGATGTCGAACGGCACGTTCTTCGAGCGGTACAAGCCGTACTTCCGGTTCAGTGCCGCCGAGATGGAGCGACGCCGCGACGGCATGCTGTTCGACAAGCTGCCCGCGCCGCTGCGGCCGTTCACCAACCAGGTCTACACACCGCGTGGGCAGATGCTGATGAACGCGCTGCGGGTGCCGTCGACGCTCGGTGCGGAGAACGAGAAGCTCGTGGCCGGGTCGCCGCTGCTGCTCGGGGTGATGCTCGACACGGCCGAGAACCGGCCGGGGGAGCTGTCGTCGTTCTACTCGACATTCAGCCTCGGCGCCGCGATCGAGAACATCTGGCTCACGACCGTCGAACTCGGCATGGGCATCCAGTTCATCTCGTTCCCGATGGAGATCCCCGAGAACTGGCGGCGCATCGAGCGGCTGCTCGAGGTGCCCGACGACCTCCAGCTCATGGCCGTGTACCGGCTCGGGTACCTGCCTCCCGAGCAGCGCCGGCCGGCCATCGACTGGTCGAGCAGCCAGCGCAAGCTGCCGTCGCAGTTCGTGTTCCGCGGCACGTGCGCGACGCCGCAGGAGGGTTGGGACGAGCCGCTGCCGACCGCCTGAGCCGCGGCGTCAGTTGAGCGGCACGCCCCCGGTCGTCAGCGGCTCCCTGGCCCACTTCGCGACTCCGAGCAGCAGGGCCGCGCCGCCCGTGCCGAACAGCAGCAGGTGGTCGATGATCGTCGTGCCCGACGGCAGCAGCCCGCCGAGACGTTCGTCTGCGAGGCTGCCGAGACCGAGCAGCACGAACACCAGCCCCACCACCAGCAGCACAGCCTGGATCACCCTGACCGGCGTGCCCGTGGCGCCCACGACCAGCAGCGCGACCGCGCAGACCGTGTAGACGGTGTCGTTGAAGACGTCGACGTTGAGCACGCCGAGCATCCGCGAGCCCTCGATGAACCAGCCGACGAACGCGTGGCTGCCGATGAGGATGCCGAGCATCACCGCGTATGCCTTTGCCATGGTGCGCCTCCTAGAGGATCGGCTTGCCGCCGGTCACCGCGATCACGGCACCGGAGATGTAGCTCGCCTCGTCGGACGCGAGCATGACGAACACCGGCGCGACCTCGGCGGGCTGGCCCGGACGGCCGAGGGGGGTGTCGGCGCCGAATTCCGCCACCTTGTCGGCGGGCATGGTGGCCGGATGAGGGGCGTCCAGATGGGCCCGGGCGCGACGACGTTGGCCCGGATGCCGCGTTCGCCCAGCAGCTGCGAGAGCGAGGCGGTCAGGTTCGAGATGCCCGCCTTGGTCGCCGCGTACGGCAGTAGCTGGGGAGAGGGCGCGTCGCTCTGGATCGAGGATGTCGCGATGATCGACGATCCACTCGCCATGTGCGGCACCGCAGTCTTCACCAGGTAGAAGTACGCGCTGAGGTTCGTCGCCACGGTGTGCTCCCACTCCTCGTCGTCGATCTCGAGGATGTCGTCGTGCGAGCGCTGGAAAGCCGCGTTGTGCACGAGCACGTCGACCCGGCCGAACTCGGCGACCGTGCGTTCGACGAGCGCGCGGCACTGGGCTGCGGTGGAGAGGTCGCCGGCGAACATGACGGCGGTGCGGCCGGCCGGCTCGACGAGTTCGCGCGTGTTCTTCGCGTCATCCCCTTCTTCGAGGTAGGCGATCACGACGTCGGCGCCCTCGCGGGCGAACGCGATCGCAGTGGCCTTGCCGATTCCGCTGTCGGCTCCCGTGATGATGGCGACCTTCCCGGCAAGCCGCCCCGAGCCGGTGTAGCTGTCTTCTCCGTGGTCGGGCCGGGGGTCCATCTCGGCGGTCGTGCCTGGCGCATCCTGCTGCTGTTCGGGCTGGGACATGGGTCTCCTCTCGTCGGAGGCGGTCGACAGGACCGCCTCCCCATTCACGCTACGCACCCGGTCTCTGCGGTCCTCGCAGGGTTGACCGCCCCTGCGAGAATGTGGTGTGAGCAGAAACCCATCGCCCCGCCGACCGGATGTCACGGGCCTCGACCTCGTCGGAGGGCCGGAAGCGGTCACCGTCAGCATCCACGACTACGACGATCGTTGGCCGGCCGCCTTCGAGGAGCACCGGCGTCGGATCGCCGACGCGCTCGCCGGCCACGACGCGGGCGTCGAGCACATCGGCTCGACGTCCGTTCCCGGGCTCGGCGCCAAGCCGATCGTCGACATCCTCGTCACGGTCGACGACATCACCGCCGAGGAGGACTACCTCGAGCCGCTCCTCGCGGCCGGTTACGTGCTGCGGGTGCGCGAGCCCGGGCACCGGCTCGTGCGCACTCCCGAGCGCGACGTGCACGTGCACATCTACGAGAGCGGCCATCCGGCGGTCGGCGAGTACTTGCTGCTGCGCGACCACCTGCGCTCTGACGCCGACGACCGTGCCCTGTACGAGAGCACGAAACGCGCGCTGATGGAGAAGCGATGGGACGACATGAACGCCTACGCCGACGCGAAGACCGAGGTGATCGTCGCGATCAAGGAGCGGGCGCGGGCAGCCCGCGGGCGCTGACCCGCGGCCGATGTGCGAGAACCGCATGCTCCCGGGCCCCGGGAGGGTGCGGTTCTCGCAAATCCGGTGTCGTCGGCGGCATACTGCTGTTCGAGGAAGCCGGGAAGAGCACTATGCCGCCGACGGCGGGCGAGGTGGGCGATTCCGCCCGACCTGGGCCGCGTCCGCTCTACTCGCGCAGCTCGAGGTACTTCGCGATGAGCGACTTGCTCGACGAGTCCTGCGACTCGAGGGCGGCGGCGTCGCCAGCGACGGCCGGGGTGATCTGCAGCGCGAGCTGCTTGCCGAGCTCGACGCCCCACTGGTCGAACGAGTCGATGCCCCAGACCGTTCCCTCGACGAACACGATGTGCTCGTACAGGGCGATCAGCTGGCCCACGACGCTCGGGGTGAGCGCCGGCGCGAGGATCGACGTGGTCGGACGGTTGCCGGCGAACTCGCGGGCGGGCACGACCGACTCCTTCGTTCCCTCTGCGCGCACCTCGTCGGCGGTCTTGCCGAAGGCCAGTGCCTTGGTCTGCGCGAAGAAGTTGGCCATGAACAGGGTGTGCACGTCTTGCCCCGGCTCGACGCCCGCACCGTCGCCCGTGGCATCCTTCAGCGGGTGCGCCGGGTTGGCGACAGCGATGAAGTCGGCGGGGATGAGGCGCGTGCCCTGGTGGATGAGCTGGTAGAACGCGTGCTGGCCGTTGGTGCCGGGCTCGCCCCAGAAGACCTCGCCGGTGTCGGTCGTGACGGGCGAGCCGTCCCAGCGCACGCTCTTGCCGTTCGACTCCATGGTGAGCTGCTGCAGGTAGGCGGGGAAGCGGTGCAGGTACTGCGCGTAGGGGAGCACCGCGTGGCTCTGCGCGCCGAGGAAGTTCGTGTACCAGACGTTGAGCAGCCCCATCAGCACGGGCACGTTCTCTTCGACGGGAGCGGTGCGCATGTGCTCGTCGACGGCGTGGAAGCCGGCGAGGAACTCGCGCCAGTTCTCCTTGCCGATCGCGATGACGACCGAGGTGCCGATGGCGGAGTCGACCGAGTAGCGGCCGCCCACCCAGTCCCAGAATCCGAACGCGTTCTCGGGGTCGATGCCGAACGCCGCGACCTTGT
>Ga0247809_1000250_pt1 | contig 27749 bp, 17 predicted proteins | sample UWRJL104311B1_FD_180951 | JGI IMG/M metagenome (GOLD analysis project Ga0247809, IMG submission 180951) | Plant litter microbial communities from Arlington Agricultural Research Station in Wisconsin, United States - UWRJ-L104-311B-1 | ecosystem: Environmental > Terrestrial > Plant litter >...
ATGGGTTCCGCCGCTTCATGCTCCGGGGTAAGGAAAAAGTCGAGATTGAATGGGGATTATTAGCAATCGCACAAAATATAAGGAAAAAGGCAGCCTAATAAGGACGCTTTTTACTATTTCTGGCCAGATATTGGCAACTACAGATTTCAAACAGTCAAGAACCTTAAATCTTATCAAATTCCGAGTAAAATAAAAAGAGGTCGATCATTTTTCAATGATACGACCTCATTATGAAAATTATTTACTGCCCTTTTGGATGGTATTACCGGTCAACACAAGCATAACGGAAAAAACCATCACCGGATCCTGATACTCCCTGATTGTCTTTCGGATAACCGGCAAACTCCTTTTCAGCTTCTCCCGGAATATAACCTTTCCCCCCACCGTTACAGAAACCGGCTTGTCCAAATCCAGGAGTTGATCATTAAGGTTGATATTCAGCTTGCTGAAAGTATTTTTGTCAATGTAAATTTCATTTCCCCTGATACTGACATCCGCCTCCGCACCTTTCACCTGTGCTGAAACAGGTGCAGATAACCAGTACGACCGGTGCTGCAATCTGTTGTCTTCTACCCAAACCACCCTTTCAGGAAATGGATTTCTTTTGAAGGAAGACATCCATGGGATTGCGATCGTATCCCTTCTGTCCATCCAGTGCGCTTTGTCTGCATACAAATGGAAATCATGGATAAAGCCTTTCGGATCGAGATGTTGCAGGCTGTCCAGTTTTTTATTGAAGGCAACCGCCAGTGTATTTCTGTGATAAGCCGTATCCCTGCCGCCCATATAAATGGAAAACGGAAGGTTGCGCAGGTTCAGCGGATTCGCGTCACCCGGATGTCCGGCCATCATGGAAGCCGCCGCCCAACGGTCGGCCATACGCGGCGCCAGCTGAAAGACACCGTCCCCACCTGCAGAGTAGCCCATAATGTACACTTTATCCGGATTCACGTCTGCTAAAACTATCCCATAGCGTATCAGGGAATCCAGCAGGTTATCGATATGGTCCTCGTGCCATAAATTCCAGGTATTGGTAGGCGCCAGAGGTACAATGACCAGACCTTCCTGAATGGCATAAAGCGTCCGCTGATTTTCCCACTGCTGATGGTTTACCGCAGCAGGAGCATTTCCTCCGCCATGCAGCGAGAAATAGAGGCTTCGCCCGTCCGCGGGTTTATCTCCAAATATGCGGTAGGCAATCGGCATGATATACTCGCCGAACTTAATGATTCCCTCCGCCCACACTTTTTGTGCTGCAGGAAGCAACCGCTGCTTCTCCTGCGCCCATTCTTTAACTGAAAGCGCTTCCGCTTCCCTCCGGCTCAGTCCCTTCTGTGCAACAGAAGTCCCGGCCGTCATCAGTAAAATACCAATGCAGAGTATGCTATGTTTCATACGTAAAATTTAGTTTATAGTGATTTTATCATCACGAATTGGTTGATCTTTATTTTTAAGCAGATCCAGAATACCTTCGTTTTCAATGATCAGCATGCCCTGCCGATCCGTCGTAATGCCCTCCTCGAGCAAATAAGTATATCTGGGAATCTTGCCTTCCATCAATGTAGGCAAATAAGCAAACTGCACATTTCCGGTGGTCTTTTGCAAAGCTTCCCCAACTTCAATAATATGGGTGGAAATAATAAAAAAGCATTTCCTGAATTGTGCAAAGGCATTGGTGACGGATAAGGTTGCATCATAAGCGTCTTTGACATTGGTTCCTTTGAACAGTTCATCAAACAGCACTAAAAAGCTCTTCCCCGAGGCCACTTCTTCTGCTGCCTTTTTTACCCTTAAAACCTCTGCATAAAAATGGCTATAGCCCATGTTCAGACTGTCCGGAACATTTATAGACGAATAGATTCCATCAAGAACCGAAAACTGAAGATCCTTTGCGGCAAGGGGAAAGCCCATATGTGCTAGATAAAGGGCTATTCCCAGCGACTTCATGAAAGTAGATTTCCCTGCCATATTTGCCCCGGTAAGGAAAATCATATTGTTGTTTTCATTAAAATTGACAGCATTGGCCACCCCTTTCACTAATGCCGGATGCCATAGGGCCGCAGTTGCTATCCGTTTCATTTCTTTGGGCAGCGCCTGCGCATAATTAAAGTTTTGCGCCCTGCCTGTTTTGCCTACGGAAAGATAGACGTCTAACTGATAGATATGCTGTAGCAGGACTTCCACATCGCTGCGAAGTGTATGCTTTAGTAAATGATCATAAGCCGCCAGTTTCGCTGTCGGAAATTCCGCTACCGCTTTTTCCTTTAATAACTTACCTATTGAAGGGGTAGCCAGGATGCGCTGAATGACCTGCCGCTCTTCATCAAAAGGAGTGGGCTGCGGCTCATCAAGCAGCTTCATGAAATCGTTTAAAGCATTTAACAAGGATATCGTGGCCAGCAGACCTTCCTGTAATGCCGGGTAACGCTCGTCCCTGAGCAGAGCAGCCTGCATCTTTTTAGAAAAAGCCATCAGCAATGCAGCAGGATAGTTTGTGCTGCTACCTATACTCAGATAATTCTCCACAGTCTGGAATTCAGCATGGCTAAACGGAAAAGCCAGATTTTTTTCCTGAAAATAGCGGAAAAGGCTGCTGCGTTTATTGATAGCATCAGAATCAGTAAGGGGATTTTTGAACAATTGATTCAACAACCTTTCACCACCACTGGTCTGTACCTTGTTAAACATGCTAAAAATGGAACCGGGTGTAAACTTACCTAGTAAGTTCAAATCCTCCAGCGTTTGTTTGTCGACTGTAAAATTCATATCTTTTGTGTATTCAGCCGTTCCAGTCCGGAAGCTAAAATTTCTAATATACCTTCGTTTTTTATGATGATCATGCCGTGCCTGTCGGCAGTTAAACCTGGCTCCAATGTGTAGGTGTAGACCGGCTGATTGCCATTCATATGGGTAGGCAGGTAAACAAAATTAATATGATCACATCTTTCCTTCAGTACCTCACCCGCCTCAATGATATGTGTGGAAATCACAAACATACTGTCGCGTTTTCCTGCGAAGGCTTCGGTAAAAGCAATCGTTGCTTCCGCGGCATCCTTCACATTTGTTCCCCTGAACATTTCGTCAAAAAGTACAAACAGGTTCCTGCCCAATTTAAGTTCCTGCGCAATCTTTTTAGCACGCAGTACTTCCACATAAAAGTGGCTGGCGCCCATACCTAGGTTATCGGGAAGGTTAATGGTGGTATAAATGCCATCAAGCACTGAAAATTCCATTTTTTTAGCGGCCACCGGGAAGCCCATGTGGGCAAGGAAAAGTGCAATGCTCAGCGATTTCATAAAGGTAGATTTCCCGGCCATGTTGGCGCCCGTAAGGAAAATCACATTACTGCCTGCGGTGATGTCAATTGAATTGGGCACTGCTTTTTGCAATTCGGGATGATACAGCCCCTCAAGCTTCACCCTATGCTGCTGTTTAGGCAAGGCCTTTGGAAAAACAAATGCGCGCTCTGCCGCAACCAGTGCTACAGAAAAGTATACATCGAGCCCATATATATAGCTCATTATTTTGAGCACCACATCCCGGTGGCGAAAGCGGAAGAGTTCATCGTACCGGATGTAGTCGCTGCCCGAAACCTTTCCTGGAAGGGGCAGGTCAAGCACCTCCTGCATACCAGGGATAGCCAATAGTTGCCTCAGATCTGTGATATCCTGTTTGTAAAAGCTGAAATCTGCCGTGTCAAGATGCTTTAGAAACTGCTGCAGCTCCTTCAGCAACTTCAGCAAACTATCGATCCCCAGGTAGATACCGGAGGTAATGGCGTCCACGGCGACCAGATTGCTCAACTTTTTAGCGATAGACGCCTCTTGTGCGGACAGCTTAGTCCTTGAATCGGTATTCTTCAAATAGGATTCAACCGGATCAAAATGATCTGTGCTGAAGGGGAATGATGCCCCTGTTTTCGCAAACTGCTGAATAATCTGGCTGCGGTGGTTGATGGTACGCTCATCTGAGAGCGGGAAACGAAACATTTCTTCCAGGATGGCCGCCCCGCCCCGTGTTTTAGTCCTGTTAAAAATCCCGTAGATGGATGCTCCACCAGATTTCCCAAAAAGGTTCAGGTCATTTATTGTCTGCTGATCTGTTAGGAATGCCATTTCTTTATTTTCTTTTTCTTCTGATCAATATTAATGTGCCAAGGGCGAGTAACAGACCCGGGAGCACCCAAAGGAATGCCATGCGCAAGTATTTAATCTGGTCTTTTTTGATTAAAATCGTGGTGTCCTTCGCTGCAGGACGGTAACTACTGATGGGAAATTCACCATAACTTAACCAACTGAAAATTCCAGTGTTGAAGGCAAAGTTGGCTGTCCTCATGTTAAAGCGATTCTGTTCGATATTAGACATAAAATCGGCATCGCCCGCAACCACAATGCGCTGCTCCTTCCCTTTTGTTGTCCGGGTAAGGCTAACCGCAAGCGGAAAGGATTTTTGTACATCACCTCTTTCCGCTTCAAATTTCACCTTTGCAGAATCTGTAACAAATTTGTCCTTCTTGAGCCAGCTTTTTCTTGAATCAGTAACCAGCAGGGGCTTAATGGTATATGGGCTTGAATTTTCAATTCCCAGGGCCGTAGCCATTGGCATAGAGATCACTACACTGTCAGCATGGGCTGCTTCCAGCGGGGGATACAGTTTAGCTCCGGTACCGGTTAAAAAGGGGGCTGCCAGATGAGGCTCAAGGTCCCTGCTGTTTTGCACAATAGCACCATCCATTAATTGCACACCAAACTGTTTCAAAAATGGATTGAGCACCGCCTGTTTTCCCGGCTCTCCTGAAATCAGTAAATTCCCGCCATCGTCAATATATTGCTGCAATTTTACTATCACCTGTGCGCTGAGTGCTGTTTTCGGGTCAGCCAGTACCAGGGTAGAAATGTTTTTCGGAATCGATTCAGTTTGCAAAGATATGGTGTCTACGTCGAATCCCTGGTTGATTAAGGAATTTCTGAAATTTTTAAGGTTGGCCAGCGCACGGTAATCACGATCGCCCATTTTATTGATGTTACGCTCCAGGTCGCCGGTAACAAACAGGATTTTTGGAATTTTTGCCTGGAGCAGCCTTTTCAGCGCCGCAGAAATTTCGGTCTCTGAAGGCCAGTGATCGTTATCAGGAAATACCCTCAGGAAAGTCTGTCTTCCTTTATATTTCAACTGCATGATATAATAATTGGGCTCCTGGGAAAGGTCTACCATCCTGCGGATTTCTTCCGGCCGCTTAAACTGGCTCAAACGCATGTCGCTGGTTTCGGCCATCTTTTTGACGATTTCTTCTAAATTTTTTCCGGGATTGGCTTTCATAATCCCATTACCCAAGTTAAGCGTATCGTAATACATCACTGTTTTCAACCTGATGTTATGTTTAAACCTTACGTAGGGTGCCCAGCGGTTGATGTTTAACTGGTAGGCCTCCGGATTTCCATCTTCGATAAATCCGCCCAGGATATTGGCGTAGCCGGTAACTTCCAGCGGCTCATCGCCAAGATCCTTCACAATTTTCTGCGTATCAGGCTTAATGGTGTTATTTTTTCCACGCGTGACGTCAAAATAAACAATAAGCTGCGGAATAGAGCTGAGGTAGCCAATGCCAATTGTGACGATGACAATGAGGCTATAGCGGCTTACCCTGACCCAGGCAGAGGTTGTTTCCATCCCCGTTTTCAGTTTGTAAATGGTCAGCTGCAGAAACATGAACACAATGGCCAGGAAATAGATCACCCCGTTACTGGTAATCAGTCCTGCGAGGATCCAGTCTGTACGGCCCGCAACGGATAGAAAATAAGTAACATCCCTTAGAAAAGGTACTCCTCTCCACAAACCCGATACATTATAAAGTATCCCAAAGGTGACAAAAGTACACACTGCGGCTACAATCTGATAAGTAGTCAGGGATGACATGAAAATTCCAATCGCGGAATAAGCGCAGAGCAATAAAAATAAACCCAGCACATAACTCAGCAGCAATCCTGTGTCCGGATGATTTACCGTGAAATAACTGGTGATAATATAGATAGATACCACACCTACCATTACCAGACTCATCGCTACCATTGCAACAAACTTCCCTAATACAATATCCCTGACGCGAATCGGTGAGGAATACAAAAGCCGGATCGTACCACTGCTTGTTTCGCGGCTGATGAGCCCCATGGTAAGCAGCGGAAGGTAGAGGTAAAGGTTTCCCATAACATTAGAGAGAACGCCTTGTCCCCCTGAAAAAATGGAACTGATGATACTGAATGGAATTTTGTAGCCACCCTCCACTGTCAGCGCAATATTGTCAAGCCCCTTCAGGTAGACAAAGCCGCACTGGACCATAAATATGATAATTAGAAACCAGGCAATTGGAGAATAAAACAGCAGTTTCAGCTCTGTTTTGGCAACCCGAAAAATTGTTTTCATTAAGCTTTTTTTGATATAATTATTGTTGAGACAATTGTTTGAATATTTCTTCTACAGAGTTTTTTTCGAGTGTAATTTCCTGCAGGCGCCAGCCATTCTGTACGCTGATGGTAACGATTGTTTCCGCGATGGAAGCTTCACCGCTGAAGTATAGTCTGGCGAGCCTTTCGGTCAGCAGTTCCGCCCTCATTACCCCCTCAATGGCTTCCAATGCAGCGATTTCGGGCATATTGTTGAAGTGGATCAGCATGCTGTGCGGCTCAATGTAGTTATTGAATGCATCCATCGTATCTTCAAATACAATCCTTCCATTTTCAATCATTTTAATGTCGCGGCACAGCAACTGTACTTCAGAAAGAATATGCGAAGAAAATATCACCACCCTGTCTTTAGCAATGTCTTTAATCAGGTTCCTCACCTCTATAATCTGGTTGGGGTCTAATCCGTTTGTAGGTTCATCGAGCACCAGCACGTTGGGGCGGTGCACAATGGCCTGGGCGATGCCTACACGTTGCCTGTAGCCACCAGACAGGTTTTTGATCAGCCTGCCACTGAAATGATCTATTCCGCAGCGTTCTTTTGCTTCTTTTACCGCATCTTTTCTGAGCTGCCCGGACATGTCTCTCAGCCCTGCGCAATAGCTGAGATACTCATCTACGGTAAGATCGAGATATAAAGGCGGATTCTGTGGCAGAAACCCGATTTCCATTTTAGCCCGCATCGGATCATCCCTGAAATTGATACCGTTTATATATACATTGCCCTCCGTCTGGTTGAGCGAACCACAGAGGATGTTCATTGTGGTCGATTTTCCGGCACCATTGGAACCTAAAAGCCCCACGATACCGTATTGATTAATCTCTAAATTGATGTCACGTATCGCCCAGCTGCTACTGTAACGGTGCGACAAATGCTCTATTTTTACTATACTTTTTTCCAAAATTTAGTGTTTTTATATTTATAGAAATAATTGTCCTGCTGCTGATGTCCTGATGGTCATCAGCAGCAGAATTTCATTTAATCCGGATTCTGTATCAGCTCCGGATTTTGATTAACAATGAGAGAGGAAAGTGGGAATACATAAGCATTGCTGTTAGGCAGCAGCGTATAGGTGACACCACTGAACACACGCGTAAACGGTTTGGCAAATGCAGCATCCTTATTCAGGCGTTTCTGGTCAAACCAGCGAAGTCCTGTTCCGAAAAACTCCCTGCGGCGTTCGTTGATCACCATTTCTAATGCCTGCTGGTCGCTCGTCGCAGAAAGCGCTGCATAATCCTCTTTCAGGAACCTGAATTTCCGTAAATCGTTGAGTATTTTTACGGCATCGTCACGTTTTCCTGCACGTGCCAGGCACTCTGCACGGATCAGTAAGGTTTCGCTGACCGACAAGCCTACATTAGCCGCATCTGTTCCATTTCCAGCCCAGTAACCTGTTCCTGAAAAGTTTTGCCAGAAGGTACTGCCATCCTTGGTAAACAGCGTATACCTCAGGTCTTTTGTTCCAAGCAGATTCAGCAAATCATCACTCAACTGCAGCGCAGAATAACTGGTTCGTGATACTTTGCGCAGCAAAACTTCCCGGTTGTCCACCAGCCTGGGAAAAGGTATTTTTGACGTACCAACAAAATTATTGTAATCGTAAAGCGTACTTGTTAATGCCAGTGATTGTTCTGCAGCTTGTTGTGCGGCACTAAAATTACGCATGTTCAGCTGCACCTTCGCAAGCAGCGCATAGGCAGCCGCCCTGTTTGGCCTTACAGCATTAACCTGACTCACTGGTATCAGCGGTATAGCGATTTCTAAATCCTTCAGCACCTGCGTGTATACCTGGGCAACCGTCGCTCTTTCCAGTTTTACAAACAACTTGGCCTCCAGCAGAAGCGGTACGCCAGGATCTGTCGCAGCTGTTGCCGCGTCATATTGTTTCCCATAGGAGTTCACCAGGGTAAAATAAGTAAATGCTCTCTGGATCAGCGCTTCAGCATAGATCGCATTCCGTTCTTCCGCAGAGCCGCCTTTACTGTCCAGTACTCCGGCGATGACAACATTATCAGTATATAAACCTTTATACATTGCATTCCAGTCAAAATCATCCATTTTGTCTACATAAAATGGTTTGCCCCAGGTATACATCGCCACGTTGGTGATATCAGCCGCAAAATACGATTGCAGCAAAGAATCTTTCAGGTCGATATCATCACAGCTGAGGATAGCCGGATTTCCCGAGCCAACTTCAGTGTCAACGATGTTATTGATGAGCAGGCGGTAATCGGTTGTATAAACCAATACTCTCTGACCCTGAACGGGGACTTCTTCAACGTATTTCCGACAGGAAAGCAGGGTCATAGTGATGACGGCTATGCATACTATTTTAAATATGTTCATGGTTTTTTCTTTATCGATTATAAACTTAGGTTTACTTGAAGGGAATAGGTAGGCACAGGAGCCAGCTGATAAGTAGCTGAGGCGTTGTAAAGATAGTCCGGGTCGATATTTTCCTTATTCTTAGCCCAGATCATACCTAAATTCCGACAAACAGCGGATACACTTAAGGCCTTCACCCCCAATTTAGCCACTGCACGCTGCGGCACAGCATAGGCCAGACGTATCTGCTGTAATTTCACATTGCTTCTGCTCCTCACCAGTAAATCAGAGTTTATATATCGTTCTATACTAGTGCCATAATAAAAGCCCTGCGACCAGTCAGTGTTAATTCCCGGAACAGTGGTCGTCAGCTCATCTCCTGGTTTCCTCCACCTCTTCGCCAGATCAGCTGCACCGGATACATAGGTAGTAAGCTGGTTAACAGAAGGTTTACGAAACACACCGCCCAGTTGATACTGAAATTGAACGCCCAGATCAAAACGCTTGTAAGTTACATTTGTATTATAGGCGCCAAACCAGGGTGAATTAGTCCTTCCTGAGAAATACTGGATATCCCAGTAAGCATATTCTTCAGTGGTATAAATTTTACCGGGCTGGTTCGGATCTTCAATAAGCGTCTCTCCTTTTTTATCAAGTCCCACGAACTTGTACGAGAACATAAAATCAGTCGGATATCCGTCATGTATGATTTTTCCCTGGTTAACATCCTCATTACCAATCGGCGTTTTAAAACGCTCATCATGGATGATGTTGGTATTGTACGATAAGTTAATGGTATTGTTCCATGTCACTTGTTTGGATCTTACCAGTGAAAAGGATAGTCCCAGGTCCACACCCTTCCCATCCAATTTGGCTGCATTGAACAGGGTGTTAGAGAAGCCGTAAGTGGCGTTAATCGGTAAGTTATAGAATATATCTGTCGTATGTTTTTTATAATAATCCAATGCTACTGCGATACGGCTGTCAAACAATGAAAACTCAAGTCCGTAATTGATCATCCTGGTTTTCTCCCAGGCAAGATCTTCCCGGGCAGGATTTTGAATATTGGCGTAAGGAAGGCCTGAATAATTATCAGTTCCATTCAAATAGATCACTGTAACCGGGGCATAGCCCTGAGGTGCGTTACCGGTGAAACCGTAGGTAAAGCGGCCAGATAAGCTGCTTAACCAACTGATATCTTTTAACAGGTTTTCATTTTTCATATTCCAGCTCACACCTGCTGACCAAAGCGGGATCGCTCTTTTTCTACGCTCAACACCAAGCAGGTTCAAATCATCAAAGCGTCCGCTTCCCGAAATGGTATACTTGCTGTTGAAGGTATAGGCTCCATTCGCGTAATAGGAAAGTGCCCTGGTCGTTTTTTCTACTACAGGCCCTGTGGTACTGCCGATAGATGTTCTGTTTCCATACATATCCAGATAGCTGACAGTAGGATTGACCACACTAAAGGCATTGATCTCTTTATCATAACCGTAACGGGTCTCGCCACTGCTTTTGTTAAATAACTCCCGGATCTCATTACCCAGAACCATATTCAGTTCGTGTTTGTTGTTCCAGTTTTTATTGACGTTTACCTGGCCCCTCAGGTTATAACTTCTAACTAATGTATTGGCCAGCATCAGCCTTCCGCCTATCGGAATTCCATAAACAGGTTTTCCTGAAGAATTAATACTTGTGGCCTTGTTAACCATCATTCTGGCTTCATAGCTATCCGGCTCCTGGTAGTTCTCACGCTCACTAAAATTACGTCCCACATTACCAGCCAGGGTCACACTCAGCCAGGGGGTAATTTTACCGTTAATATCTACATTTAAGCCCAGGTTATTCCCGGTATTGATGGTATTGTTGAAATTCAGTTCGTCAATTACTGAGTAGCGAAAGGGCAAATAACCTTTGCTTTCCAGCTCGCGGGCCTTTGCAGGAACCAGCAGGGCATCGTAATATTTAGTATTTCCATCAGAATTTTTAAGCATATCATATGGCCGTAAACTTAAATTAGACATGCTCATTGCCTCTGCAGATGCCGGATTTGTTTTATCTGTTGTATTGCCGTAGGATAAGGAAGTATTGATGTTTACACGGCCTTTAAAAAGAGCAGAAGTCGTTCCGATATTAAAGGTGTATCCTTTATTCTTATTGCTTTTATAGACACGGTCATCCGTATAATAAAAACCAGACATATGATAGGAGCTGTTAACACCTCCACCTGAAAGCGAAAGGTTATATTGTTTCGTCATTGGCTGCTGCAACAGATAATCCGCAATCTGATTCCTATTGTCGTTCTGCGCCAGTGCCCCAAGTTCGGCATTCATTTGCGCCTCAGAAATTTCCCCTCTTTTATTCCTGAAAATAATGGCCTGTGCCTGGCTGTTGTTCGCCGAAAGAGAATTTCCCGGCACTGGGTCATACAGTAAATAAGCATCGATCATATCTTTTTCGAGCGCTATGAAATCAGTATTAGACATGGTTGGACCAAAGTTGGTTTTGGGCTTGGTGCTCGTGCTGTAGGTAGTAGAGAAATTGAGGGAAGGTGGAGAATTCTGCTTTCCTTTTTTTGTGGTGACTACAATTACGCCATTGGCCGCCTGAATACCCCATATCGATGCGGCAGCTGCATCTTTAAGGAAGGTTACTTGCTGAATGTCGTCCGGATTAAGGAAATCCAGGCCACCTCTGGCAATAGAAATCTGTGAAGGAAATCCGTCAATCACCAGCAGGGGTTCTGTGCTGACCTGAGTATACTGGCCTACGATGGTAGAAATTCCACGGATATTAATGGTACCATTCCGGCTCTGCCCGGCAGTTGTTTTTGTAGAAATATTTACCCCGGGAACCAGCCCCTGTAGACGCTCCAGCACGCTAATGGTTGGGAATTGCGCCAACTCTTTAGCCGTAACAATTCCGAATGAACCTGTTGCCCGGTCCTTATTCACATTCTGATATCCTGTACTCACAATGGACACATCCTCAAGTGCGGCCACTAAAGGCTTCATGGCAATTACCACACTGTTCTGACCAGTCAGTCGCAGTGTATCCGGATTGTAGCCAATAAAAGAGGTAATTAATGTCTCCTTGCCCGTCAGGTTGAGTAAAGTAAAGGAGCCGTCAGCGGCCGACCGTACAACGTGGTTACGTCCCTTTACAACTACATTTGCACCAGCCATCGGTTCACCCCGTTCATTCACTACCAGGCCTCTTACGTCTATTTTAACAAAGGCTGCAGTAATCCGGTCTATCAAAGAACGCTCTTTCCTGAGCACGACAACCATTTTGTTCTGGATTTCAAAAGCCAGGGGCTGGTCTTTAAAAATAATGTCGAGTACGTCAGGAAGCTGCATATTTTTCACATCGACGTTCACAGGATTCGCAGTTTTCAATACATTTCCATCTGCAACAAAGTCGTAACCGCTCTGCGATTTGATCTGGGCAAATATCCTCGTTAAGGATGCATTTTTCTCCGATAAGGAGATTTTCTGTGCAAAGCCTGCGGCGGCAACTTGCATTAGTGATGCTAACAATATCACGCTGGTTAATCGCATAATGAGCAATATTTTATGGCATACGCCTTTAGGCATACCAGGGTTTTTGGTATATTTTGTATACATTTAGTCTAGGTTTGGTGCTGCAGGATACCTCAGCTTTCCAGGGGAAAGGTAACTGCAGTTCGGTTGATCAGTTGATTATTGGCCTATGCCAAACTTAAACCAGGTTCCGGTCTCCGGGATCTGGTTATTTTTTGTAGTAATTATTTGCTCACGTATACTCTCCTTCCCTGCAGTTTAAAATGAACTAATTTGGTTGCTTCCAAAGCCCGGAGTACCTGGCTTATATTTTTAGATCTTGATACGTTACCGGAAAAGGCACCTGTGGGTATGCCGCCTTCATAAATGACCTCAATATTATACCATCGTGCAATGTCCCTCATAATTCTGTCTATGCCCTTCTCGGTAAAGATAAAGTCGCCATTTTTCCAGGCGGTGCTCTCTTCCACATTGGCTTTCGATATCTGCACCGCTTCGTCTCTGAGGAAAGACTGCTGGCCCGGGTTTAACCTGATCTCATCTGTATATTTTACTTTACCTTTATCTCCCCATGTAGCGGCCTGGAAGTCTACCCTCACGCTTCCTTCTAATAAGGTGGTAATTACACCGGCCTCTTCCTTATATGCTTTGATGTTGAAGTGTGTTCCCAAAACCGTCACATCCTGACCAGCTGACTGAACAATAAAGGGATGTTTCTCATCTTTTTCAATTTCAAAATAAGCTTCTCCCTCCAGACGAACCTTCCGGCTTTTTGATTGGGCAAAGGAGGCCGGGTAAGTTAATGATGATGCCGCATTCAGCCACACGAAGGAACCGTCTGGCAGTTTCACCTTATACGTTTCACCTTTGTGTGTAGACAGCGTATTCAAACCTGCATCTGCTGTTACTGAACTGTTTAAAATTTCGTAGGTGATTTCCCCCTCGGCTGTTTTAGAGATCCGTACCCCGGACTCCGCTGCCAGCGCGCCGCTGAGGGCTTCGGACAGCACGATTTTACGACCACTTGCTAAGGTAAGGGTGGCTGTATTTTTTCCGGGTGCAATGTCCTGTGCGGCAGAAATGCTGCTGATGGGGTTGCCATCAGAATGAAAAGATTTATTTTTTATGAACATGGCAAAGACCATGATCAACACAGCTGCTGCTACTCCGGCCGTACGAGGCCAAAGTTTCCGTGTCTGATGTTTTCTCTGCGGGTGACGAATCACCCTTTCAAAGATTTCCTGGGCGCGCAGCTCACTAATGTCCTTTCTGTTGCTGTCACTCAGCTGATAATCCGTTTCCAGCAAGCCGAACAGGCGCTGCTCAGCACCCGCTGTATGGAGAAAAGCATTGAAAGCTTCCAGGTCACTGGCAGAAGCCTTTTTTGCAGAAAACTTTGAATATAAATCAACAATCCTTTTGTCTTCCCAATTATCCATATATCATCCCTAATTTTTTTTATCTCTTTATACACCTTAAAATGCCACTCTCCATTCTGAATCTGCCCTATCATTTTTGCTTCAACGAATTTCCTGCTATTTTTTAAGCGTATTACGCTATCCTCAACAAATACCGCTTATTCTTCCTGTATTTTGTGAAATTTCCCATCAAAAAAAAGCAACACTCTGATCATATTCCCTTATTTCAACTATTTCACCATTAAAATGAAGCATATTCACTAGAATATCATTGAAAGCTTCAATTTAAAGACAAGATTTATCCGTATTCACTGCATATAACTCCTCTTTTTTAATAACAACCACTGAAAAATGATTCAGGGGGTATAGAAGATGAAAAAAATTAAAATAATTTAAAAATTACCAAAAGAGCGGCCACATCGGTATGCGTTTTAAGGTATGTGCGTAGAAAACGCAGTGCAAGTTTCATATAAGTCCTGACTGTTTCCACACTCAGGTTCATTTTTTCAGCTGCCTCTTCATATTTCAGCCCTTCTAAATGACAAAGCTCATAAACCAGTTTCTGCTGCGGGGGCAGCAATGCAATGCCTTTCAACAATAGTTTTTTTGTATCTGCCAGCAAAATCTCCTCCTCTGTTCCATTATCCTGCTCTGTCCAGCCTTTCCCAAGCTCCATGTCTGTTTTGGCTTCAAGCGCTTTTCTTTTCAGTACTGTGAAACTACGGTTACGGGTAAGGGTGGTTAAGTAGGCTGCCAGGTTAGTATCTGCCGTAAGCCTGTCAGCAGTTTGCCAAAGCTTCAACATCACTTCCTGCAAAACTTCCTCAGCCAGCAATTCTGACTTCAGTAAATAATATGCTCGTGGATAAACCAGTCTCCGGTAATGATCGTACAGGATTTTAAAGGCATGCTCGTTACCCTCTGCAACGTTGCGCAGCAATTCACTTTCTTCAGGAAGGGGCTTAATTAACATAACATGCTTGAATACCAAATATACGTGTTTAATTAAATAGGTGGCTTAATGATGATAGCTTAATCGATCATACGCATTAAGGCCCCGGCAATAACCAGGGCCTTAAGTGTTAGGCTTACTTAATTTTCAGCAATATTCCGGCAGCTGAACTTTACTTTACCACAATGCGGACCCGATCCAGATTTTGAATACGCGTAAATGGTGTCCGGGCATCTCCCCGCCGTTGCGACGCAACTCTGAGTGCGGGAAAATAAGTACCTGCTTTAGCGAATTTGTAGGTTGTGATCAGTTTTACGCGTGATCCTGACTGATCAACAGCAGTCCACTTAGCAGCGACAGGAAAAACACCTGACTTTACAAAATTCCATCCATGAAGGTCACCAATGTTTTTTAAGAAATCCTGCGATAAGCCTTCAAAGTTCCAAACGGCGGTTACTAATTTACCCATTCTTTCCGGCACCTCTACAATTGCGGTAAATGTCACTGTTTCGCCAACTTTTACGGTCGCACTTTTGCTGCCATTTGCTTTAACCACAACCACCGGCTGTATGCCTTTACGTTCTTTTGCAGCCGCAGGAACAATTACCTGCCCGTCAACTATTTTATAATTTGTACTGGCTGCCGGAGCTATTCCTTTTTCTACCCAGGCACTCAGGTCAAGCAGTGCCTGTTGCAAAACACCAAGATAACTGACAGTTTCCGTCGGATCATCTTCGATAGCCACATCTCCATGCAAAGCACGATCGGTAAACCAGACCCTAAAGTGACTGTCAATACTGTCTCCCAGGTTTGCTTTGACCTTACTCCGGTACCAATCTGCCTGCCACGGAAAAGCTTCGCGATCCCAAAGGGACTCCAGCAGAATCATTTTACCTTTAAATTTGCCCGTAGGAATAATGCCGCCCGCCCCTTTGGTAAACAATGGCCCAAGTAACATTGCACGTTGCGGATATTTAGGTGTGCCATCGCTATTGCGAAACTGATCCCATACATAATATTCCTTTCCAGGTACCTGGTGGCGATGATAAGTTTGTATAGCAAGGAAGTTGGAATTATCAACCTGTACCGAATCTCCGATTTTCAATTTGGCAACTATTGTAGAATCGACAGGCCCTAACACCACTTTGTCGCCTGCAATTTTATCTATCATCAAAACTTTTCCGGCGGCCGCTCCACTTTTGATGATCAGATCGCCCCCAAGGAAATAAACGTCCTTCAGCTGATCCTGCAATTGAAATGCAACCGGCATCCCATCCTGAACACCACCAATATTTTTAGACGCAGCTCCGGCTGTTCCGCGGTCTTCTGCTGACACTGGTTTTCTCAGTCCCAGGCTGCTTGCCTGATCACTGTTAATCAGCGCTTTGATGATACTCTTTTGCTGAATTCGCCCCTTTATAAACAAGCCAGGCGAGTCATGTCCGAGGTAGCCGGGCAGGTTCCAGAAGTCATGCTCAAAATATGTAGGATCTATCTGGACAATAGACTGGTATAAAACCGGAAAACCCTGCGTACCCATTGTTCGGTAACCAAACCAGCTTTTTACAGGAAAACCCATCTGAGTAACTTCCCGGAGTACTGATCTTTCATCCCGATTTAATCCGGCGTATATGTCGCCGCTTCCCCCCGGTTCCAGTGCGTCAACGATTTCAGGAAATTTATCTTTTAAACTACTCATGGCAAACATACGGGCAGTAAATACATTCGGGATAGCCTGGTCAGACCCTAATACATAGGGAACAATGCCGTCCCAAACGCCATTTGTACTTTCAAAGCCGCCAACGGTGCGATAGGCACCCCCGCTTCCGCCAAAGGCATATCCATATGGGCGTTTCCCACCATAAATCTCCTTAGCAATGACGCGTGAGAATTCGGCTGAAGCTGCATTTACACGATAAGCGGCTAATAATGGGTCAGATTTAGAAGGACTGCTGAAACTGAAATTACCACCCTCGTTGGTTTCCACAAAATATGCACCGTGACCAACAGAAAATCCTATTTTATCTTCCTCGCCCGTTCTCCCCTGCGATCCATTTTCGCTATCCGGAAAAGGAGTGATATATTGAAAAAAATGTCCCTGATAAGTTTCTTTCTTTGGGAAATAAAACGAAAACCTGGAACTGTTACCTTTAAATCCCCCATGGATATACCGGTGCCTTACCGGCTTGTCCCGCCACTCGTCAATATCCACATAAGGTTGCTGAAACAGCGTGTCCGCTGTCTTAAAATTTTTCACCAACGCCTTGCTCTGGCGCACTAAATTACCTTGTGCCCGGGCTGCTGAATGGCTAAAAGACAATAGCACAAACAAAGCGATTGTAAGTTTAGCTGATAAGCTGAAATTTGGAAAGAGTTCTTTGATTTGCATAGATATGTTTTGTATTTCTGACAGGTAGATGATAGCTGTCTGACTTTAATTTTGGCCGGTCAGCAAGACATGCACTTCAAGATGACATACACCTTAAAAGATGCCTTTCAAACAAACCAGTCCAAAAGCAGGACGCTCTTAATTTAAAAACTGATCTCTGAAATAATTAGGTGAAACACCGGATTCTTTTTTGAATAGCCTTGAAAAGTACGTAGGGTTCTCAAAACCCAGCGAATAAGAAATCTCCGAAATATTCATCCGCCCCTCCTTTAATAAGTTCTTTGCTTCGTTAATGATATAAAGATGTATCAGTTCCAGCGCAGTTTTTCCTGTTTCCTGTTTAAGCACATCGCTCAGATACCGGGATGAAAAATTCAATGTTTCTGCCATGAAAGTTACTGTAGGAAGGCCTGATTCATGGGTCTTTTTTGTTTCGAAATAAGACTGAAGCAACTCATGGAACTTAGTCGTTACGGTACCTGTTAATTCTGCACGGTTGGTAAATTGCCGTTTGTAAAAACGCTGCGCGTACTTCAGCAATGTATCCAGATGGCTGAGTAAGATCGTTTTGGTGAAGTCATCCGTATTATTGCGGTATTCCTTATCCATTATGGTCACCAGGTTCCAGATCATCGCTTCCTCACTGGGTGACAAATATAAGGCCTCATTGGTCTCATAGTCAAAATAGCCATACTTTTTAATTTCATGATGCAGCGCAGCACCCGCCAGGAAATCTTCATGGATCAGTATCAGGAAACATTCATCCCTTAACTTGATATTTTTAAAAGTTACTGTCTGCCGCGGTTTAATGAACAACAATTTTCCCCTGTCATGATCAAACCTGGTCCTGCCATGCATAATATTTCCTGATTCCAGCTGCTGGAAAGAAACAATGTAAAAATTGGCAGAGAATTCTATATCATCACCCCCGCACTCGTCTTTGTTACCGAAGGAAATACTGAACAGCGGATGCTCAGGTGCCTTTATGCCGATGGCATTACTGAAACTGCTGATTTTATCAAAGTGCTTCATAGTTACTTATAAAAGAAAAACAGTACCCGTTTACACAGATACTGCTAATATACATATTAATTTCCCTGGGCAGCAGTGGAAACGTCCTGCCATTCTTCCCAGGTTTGCATCCGTTCGCTATAAACATGCTTGATCCACTGAATACCTACCCTGCCGAGAATCAGCCTTAATGGAGGATTTTCCGCATCAACCAGTGTCAGTACAGCCTTCGCAGTCGCCTCGGGCACTCCCCAGTCCTCTGCTTTATTACCCGCAGCAAGTCCATCCCTTACTTCATCATAAAAAGCTAATGGTTTGCTTTGCATCCCTGAAGTGGTGGCAAAATCAGTTGTGAAACCGTTAGGTTCCAGGATGCTGACCTTGATACCGAAGCCGCTAACTTCAGCAGCCAGCGCTTCACTGATACCTTCAACAGCAAACTTGGAAGCACTGTAAAGTCCCAAAGTAGGAAAAGCGAGCAGGCCCAGTGCGCTAGACACCTGGATGATGTGACCGGATTTTTGTTCGCGCATAACCGGGATAACCGCCTGGGTTACCCATAGTAAACCATACACATTAGTTTCAAATTGTGTGCGGATTTCCTGCTCTTCCAACTCCTCTATGGCACCGGTGTGACCGTAGCCGGCGTTGTTAATCAATACGTCGATCTTGCCAAAATGTGCTTTAGCTTGTGCGACAGCCTCAAAGCATGCAGCCTTGTCGGTAACATCCAGCTTTAACGCCAGCAATGTTGAATCGTATTCTTTTAAAAGATCTGTTAAAGCATCCGGGTTTCTTACTGCAACCACCACCTGGTCACCACGTTTCAAAAATGCTTCTGCCCATATACGGCCCAGGCCGCGGGATGCGCCGGTTATAAAAATTGTTTTTGCCATTGTTATTTATTTAATATTGATATAAAATTGTATGACAAATCTCAGCTATTCCGGGCTGCTGTAATGATACAAAAGTGGGTAATCATAGAACGATTTTACGTAAATCATGTCAGCATAAAATTGTCATTGTCTATATACAGTTGCTCTTATTTTTCTTTTTTCATTAAGCTCACCAGAAAATTTTCCAGGTCTTCCCCCCTGAGTTTGGTGGCTAAAATTTTTCCTTCAGGATCAATGATACAATTGAATGGCAAAGCTTTTATCCCGTAGTTCCCGGCCACCATACCGCTCATCGCACCAGGATCATTCAGTTGCCGCCAGATGAGCTGATCATCTGCGACAGCATTTTTCCAATTCTTAAGATTTGTATCCATCGAAACGCTTACAAAAACAATCCCCTTATTTTTGAAGTCCTGGTAAAGTTTTCTCAACAATGGGTGTTCTTCGCGACAGGGGCCGCACCAGCTTGCCCAAAAATCCAGTAAAACGTATTTTCCACGCTGTGCGCTTAATTTAAAAACATCACCATTCGAATCTTTCAGCACCAGTTCCGGCGCATAATTCCCTGCCTTCATGGCTTTATCAGTTGCTATAAACAGCTTAATGCGCTTAGCATACTGATTATTTTTACCCCGCCCGGATAAAATTGCATAACACTGCTCAGCCTTCAAAACGTCAGTACTATTTAAATGGCTATTAATGATTGCAAGTGAAGCAGCTGCAGCATCAGGATGCTCAGCAACGAAAGCAAGTGTCAAACTATCAACTCTGACATGGAATCGAATATAAGCAGCACTCCCCTTATTGTGTATCGTTTCTTTTGTGGCAGCTAACTGGGCCCTATAATCAGCAGTGATGCCCATACTTTTCTGCTTAAACGCAAAAAAAAGGTCATTTTCGCATCCACCCTCTACCGTCATGTGGTAGAATTCTTTCACAGAACCGCTCAACCTAATGTGCTCATTCTGAGCAACAATAATTTTTAACTGCTGATTTGCTGAATTACTTAACGTACATAATACGGCTTCAGGCAACGTACCCTTAAAAATCACTTTATTGTTTTGTACCAGTGCTGAATCAGCTATATTTTTGCCCAGATATTGATAGGTCATCCGGATTTGTGTTCCCTCTGGGGCCAGGATTGAACCCTCAATAACATAACCTTCAGACCCGAAACCAGTTATTCCACTCAGAATAACAGCATAAAAAAACAGCTGCAAAAAAAACAATCCTTTATCTTTTATGTAATTTTTCATCCTATTCGTAATTTAAAGCAGGTATAATGTATATCAGCAGGGCTTTAAGCCCGCTGATCACTTTGAATTTATAAACCGTCATTTGCTTAATAACCTTCAGTCTGGATTAGATTAGGATTTGCATCGATGTTTGCCTGAGGAATAGGTAGTAGCTTGGCTATCGGTCTGAATCCTGGTTTTAGTACTGTTAATACGGCATCTGCCTCCCCTGTACGCTTCAGGTTGTTCCAGCGGAAAGCTTGTTCGCAGAACAGCTCTCTGCGGTTTTCCAGCAATATCTCCTGAATCAGTCCACTCGCACTTGCAGTGGTACTCACTGTTGCCCTGGCACGGATCCTGATCTGATTCATATCACTGCGCGCACCATCGAGGTTAGTCCCTATTCTTGCCCTTGCCTCTGCCCTTATCAGGTATTGTTCTGCAAGACGTAAAACTGTAGGTGCCTCCGCAACGTTAGCCGCTACTGCCTCTGCATTCGTAGGATACTTATATTTATAAGGTAATGTTCTTACCAGCGTCCCCACCCTATATTCCCTCATCCATTTTTGCCTGCGTAAATCGGTCTGCTCAAAAAGGGAAACGAAAGAACTGCGAATGTCGTATTGCGAATTTCCAGGCAAACCAAACAAGAGCGTGGAAGCCTCAATTGTATATTGGTTAGCTATATTTAGAGGTGAAGACATCTGCCAGATACTCTCCGGATTATTCTTCACCCAAACCCCTGTTTCCATATTTTCAGCAGGGATAAGCCTGTATAAAGCAGAAGCGATAACCTCGGATGCATTGCTTTCTGCAGCCTGATAATCCCCTAAAAAAAGGTAAGTGCGCGCAAGAAGAGCTGTTGCCACAAATTTGTTAACACCCAGTCGTGTATTTGAGGACCCTGAATAGTCGGCAGCAAGATCAGTCTTGCCGGCAGTTAAATCTTCGATGATCTGACGATAGATATTGGCGGTCGTTTCCCTCGGTAAAAGCCCGGTGACCGTCACATCTGTTTCTTTGATTAAAGGAACATCGCCAAAGGTATTGACGAGATTGAAATAACAATAAGCCCTGATTACCTTCGCTTCTGCGGTATACTGCTTTTTAACCTTTGCTGATGTTCCTTCATATTTCTGAAGGCCTTCAATTACTAAATTAGCCCGGTAAATAATACTGTACCAATCGCTGAAGATTGAATTCTGGAAAGTACTCAAAGCCGTATAGCCGTTACTGCCGACTTCAACCAGTGACGGATTTACGCCCAGATAATTCAGATCGTCAGCAAGAAGAGAGCTGTATATTGTCAGGTCATTGCTTTGGGTATTGGCTTGAGCAATACCTGTATACACTCCCGCAAGTGCGCCTGCAGCAAGCTTATCTGAAGAAAACACTAAGGGAGTAGTAATTTCATTGAGGGGTGCTGCAATTTCAACTGTTTTTTCACAGCTGTAAAGGGTGGTAATACTGATCAGGATAAACCCGAATATTACTTTATTAAGTATTCTTAGCATAATCTGTTCAATTATAACGTTAGTTGTAAACCTGCAATAATAGTCCGTAATGGTGGTGTAACAACACCCTGTGATTCGGGATCAATTCCCTTAAATCCGGTGACAGTAAACAGGTTCTGACCCTGCGTGAAAATCCTTACTTTATCCACATGAATTGCTTTCAGCCAGTTGCCTGGCAAAACATAGGATAAGCTCACATTTTTCATCCGGATAAAAGAGGCGTCAACAATATTTGCATCGGAAGCTGCCCAGTTGCTGAAGGCAAAATAAGCTGTTCGTCCATTGGTGCCGGTAAGACCTGCCGTGACCAGATAATCCTCTGAACCTTGTGAAAGGTAATCATTGATCACATTGGTCGCAACATTATACATATAGCCCGGAGGATAAAATGTAGATCTCGCCAGGCTTCTGCCTTTTTGCTTCACGAACTGAAAAGTAAAATCCAGGTTAAAACCTTTATAGGTGAAGCTATTGGTGATTCCACCCATAAAACTTGGAAACAAGGTACCTGCATAATAGCGGTCTCCCCTGCCCAGCTCTGCAAATCCGCCGGTAGGCGCAGCCGTCCCGCCCACGCCGTTAAAATCTGTAAAGGCCGGGAAATTTGTTGCCGGATCAATGCCAATATACTGATAAGCATAATTAGCGGAAATTGGTTTTCCGACCTGATAGGTTGTATAATATGAAGTCTTTTCAATATCAGGGAAGGAGATCAGTTTATTTGAATTCTTACTGATGTTGAAGCTGGTATTCCAGGTCAGGTATTTTGATTTAATGTTCACGCTGCTTAACGAGAACTCTGCTCCGGAATTCTGTACTGTTGCTGGTAAATTACTCTGGAAGCCGCTAAAACCTGTTTGGGTACTCAGTGGATAACTGATCAGCTGGTTGCTTGACCTGTTATTATAATAAGATGAAGTCAGCGACAGCCGGTCGTTAAGAAAACCCAGTTCAAGTGCCACTTCGAATTTCTTTGTACTTTCCCATTTGAAGTCGCTGTTTGCAATCCGGGTAGGAACTAAACTTGCAGAACCGTTATATACCGCAGCGGCGGAGGCGGCGAAAGCAGCGAGGTATTGATAGTCCCCGATGTCGTCACTTCCGGCAACCCCGTAGCTACTTCTCAATTTACCAAAACTAAAGAAGCTGATTTTATTTTTAAGGAATTTTTCCTCAGAGAACACCCATGCGGCCCCTGCCGAACCAAAATTACCAAACTTTTTATTCGGTCCGAACCTTGATGAACCATCTCTCCGGAAATTCAGGTTCACAATATATTTATTCTCTACGTTATAATTGATACGCCCGAACAGGGAGGTATATTTATAGTAGCTGGAAGAACTACTGGTCGAAGATTCGGTCGCCTGATTTACATTCGACAGAAAATCGTCGGAAGTAAAATTTGATGCCGTGGTATAATATGGTTGTTGTGATTGTTTGGATTGATAGGTTCCCCCTGCAAGTAAGCTGATCTTACCTCTCCACAGTTCGCTGTCGTAAGTAATCTGTGGTTCAACAATATAGTTATTCGCATAAGTATATGCGTAAGCTGCAGTACCGGACGAACGTACAGACCCGTTAGGATTCAACGAATTCAGGGGCCTGATCGTAACCTGCTTCATATCTGCCTTGTTATAGCCAAAAGTTGACCTGATATCCAGGCCCTTCAGAATCGTATACTTCAGATTTAAACTACCTAACAAATTTGAACTGCGGTTATCATTTGTTTGATTGAGAAATCCATAAGGATTATTTAATCCCGACACCCAATATAACTTTCCGTCGCCATTTAGATTATACAATGGATAATTTGGAGGCAGATTATAAGCGTAATTACCTAAATCAGTAGTAGAGATTGTATTTTTATCCGTTGAATACATCGTAGAGAGGCTCAGTGCAAACCTCTGGTTTAGAGAGATATGATTGATATTTGCATTCAGCCCACCGCGCTGATAGCCCTGCTCACCAGGATAAACATTACCTTCTTTGTGATAAGTTCCGCTGATATAAAAACTGGTACGGCCTTCGCCTCCCGATACATTTGCAGTAACATCATGCGTTTTTGCGGTATTACCCAGCAATAACCTCTGCCAATCAGTGTATGCCTGCTGATCCCACAGTACTAAATCCGGGGCATTAGTTGCATTAGGCGTTGCAGGGTTTGTGGTTATATTCGAGAAAGCCTTTTTACGCAAGGCCAGATACTGATCCGTTTTCATCAGATCTGCGAAGCGGCTTACCTCTGAAACGCCTGTACTCATATTTAAATTGAACTTTGTTTTTCCCACCTGTCCACGTTTAGTAGTAATTAAGACCACACCATTTGCCCCTCTGGATCCATAAATCGCAGTGGCATCCGCATCTTTCAAAATCTCTATATTTTCAATATCCCCGGGATTGATAGAGTTCATTGGACTGGTACCTGCTGTAAATCCTTCTGCTGAGGGAAGTACAGCGGTGGTTGTTGAGCTGGTATTAATAGGTTCAGAAAGAAAAGGAACACCATCAATGATGTACAAAGGACGATTACTTTTACCCAGCGAGTTTGCGCCACGAATCTGAACAGCGATCCCTGCTCCGGGCAAGCCATTGGTTTGCGTTACCTGAACACCCGGAAGTTGCCCCTGCAAAGCCTGCAGTACATTCGTGACCGGCTGTTTTTCAAGGTCCTTTGCTGAAATGCCTGCCTGAGAGCCGGTACTTGTTCTCCTGGTGGTTGTTCCATAGCCGATAATGACTACCTCATCCAACTTGGCCGGATCTGGCTTCATCTGCACATTGACATCGGTATCCCCGTTCACCGTCTGCTCATATGTCTTATAACCTACATAGTTAAATTGTAAGGTGGAACCTGCTGCAGAAACGCCGATAGTATATCTGCCCCTGGCATTACTCGTTACCAGTTGCGTACCGTTTTTTACACGTATGGATACTCCCGGCAAAGCTGCGTTGTTTTCATCAGTAACCACACCAGACACGGTGAAGCCGTCTGTTTTTTCCCTGAGCACATCTTCCTCCCCCGTCTCCGTCGGATTAACTCCATTTTTAGTTTTCAACTGAGCTTTAATAATGACAAACTGATCATTGATCACTTCATACATCAGCTGATTTGTATACAAAAGACGATCGAGGATATCCCTGATCCTGGTATTGGAATAATGACCACTGATCAGCGCTGTATTGTTATTGATCTGATTGCTGTAAACTAGTCTGAACTGCGCCTTGCCCGCGATAGACTTTAATACGCTTTCCAGTTTCTGGTCTGTAAACTCGATCGAGATTCTTTTTTCAGTCAATTGTGCAGTAGCGGGTGATGACCAGCTGAACTGAACGGCTAAAGCAATAACCAGAATTTGCAGCAATGAGAATTTCATAATCTTAATTAAAATCGGAACCACAGTAATACTGCTATCCATTTGATCAGCATGCATGCTGAGCGTTGAAAACCCTGGCGCACAGGCTGGCCTTTCGAACAATTTTTTATACATTTGTTTGGTTTTAGTAGTTATCAATTAGGCTTCTAGACTTCGCAGCAGGGGTGTTGGTAGCACTTCTGCTGCTGCTTTTTAAGGGTAAAATTTAGCTCATTAATTACAGCCTCCTCCTGTAAGTTTAATTACTCCATTTTTGATTTCATAATCATTTAAGCTGAGTACAGATTTCAACACTTTCATCGTATTATCCAGAGATTGATCCGTTACATTTGCAGAAATATTACAATTATTGTAAAGGCTGATGTCAGCCAGAATGGTTACATTGAATTTCTTTTCTATACGCGCCTTAATATCACGGAAGCGGGTATTTTCGAAGTTCATATCATATTCAGTGCCATGGAGGATCAACAACTTCTCCGATTCCTCAGCATCGATAACCCTTGGCGCAACAGCTGAACTGGCAGCTTCAAATTTCTTTCCGGGCGTTAAAATAACTGACTTAGCACTTAAAAAACCGCTATCATTTGTAGCAGAGACGGAAACTTTGCCTGTCAGGACAGTGAGCTTAAACGTCTTCCGCACTGCGTTTTCATCAATATTGAAACTGGTTCCCAATACCCTGGTCACGTAATTACTGGTGCGGATGATAAATGGATGTAAAGGGTCCTTTGCCACTTCGAACAATGCCTGACCATGAAGGGTCACATTCCTGGTACTATCACTAAATCTGACCGGGTAGTCCAGCCTGCTATTTCCCTTAAGCCATACAATAGAGTGATCCGGAAGATGTACTTTCGTAATCTTCCCACTTGATGATACCCGAATATGCTGTACAATTTCCGGAAGTGGATCCCGGTCCTGCGACGTCCATATTACAAAGCCGGCGATCAGCAGGAGAGACGCCGCAACAGAAATGGATTTCCAGATCCGGCCTTTTTTTGCCGGCTGATGTATCCGCTTTTCAATACCTTTGAGTAATCTGGCTTGTAACTCATTTTTATTTCGATCTGCCAGCTCCCAAACCGGCGGATTTGCCGGAAGTTCTGCATACCAGCGCTCCAACCTTTGAAGTTCTTCTTGTGTGATGGTATTCTTCAGCAGTTTTTCTGCAAGATCTTCTATTTCCGAACTATTTTGACTCAACATCTTCGAGGATTATGCTACTATAGAGTAGAAATCCGCTCCATACCCTTGGTCAAAATAAAAAAAAACATTCCTTATCCTTTTTTTCAGGAATAAATGAACGGAGACAGCCTAAAATAAAATTGTAAGATTGCTTTTTATATATTTTAATGCCTTTGTAAGATGGCCTTGAACAGTTTTTTCACTAATACCCATCCTTTCTGCTATTCCTTTAGCAGTCATTTCATTTTCCCTGCTTAAACGATACACCATCTGACATTTTTCCGGTAATTGTGCAACTAAAGTTTCAATTTCCTCCCGCACCTGAGAAAAATCAAGCATATATTGCGTACTGTTATCTGCAAAGTCAGCATTTATCTCTTCTTCAAAAAACACGAATTGCCGCTTTTTACGCTCTGCGATCTTATGGTAGATGGCATATTTCAGTGCGGCAGAAATATAGGTTCTGAAAGTGTACCTCAGGAAAATATGATGACGGGAGTTCCAAATCTGGACAAATAATTGTTGCAGCACCTCTTCAGCATCTGCCTGCAATTTCAGTTTATTATACGCTACTTCCAGCAGTTTGTCCCAATACCTGTTATAAAGTATAGTGAATGCTTTTTCATTATTGACTTTTAAAAGATCAAATAGTACCTCATCCAATTCATCACCCAGCAATTGCATTTCTTTTTATTAACTCCCTAATGTAAAGCTTAATATTGAATTAACAAATAAACAATCCTCCTGCAACCCGCTTACAGGGATTATTTCAAAGAGCTCAGGTGTTAAAATCAATTCACAGTTAAAATTTTGCCCGTCTTTATGACTATATCCAAATCTTTGAGTGCCGATATCCTTTCAAGGGGATTTTCTTTCATTGCAATCAGGTCTGCTCTCTTTCCTTTATCAATCCTGCCAATATTCTTCTCCTGACCGATTACTTTAGCAGCGATAATCGTTGCAGAACGTAGGGCGTCGGCATTGCTAAAACCACAATCTCTGACAAAATAGCTCAATTCATCAATCAGGTACGGATAAGTGCGTGCCAAATCCACAATCTGATCGGTACCCGCGGAAATCTCTACTCCCTGCTGATGCAATCTCTTCAATAAAGGTAATACCCAGGGATCGGATTGTACAGAAACACAAATTGTTGCATCCAGGATCGCGTGATTAGCCTTCATCGCCTCCGCAAATTCCCTTATATCTAGCTTTGCCATTACACTATCACGATAAGCGACAGGCCTGTTTCGTTTATAAAAGATGTCATCATCAGTTTTTCTCATCCCCTCCAGCATGGAAACATGAGATAATACCTGTACACCGGAATGAACAACTTCAACAGGCTTTGCCGGGTATATCATGCTATGCCCCCATACTTTCAGCTCATATTTTTTTGCCGCCTTCACTATATCCTTTAAAAACCCGGCGTCGAATGAATGATAC
>Ga0247809_1000251_pt1 | contig 27673 bp, 26 predicted proteins | sample UWRJL104311B1_FD_180951 | JGI IMG/M metagenome (GOLD analysis project Ga0247809, IMG submission 180951) | Plant litter microbial communities from Arlington Agricultural Research Station in Wisconsin, United States - UWRJ-L104-311B-1 | ecosystem: Environmental > Terrestrial > Plant litter >...
CGCATTGTCCGCGTCGATCAGGAGGGCGACGTTGCGCGTTGTGGTATCGATCATGCGCGCAAGGTTAGCCGCGCCCGCGCTGCGCGTCCACGCTCCAGACACCGCCACCGGCCGCGGCGAGGTACAGGAACACGAAGCAGTAGAGCACCGCCGCCTCGCCGCCATTGGCGATCGGGAAGGGGCCCTTCGGCATGTGCGCCATGAAATACGCGACCGCGGACATCCCCGACAGCACGAACGCGACCGGCCGCGTGAACAGGCCGATGATGAGCAGGCCACCGCCAACGACTTCGAGCACGCCCGCGACCGTCAGCAACGGGTTCATCGGCATCGGGAAGGGAGGCAAGCCAAAGAATTTCGAGATGCCGTGGCTGAAGAACACCAGCGCGACGACGATGCGCATGACGCTGAGCAGGCGGCTGGACCAGGTGGCGGGTATCGGCATGGGGTATCCTCGGAGTCGTTGCGTGGGCGAAACGTCACACGGGGGCGGCGCGAGGTCAATTCGCGTAGATCGAAACGGATCGTTGACGGGCGCACTCTCACGATCCTCCCCCGCAAGGGGGAGGTGGCACCGCAGGTGACGGAGGGGGAGGACACGGAACAGCGGTTTCCCTTACCTCCCTCTCCGTCTGGCAAGCGCCAGCCACCTCCCCCTAGCGGGGGAGGATCGCAACGTCAGGGGTAGGAGATCGCGATCACCCCGTACTCGCGTTCGCCAGCTGGCAAATCCACGCGCCGCACGTCGCCGATCGCAGCACCACGCAAGGCGCGCGCGAACGGCGAGTTCCAGCCGATCCGCCCGTTGCTCGCATCGGTCTCGTCTTCGCCCACCAGCGTCAGGATGCGCTCGGCATCGTCCTCGTCCGCGACCGTCACGCACGCGCCGAACCACACGCGCGAGCGGTCTTCCTGCGCGGCGGGGTCGACGACCTTCGCCGCCTTCATCCGCTTCGACAGCCAGCCGAGCCGGCGGTCGATCTCGCGCAGGCGCTTGCGGCCGTAGATGTAATCGCCGTTCTCGGAGCGGTCACCATTGCCTGCGGCCCAGGAGATGACTTCAACCAAGGCCGGGCGCTCGGTCGACAGGAGTTGCTCGTATTCGGTACGAAGAATGGTGTAGCCGGCGGGGGTTATGTAGTTCGGGCGATCCATGCGGTGCCCTACCATGTTCTCCCGCGAAGGCGGGAGCCCAGTCTGGGCTCCCGCCTTCGCGGGAGAACAATCTCAACCCGGCCGGTTCTTCCCCAGATACCAGGACAACCGAGCCGCCCCCCGGCTCTTCGCCCGCGCGGGGTTCATCAGGTCGTACACCACCGCATTCTCCAGCACGCGCTGCACATAGTTGCGCGTCTCCTGGTACGGGATAGCCTCGACCCAATCGACCATGTCCACAGCCCCAGTCCGCGGATCGCCGTTCGCGCGGAGCCATTTGTTCACGTTGCCGCCGCCTGCATTGTACGCCGCCACCGCCAGCGGATAACTGCCGTAATTGGCGTAGACCCGCTGGAAATAGCTCGAACCGAGCATGATCGACATATTCGGATCGGTCGTCAGCGCCGCCTGGTTGTACGCGAGGCCAATCTTCCCCGACTGCTCGCGCGCGGTCGCCGGCATCAGCTGCATCAGCCCGCGCGCGCCGGCGTGGCTCACCGCGGCGCGATCGAACTGGCTTTCCTGCCGCGAGATCGCGTGGATGATCGTCCAGTTATCCTCGTACCCCGCCGGCACCGCCACCATCGGAAAGCCGACCGCGGAATAATCGCTGAGCCCGTTCGCCAACGCACTCCGCCCGACCATCACGCCGAGGTCCGGCCGGTTGATGCTCTTCGACAATTCGGCGGCGAGCAAATGATCGGTATCGGTCGTAGCGTCCGCCGCGATCTGGCGGACGAACGCGGTCTGGTCCTGCCAGTCGCCGATCTGCCCGAGGAACTTGACCGCACGCACCGTCTCGCGTCGATCGAACGCCGCGCGCGTCGCAGGATCGATCGCCACCGAAGCGACCGACGGCGGCGCGACCAGCGCTCGCCCGGTGCGCTCGTTCGCCAACTGCCCGTAATATTGATCGCGGTACCCCGCCGCCTGGCCGTAGAACGCAGCAGCCTGAGGCGCCAACCCGGCCGCCTCCGCCGCGCGCCCCGCCCAGTAATACCCCTTCGACCGCACCTGTGGCGAACGCGACCCCTTTGCATACCGGTCGAACAGCGTCATCGCATCCGCCGGTCGCCCGAGCTGCTTCATCGCCACGCGCCCGCCCAGCCAGGCGAGATTGGTATATTCGTCGCGCTCGGCATAGGATTTCGCCGCGATGTCCGCGCCAAACGGATACGCGTCGTCGATCTGCCGCGCGATGTCATAGGCGACCTGATACTGCCCGTCGTTCGCCGCACCGTTCGCATTGGTGACGAGCACCTCATACCACTCGGCCGCATTCCCCGGCCGCGTCACCAGCGACCGAGGCCGCGCAAGCCACGCCCGCGCCGAAGGACTTGCGCCGGAATTGCGCAACCACTGCGCCCGGTCCGCGACGTACCCCGCGTCGTTCGCATACAGCGTCTGCGTGGAAGCCGAGATATCCGACGCGTTCGGCGCATTCGTCCGGAACGCCAGCCGCGCCTCGAAGATCGGCCGCCGCGCCGCACTAGTCCACACCAATTGCCGCTGCGCCGCGCCGGTCTGGCCCGCCCACAACAGCGCATCCATGCGCGCATCCTGATCGTCCGGCGTCAGCGCACCCGGAAAGCCCGACACGACCATTGCCTCGTCGGTCGGCGTCAGGCCGGCGCTCCGCCACGCCGCCCGCACCGCCGCATACGCCTGATCCCGCGCGCCGGTTGCCTGCAAAGCCCGCGCATACGCGACGCCGCCCGACGCGGACTGCGGCGGATAGCGACGGAAGAACGCGACGACGCTCGTCGGCGATCCGGTCGCCGCCTTGCGCTCCGCGGCACGCCGATTGGCAGTCTCGTTAGGCCAGCCCGGATGCGCCATCAGGAAGCCCGCATAGCTGTCGAACGGCAGCGCATCGGTTTGCTGCAACGCCCGCCACTGCGCGATGGTCGAGGCGATCGCGCCATCCGTCGCCATCGGTTGCGCATTGGGCCCCATATTGGCCAACTGCGTGCTGTAGCGATCCAGCGTCTGCTGCCCGCCTCCCGACGCGGCGACCGTCCCCGCCACGACTGCAAGGAGAAGGCTCGTTTTAAACATCGATGCTACCATGTGGACAGCATACGCCCCGAACCCGTATCTGTCCTGAACGAAATCCGGATTTTGCAAGACATCCGGCGCAACAGGACTGCAGGCCACCGCATGTTTTCAGGATCTATTCCGGCGCTTGTCACGCCGTTCGCCGCCGATGGCAGCTTCGACGAAACCGCCTATCGCGAGTTCATCGAATGGCAGATCGTCGAGGGCTCGTCGGGGCTGGTGGCGTGCGGGACGACCGGCGAAGCGGCGACGCTTTCGTATGACGAGCATTTCCATGTGGTCCGGGTTTGCGTCGACCAGGCGAAAGGCCGCGTGCCGGTCATCGCCGGTGCAGGCTCGAACGATACGCGCGTCGCATCGGCCAATTTGCGCGCCGCGAAAGAGGCCGGTGCAGATGCCGCGCTGATGGTGCCGCCCTATTACAACCGGCCAGGGCAGGAGGGTATCTTCCGCCACTTCGAGGCGCTCGCGACGTCGACTCCGCTGCCGATTATCCTCTACAACGTCCCCGCGCGGACGGTAACGGACATCCAGCCAGCGACCTTGGCGCGGGTCGTCGCAGCGTTCCCGGACGTGTTCGTCGGGGTGAAGGATGCCAGCGGCGTCCTCGCCCGCGTCTCGCAGCACCGCGCGTCGTGCGGTCCGGATTTTTGCCAGTTGTCGGGCAATGACGACATGGCCTTGGCGTTCAACGTCATGGGCGGCACCGGCTGCATCTCGGTAAGCGCCAACGTCGCGCCGAAGCTGTGCGCGGAGTTCCAGGCGGCATGCCAGGCCGGCGATTTCGTCAAGGCGCTGGCGTACCAGGACCAGCTCTATCCGCTCCACGAAGCGCTGTTCACCGATGCGTCGCCCGGCCCGGTCAAGTACGCGATGACGAAGGTGCGGGCAGGCTTCCCGGAGACGCTCCGCCTGCCGATGACCCCCGCCGGTGAGGCCTCGCGCGCAGCCGTCGATGTCGCTTTGGAACACGCACGCCTCATCTGACCCGGGCACGACGGTCACCCTTCCCTGAAAGGGAGGGGCAGGGGGTGGGTCGGCCAGCTTGGGTCACCACTGTTCGAATATGCGGAACCCGACCCCCCCCAACCCCTCCCTTCCAGGGAGGGGCGAAGAATGACGACATCTAATAACGATCGCCACCGCTTCCCCTAAGCCTCGCGACCCCCTACATCGCGCGTCCCATGGCACGTCCCAAACCCCCGACCTTCGAGAAGACCAAGATCGTCGCCGAGAACCGGCGCGCGCGGTATGATTATTACATCGAGCAGGTGTTCGAGGCGGGCATCGCGCTCACCGGCACCGAGGTGAAGGCGCTGCGCGGCGGCGAGGGATCGATCGCCGAGGCCTATGCCGAGGTGAAGGGCAAGAACGTCGTCCTGGTGAATTCGAACATCCCCGAATTCAGCCATGGCAACCGCTTCAACCACGAGCCCAAGCGGCCGCGCAAATTGCTGCTCCACGAGCGCGAGATCAACAAGATGTTCGGCGCGGTCGCGCGTCAGGGCATGACGCTCGTGCCGCTGATGATCTACTTCAATTCGAAGGGCCGCGCGAAGATCGAACTGGCGCTCGCCAAGGGCAAGCAAAACCACGACAAGCGCGATTCGGTGAAGGAACAGGACTGGAAGCGCGAGCAGGGCCGGATCATGCGGGATCGCGGATAGCCTGTGTCGAAGGCGCCGGGCAGTATCTTCGGGCGCCTCGCGGCGTGGTCGCATCGCAACTTGCCGACCCGCGAATCGATGGAGCGCAACCGTCTCCTCCGCCCCGTCGCGCACCGCGTGCTCGCGCCCGAGCTCTGGCGTTTCACCCGCCGTTCCGTTCCGCGCGGTGTCGCGCTGGGCATGGTCGCGGGCATCCTGATCCCGGTCGCGCAGACGCCGGTCGCGGCGATCTTCGCGCTGCCGTTCCGCGCCAACGTGCCGACCGCGGCGCTGACCACCTTCATCACCAATCCGCTGACCACGCCGCCGCTCTGGATCGCCGCCTATTGGATCGGCTCGTCGCTGCTCCGTCTCGATGCGCACGTCCCCGGCCAGCCCGTCGCGGATGCCGCGGCGCGCACCGAATGGATCCCGTGGCTGATGCAGGCCGGGCCCGCCACAGCGCTCGGCCTGCTGGTCATCACGGTCGTGTGTTCGGTCGGCGGTTACGCGCTCAGCGCACTCGGCTGGCGGTTGTGGATCGCGCGCAAGTGGCGGCACCGCCACGACAATCGTCACGGTAATGTTTCGTAACATTTGACACCGGTTGGAATTGACGGACCGTCCTATCGGCGTAGAACACACTGCATCCTGACGATCTTTCTCCGAGGTTCTTGATGCGCAAGTCGATTGTTACCGTGATCCTGCTCGCGTCCGCCGCGTCGGCTTTCGCCCAGACCAACGCTCCGTCGCCGACGCTCGCCAAGGCCGCGAAGGGCCCCGTCGCAGCCAAGGACGCCAACAAGCCGCAGATCGGCGATTTCGGCTTCGACATGGCGGGTCGCGATACCAGCGTGACGCCGGGCACCGACTTCTTCGATTACGCGAACGGCAGCTGGGTGAAGACCACGCCGATCCCCGCCGATCGCTCGTCCTACGGCATGTTCCACGTCCTCCAGGACCTGTCGCTCGAACGCACCCGCACGATCCTCGACGTCTCCGCGAAGACGCCCGGCGACAAGGTCGGCGATTTCTATTCCAGCTTCATGGACGAGGCCGCCGTCAACGCGAAGGGCGCCACGCCCGTCAAGCCGATGCTCGCCGCGCTGAAGGCGACCAAGGACAAGACCGCGCTCGTCACCGAGATCGCCAAGCTCCAGCGCCAGGGCGTCGGCGGCCTCGTCGGCGTCGGCGTGCAGCAGGACGACAAGGACCCGACCACCTACGTCGTGAGCCTCGGCCAGAGCGGCATCGGTCTCCCCGACCGCGATTACTACCTCAAGGACGACGCGAAGCTCGCCACCATCCGTACAGCGTACGAGGCGTATCTCACGCGGATGCTGACGCTCGCCGGCGAGCCCAACGCCGCCGCCCGCGCCGCAGCCGTGTTCAACATGGAGAAGGGCCTCGCGACCGCGCACTGGACCCGAATCGAGAGCCGCGACGCCGACAAGACCTACAACAAATGGACCGCCGCCGACTTCGCCGCGAAGGCGCCGGGCTTCCCCTGGGCCCAGTACATGACCGCGATGGGCGTCACCGGCCGGCCGTTCTACCTCGTCGCACAGCCGAGCGCGGTGACCGGCGAGGCGAAGGTCTTCGCCGACACGCCGCTGAACGTCCTGCAGGACTATGCGATGCTGAAGGTGTTGCGTTCGTATGCGCCGTACCTGTCGAGCGATTTCGACAAGACCAACTTCGCGTTCTACGGCACCACGCTGTCGGGCACGCCCGAGCAGCAGGTCCGCTGGAAGCGCGGCGTCTCGACCGTGTCGGGCGCGATGGGCGAGGCGATCGGCCAGCAATATGTCGCGAAGTATTTCCCGCCCGCGTCGAAGGCCGCGGCGGACGATCTCGTCAAGAACGTCATCGCGGCGATGGGCGAACGTCTGAAGAACCTCGAATGGATGGCGCCCGAGACCAAGACCAAGGCGCTTGCGAAGCTCGCCGCCTTCACCCCGAAGATCGGCTATCCGGACAAGTGGCGCGACTATTCCGCGCTCCAGGTCCAGCGCGGCGATCTCGTCGGTAACGTCGCGCGCGCCAACGCGTTCGAATACGACCGCGACCTGAAGAAGCTCGGCCAGCCGATCGATCGGGCTGAGTGGTTCATGACGCCGATGACGATCAACGCCTATGCCAACCCGACGATGAACGAAGTCGTCTTCCCGGCCGCGATCCTCCAGCCGCCGTTCTTCGATCCGCAGGCGGACCCGGCGGTCAATTACGGCGGCATCGGCGCGGTGATCGGCCACGAGATCAGCCACCACTTCGACGACCAGGGCCGCAAATACGACCTCAACGGCAAGCTCACCGACTGGTGGACGCCGCAGGACGTCGCGCGCTTCAAGGTGTTTACCGATGCGCTCGTGAAGCAGTACGACGCGTACGAACCGCTCCCCGGCCAGCACATCCAGGGCGGCCTGACGCTCGGCGAGAACATCGCCGATCTCGCCGGCCTGACGGTGGCGTACGACGCGTACCACAAGTCGCTCGGCGGCAAGCAGGCGCCGATCATCGACGGCACGACCGGTGACCAGCGCTTCTACTATGGCTGGGCCGGCGTCTGGCGCACCAAGTTCCGCGACGCCGCGCTCCAGCAGACGCTGCTATCGGACCCGCATTCGCCGGGCCACCAGCGCGTCCTGACAGTCCGCAACCTCGACCCCTGGTACGCCGCATTCGGCGCCAAGCCCGGCGAGAAGAGCTACCTCGCCCCCGCCAACCGCGTCCGTATCTGGTAACTACGACTCCGCCGCATAACCCGACCATGCACCACCCCGGCGAAGGCCGGGGCCCAGTTGGGGGACAGACGTAACGGCGGACTGTCGCCCATTTACCGAGACCTTTCCAACTGGACCCCGGCCTTCGCCGGGGAGGTGGTGTTGGTGGTTTGTGCCAACGAAATTCTAGGAGAACCCCATGAAGTCCTTCATCGTCGCCGGCCTACTCGCCGCAACCGCCATCACCGGCGTCACCGCCGCCATCTCGCAAACGGCTGAGCCGACCGCGCCAGCAGCCGTCCCGACCGGCGCGCAATACGGGACGTTCGGTTTCGACGAGAAGGGCATGGACAAGTCCGTCCAGCCCGGCGACGACTTCTACACCTTCGCCAACGGCAACTGGTCCAAGAACACCCCAATCCCCGCGGACAAGTCGAACTACGGTTCGTTCAATCTCCTCTCCGACCTGTCCGAGACGCGCACCCGCGGCATCCTCGACACCGCCGCGAAGGACCCGAACTCGAAGATCGGCCGCGCCTATGCGACGTTCCTCGACACCGGCACGATCGAAGGCAAGGGCCTCGCCCCGATCAAGCCTTGGCTTTCCAAGATCGCCGCGCTGAAGGACCGCGCGGGCTATCCGGCCCTTCTCGCCGAAGCAGACCGCGCCGGGATCGGCGGCCCGTTCGGCGGCGGCGTCGGCCAGGACGACAAGCTTCCCGAGCAATACGCGCTCTCGCTCGGCCAGTCCGGCCTCGGCCTCCCCGACCGCGACTACTACCTCAGCGCCGACGCGAAACTGGTCGAGGCACGCAACGCCTACCGCGCGCACATCGTTAAGATGCTCACGCTCGCCGGCGAACCCAACGCCGAGGCCCGTGCCACCGCGCTGCTCGCGTTCGAAACCGAGATCGCCAAGGTCAGCTGGACCCGCGTCGACAGCCGCGACGCCACCAAGACTTACAACAAGATGACTGTCGCCGACCTCGTCAAGCGCGCGCCCGGCTTCGATTTCGTCGCATACTTCAACGGTATCGGCACGCCCGTCCCAACCGTCATCGTCGCGCAGCCCTCCGCGATCACCGGCATCGCCAAGCTCGTCTCGACCGCGCCGATCGGCGTGCTCAAGGACCAGCTGATCCTGCGCTCGCTCGACGGCTATGCGGACGTCCTCCCCAAGGCGTTCGACGCCGAGCAGTTCGCGTTCTACGGCACCGTCCTCGGCGGCACGCCCGAGCAGGAAGCCCGCTGGAAGCGCGGCGTCCAGTTCACCTCCGGCGCGCTCGATGACGAGGTCAGCAAGCTCTACGTCGCGCAGTATTTCCCGCCCGAGACGAAGGCGGCAGCCGACAAGCTCGTCAAGAACGTGCTCGCCGCGATGGGCCGCCGGATCGACAAGCTCGAATGGATGGCGCCCGAAACGAAGGTGAAGGCGCACGCCAAGCTCGCCGCGTTCACCCCGAAGATCGGTTATCCGAGCCAGTGGAAGGATTTCTCCGGCCTGACGATCACGTCGGGCGATGCGTTCGGCAACGAATGGCGCGCGAACCAATGGCAGCACCAGGACAATATCTCGAAGCTCGGCAAGCCGTTGCAGCGCTGGGAATGGGGCATGACGCCGATGACGGTGAACGCCTACGCCAATTTCGGCATGGTCGAGATCGTCTTCCCGGCCGCGATCCTGCAGCCGCCGTTCTTCGATCCGAAGGCCGACGACGCGGTCAATTACGGCGGCATCGGCGCGGTGATCGGCCACGAGCTGAGCCATCATTTCGACGACCAGGGCTCTAAGTACGATGCGAAGGGCCAGCTCACCGACTGGTGGACGGCGAAGGACATCGCCGGCTTCAAGGCGCTCACCGGCAAGCTCGGTGCGCAATATGACGCGTACGAACCGCTGCCCGGCATGCACGTGAAGGGCCAGCTCACGATGGGCGAGAACATCGCCGATCTCGCGGGCCTCACGGTTGCGTACGACGCGTACCACACCGCGCTCGGCGGCAAGACCGCGCCCGTTCTCGACGGCTTCACCGGCGACCAGCGCTTCTATCTCGGCTGGGCGCAAGTCTGGCGTCGAAACTACCGCGAAGCGAACCTTCGCAACCGCTTGCTGACCGATCCTCACTCGCCGTCGCAGCAGCGCGCGTGGGTCGTCCGCAACCTCGACCCCTGGTACGCGGCGTACAAGCCGACGCCCGGGCAGAAGCTGTACCTGACGCCGGAGCAGCGCGTCCGGATCTGGTAAGGGCTGCTACCCTCACGACGGGGGGAGGCAGAACGACCACGCGCCCTGCCAAGGAAAGCGCCCAAGCCCGCCCAAACCCCAACGGTCCCCCCTCCCTGAAAGGGAGGGGCAGGGGGTGGGTAGGCCGCTTGGGAGGCACGCCGTCCGCCAACAGGCCGACCCACCCCCAGCCCCTCCTTTCCAGGGAGGGGAGCAAGAAGGTCTTCACCGCTTGCTCACCTTCTGGTCGGTGACACCCCCGTTCCCCTGCGAAAGCGGGGGGCCAGGACCAAAAACGCTACCGCCCGCAACCCTGGACCCCCGCCCCCGCGAGGGAACGGCAGGGGAGCGACCTGCGGACCCCATCCACGACGACTACCCCGGTGAAGGCCGGGGCCCAGTTGGGGGACGTTGCTGACGATGGTCGGCGCATCGTTATTACCACCTCTCCAACTGGGCCCCGGCCTCCGCCGGGGTGGCGATTTCTCTTAGCGAACGTCGCCTGCGATACGAGTAACCACCCCAACACCCCCGCAACCCGCTTGACGCCTAACCCCGCAACAGCGGATGACTCCCCCCAATGGCATCGCTCGCTTTACCCACCCCCGCCCGCAACGCAGCATTCGTCGCCATAGCCTCGGGCGTCGCCGCCGCCGCGATCGTGCTGCTGCTCGTCGGCAGCTGGATCGCCGCCGCCGGGTTCTTCGCCGCCGCCGTCATCGTCATCGGCGCGCTGATCGCGTGGCGCCTGCTCAACCCCGTCGCCAAGGACGCGCCGCGGCCGGTAGACTGGGACCTCACCCGCACCGTAGCCGAAGCCGGCACCGACGCTCTCGCGATCACCGACCGCGCCGGGCGCCTCGTCTGCGCGAACGACGCCTACGAAGCGCTGTTCGAAGGCTTCCCGACGCCCCCCGGCCTCCCGCTCGACGAAGCCGGCAACGCAGCGCTCGCCGACGCCGGCCGCTCCGCCTGGCGCGACGGCACCGCGCAGGTCGATCGTCTCAACGCCCGCGACGTCTGCCTCTCCGCGCAGATCGCGCGCGCCGGCGGCGATGCCGACATGCTCGTCTGGCGCTTCGTCACCGCGCAGGAACACGACCTCGCCGAGACGCTCGCCGCGCTGCTGACGGGCTCGACCGGAGACCGGCTCGGCGGCAGCGGCATCATGGCCGCGTTGCTCTCCCCCGACGGCCGCGTCCGCACCGCCAACCGTGTGCTGCGCGCGCGTGCATGTGGCGACGAATACGACTCGATCGAAGGCCGCGACTTCGCCCGCTTTCTGATTACCGACAGCCGCGGTCTCGTCCGGTTCGAACGCGAAGGTCTCGAAGGCACGCCGCTCCGCGTCCTCCAGATCCCGTTCCTCGACGGCGACGACGCGCCCGTGCTGGTCGCGCTGCTCGACGAGGAAGAGAACGCCCCCGCACTAGGCGCCAGCGCCTCCGCCCACGTCCGCAGCCTCGTCAGCATGATGCCGTTCGGCATGGCGCTGGTCGACCGCGACGGCCGCTTCCTGCAGATGAACGACTCGTTCCTGCGCGCGGCCGGCGTCAACGCGGTCGCCCCGCCGCTCTATCCGGGCGACCTCGTCGTCCGCGAGGACAAGGCCGCAGTCGCCGACGCGATCCGCAAGTTCGCGAACGGAGCGACGCACTCCGCCGACATGGCCGTGCGCCTCAAGGATCATCCCGACGAGCCGGTCGCGCTCACCATCGCCGGCGCACGCGGCCTCGGCGACGCCGCCGTCCTGCTCAGCCTCAAGGACAATAGCGAGGAAAGCCGCCTCAAGCGCGAAGTCGCCCAAGCCACCAAGATGCAGGCGGTCGGCCAGCTCGCGGGCGGCGTCGCGCATGATTTCAACAACATCCTGACCGCGATCATCGGCCACTGCGACCTGATGCTCATGCGCCATTCGCCCGGCGACAGCGATTACGACGACATCCAGCAGGTCCGTACCAACTCGAACCGCGCCGCCAGCCTGACCCGCCAGCTGCTCGCCTTTTCGCGCCAGCAGACGCTCCGCCCGCAGATCCTCCAACTCCCCGACGTCGTCTCGGAGGTGTCCAACCTCCTCAAGCGGTTGATGGGTGAGAATGTCCGCCTCGACATGACGCACGGCCGGAATCTCGGCCCCGTCCGCGCCGATCCTGGCCAGCTCGAGCAAGTCGTCGTCAACCTCGCGGTCAACGCGCGCGACGCGATCGTCTCGGCGAACGCACGCGGCGGCGGTGTGCTCACGATCACGACGCGCGCCGTCCCCGCGTCCGAAGTGCGCGAGATGGCGTCCGACATCCTGCCCGTCGCCGACTATACCGCGCTGATCGTCCAGGACACCGGCACCGGCATTCCGCCCGACGTGCTGCCCAAGATCTTCGAGCCGTTCTTCACCACCAAGGAATTCGGCAAGGGCACCGGGCTGGGCCTCTCGACCGTCTACGGCATCGTCAAACAGTCGGGCGGCTACATCTTCGCCGACAGCAAGCCGGGGCAGGGCGCGACCTTCTCGATGTACCTGCCGGTTCACTCTGCCCCCGCTGCAACTCGCCCAGTGGTGATCAAGCCGACTCCCAAGCCAGTCGACCTGTGGGGCACGGGCACGATCTTGCTGGTCGAGGACGAGGACATGGTCCGCGCCGTCGCCGAGCGCGCGCTCACGCGGCAGGGATACACAGTGTTGACCGCGGAAAACGGCGAGATCGCGCTGGAAGTGCTGGAGAAACACGGCCGCCCCGACCTGCTGATCAGCGACGTGGTGATGCCGCAGATGGATGGCCCGACCATGGTGCGGCATGCGCGCGAGAAATTCCCCGACCTGCCGATCCTGTTCATGTCGGGCTATGCCGAGGAGCAGCTGCGCAAGTCGATCGATCTCGACAACGTCGCGTTCCTGCCCAAGCCGTTCTCGGTGCAGGAATTAGCCGAAGCGGCACGAGACGTGCTTGCCGCACGCTGACTCGAACAAGATGTTGGCAAGTCGTAACAATCCCGACTATGCGAGAAATATGACCGCTACCCAACAGATCCTCATCGTCGAGGACGAACCGTTGATCGCCATGATGCTGGAGGATTTCCTCGAGGTATTGGACAAGGGAGTCGCGGGCTCGGTCGACACCGTCGCCGATGCCTTGAAGCGGATCGAAGAAGGTGGCGTAGATGGCGCGATCCTCGACGTGAACTTGCGTGGCGGCGAGAAGAGCACCGCAGTCGCCGAGGCATTGGCGGCAAGAGGCGTCCCGTTCGTCTTCGCCACCGGCGGCGGCGATGACGGTGTAGCTCCCGAATTCCGCGACCGCCCGCGATTGCAGAAGCCCTTCACGATGGACGGTGTAGCGAAGGCCCTCGAAGGCCTTTAACCCTCGCGCCGGCGCGCTGTTCTTGCGCATCCTCCCCTACGATGGGAGGTGGCAGCGCGTTGCGCTGACGGAGGGGTGACCCGTTCTCGATAGCGCGTACCCCTCCGTCGCTTCGCGCCACCTCCCTTTGCAGGGGAGGATTTAGCGCGGATCCGGGCGCCCTCCGCGAACCCGCACGCAAAATTCAACGCAACTCTCTTGCGCAAATACCCCCTCCCGCGACATAGGCGTTCGCCATGACCCGCACATTCGATAAATCGCGCCTGCCAAGCCGCCACGTCTCCGTTGGCCCCGAACGCGCCCCGCACCGCAGCTATTACTACGCGATGGGCCTCGACGAGGAGCAGATCGCGCGCCCGTTCGTCGCGCTCGCGTCCGCCGGCAACAACTCGGCGCCCTGCAACACCACGCTCGACGCGCAGGCCGATGCCGCGCAGGCCGGCGTCATCCAGGGCGGCGGCATGCCGCGCCGCTTCAACACGATCACCGTCACCGACGGCATCGCGATGGGCCATCAGGGCATGAAGGCCTCGCTGGTGAGCCGCGAAGTCATCGCCGACTCGGTCGAACTCTCGGTGCGCGGCCATTGCTACGACGCGCTCGTCGGGTTCGCCGGCTGCGACAAGTCCTTGCCCGGCATGATGATGGCGATGCTCCGCCTCAATATACCGTCGGTGTTCGTCTATGGCGGCTCGATCCTGCCGGGCCGGTATCAAGACCGCGACGTCACCGTCGTCGACGTGTTCGAGATCGTCGGCAAATACGCCGCCGGCGCGTGCCCGCTGTCGGAGGTCCACGCGATCGAGAAGGTCGCGTGTCCCGGCCACGGCGCGTGCGGTGGCCAGTACACCGCGAACACGATGGCCTGCGTTGCCGAGGCGATCGGTTTGTCGATCCCGAACAGCAACATGGTGCCAGCACCTTACACCACGCGCGAACAGATTGCGGTTGCGGCTGGCGCGCAGGTCATGGAGTGCCTCGCCGACAACATCCGCCCGCGCGACATCTGCACACGTGAGGCGTTCATCAACGCCGCGCGCGTCGTCGCCGCGACGGGTGGCTCGACCAACGCTGCGCTGCATCTTCCCGCAATGGCGTCCGAAGCCGGTATCGAATTCGACCTTTTCGACGTCGCCGAGATCTTCAAGACAACGCCGTACATCGCAGACCTCAAACCCGGTGGTAAGTACGTTGCCAAGGACATGTACGAGGCCGGTGGCGTCTACATGCTCATGAAGACAATGCTCGCCGGCGGTTTCCTGAACGGCGATTGCCTGACGGTGACGGGCAAGTCGCTCGGTGAGAACATCGACCAGGTAACGTGGAACCCCGACCAGAAGGTCATCTACGACATCAAGACTCCGCTTACACCGACCGGCGGCGTCGTGGGCCTGCGCGGCAGCCTCGCCCCCGACGGCGCGATCGTGAAGGTCGCGGGCATGCACCGCCTCCAGTTCTCAGGTCCGGCACGTGTGTTCGATTGCGAGGAGGACACCTTCGCCGCCGTCGAGAAGCGCGAGATCAACGAGGGCGAGGTCATCGTCATCCGCTACGAAGGGCCAAAGGGCGGTCCCGGCATGCGCGAGATGCTGTCGACCACCGCCGCGCTCTACGGTCTCGGCATGGGCGAGAGCGTCGCGCTGATCACCGACGGCCGCTTCTCGGGCGGCACCCGCGGTTTCTGCATCGGCCATGTCGGTCCCGAAGCGGCGGACGGTGGCCCGATCGCACTGGTCGAGAATGGCGACATCATCCACATCGACGCCGAAGCCGGCACGATCGACCTCGACGTGCCCGAGGACGTGATGACGGCCCGCCGTGCCGCTTGGGTGCCGCGCGCCAACGATTACGGCTCGGGCGCACTCTGGCGCTATGCGAAGACCGTCGGCCCCGCGTACAAGGGCGCCGTCACGCATCCTGGAGCCGCAGCCGAAACCCATGTCTACGCGGATATCTAAGCAAATACTGGCGGTTGCCGCGCTTCTCTCGCTCCCGCTCTCAGCGTGTGGGCGGGGGCAGCCGAGCAGCGAACAGGTCGCGGCAAAGCAGCGCACCGAAACCGCTGGGGACAGCCGTATCGCCTGTGCACAGGGTGGAGCCGCGTTCGCGTCGACCTGCACGATCGAACAGGCGCAAGGCAAGGATGGCCTGATCTTGACGATCCGCCATCCCGACGGAGCCTTCCGCCGGTTGCTGGTAACGCAGGACGGCCGCGGCGTGATCGCCGCGGACGGCGCCGAGGTGGCGAAGGTCACGATCACCGGCACGGACGGCATTGAGGTCGCGCTGGGCGGTAACCGCTACCGCCTCCCGGCCACCGTCAAGGGTACGACGAAGCCCTCATGATCGGCATCGAAGGCCAGCCGATCCTCACCGCCACTGAAATGCGCGCGGCGGAAGATGCGGTGATCGCCACCGGCGTCTCGGTGGATACGCTGATGGAGCGCGCCGGTACCGCCATTGCGGGCGCCGTCCGCCGGCTGGCCGGTGCGAACGACGTCCTGATCCTCTGCGGCCCCGGCAATAATGGCGGCGACGGTTACGTCGCGACGCGGGTGCTGGCGGAAATGGGCGTTGCGGTCCGCGTCGCGGCGCTGTCGGAACCCAAGACGGCTGCGGCGAAGTCGGCGAGGGCAGGGTGGCCAGGCCCGGTCGAAACGCTGGCGGAGGCGAAGTCCGCCCCGATCCTGGTCGACGCGCTGTTCGGCACGGGCCTCACGCGCCCACTCGATGCCGCTCCCCATTCAAGCAGTTCCCCCGCGGACGCGGGGGCCCAGCTGAGTTCCAAGGGCTTACCTAGCGGCCTATCCTGGGCCCCCGCGTCCGCGGGGGAACGGTCTGTAGTTGAGCGTCTTCACGCACTCGCAAACGCCGCCCAACTCAGCATCGCTGTCGACCTGCCCAGTGGCCTCGCCACCGACTCCGGCGAGACGCTCAGCACGCCGCCCGTCTTCAACCTCACCCTTGCGCTCGGCGCAGTAAAACCCGCGCACCTCCTCCAACCCGCCGCGCGCTATTGCGGTCAGATCCGCCTCCTCGACATCGGCGTCCCTACGCTCAGCCAAGCCGAAGTTCTCAAGGCCCCAAGCCTCCCAGCCCCCGGCCCGGACTCGCACAAATACACCCGAGGCATGGTCGCGATCATCGGCGGCACCATGTCCGGCGCCGCCGACCTCGCAGCGCTCGCCGCGATGCGCGCCGGCGCCGGCTACGTGACCCTGCTCGGCGACAGCCAAGGCCCCCCGCATGCGCTCGTCCGCACGCCGTTCTCCGATCACGCGCTCGCCAACGACCGTATCGGCGCGCTCGTGATCGGCCCGGGCCTCGGCCGCGACGATACCGCCAAGGCCCGCCTCGACGCCGCGCTGACCTCGGGCCACCCGCTGATCATAGACGGCGACGCGCTCCGCCTGCTCGACCCCGACCGGATTAAGGCGCTCACAGTCGCCGTCATCCTCACCCCGCACGCCGGCGAGTTCGACGCGCTCTTCGGCAAATCGGATGCCGACAAGGTCACCCGAGCCCGCCAAGCCGCCACCCGCACCAACGCTATCGTCGTCTTCAAAGGCGCCGACACCGTCATCGCCGCCCCCGACGGCCGCGTCCGCATCGCGCAAGGGGCCAGCGACTGGCTCTCCACCGCCGGCACCGGCGACGTCCTCGCCGGCGCGATTGGCGCGATGCTCGCCGCAAAGCTCGAACCACTTGAGGCTGCGGCCGCCGGAGTGTGGCTCCACGGTGACGCTGCCCGCCGATTGGGGCCCGCGTTCATCGCCGACGACTTGGCGGAAGCGCTCCGGTCCGCCAGAGCGTTGTTATGACCCCTGAAACGACCTCCGACACAACAAACACCATCGTCCGCGTCGCGGCGCGCGGCGACGGCATGACCGCCGACGGACGCCACGCCGCCTTCTCGGCACCCGGCGACACGCTCGCCGCCGACGGCACGGTAATCCCCGGCCCGCACCACCAGACGCCTCCCTGCGTGCATTTCCCGACCTGCGGCGGCTGCCAGCTCCAGCATCTCGACGATCAGGCCTATGCCGAGTTCGTCACCGACCGCATCGCCTCCGCGCTCGACGGCCAGGACCTGTCCGCCCCGATCCGCACGCCGCACATCTCGCCCGAGCGCAGCCGCCGCCGCGCGACGCTCCATGCCGAGGCCAAGGGGGGCAAGATCACGCTCGGCTTCACCCCCGAGAAAGCGCACACGATCGTCGACATCAAGGAATGCTGGATCCTCGATCCGCGCCTGTTCGCGCTCGTTCAGCCGCTCCGCCAGCTGCTCAAGCGCCTTAATTTCCGCCGCCGCGCGGACATCCACCTGACGCTCGCCGACCAGGGCGCGGACATCCTGATCACCGGGTTCGCCCCCGAAGGCCTGCCCGCGGCCGAAGCGCTCACCAAATTCTGCGAAGACCACAAGATCGCCCGCGTAGCCTTCGACGACGGTCTCGGGCCCGAGACGCGCTGGGAACCCGACGCGGTCACGATCACGCTCGGCGGCGTCCCCGTACCGCTCCCGCCCGCGTCCTTCCTCCAGGCCACGCCCGATGGCGAGGCCGCACTCACCGCCGCCGTGCTCGAAGCGATCGGCAAGCCCGCGACGGTCGCCGACCTGTTCGCCGGCCTCGGCACCTTCACGCTGGCAATCCCGGCGAAGGTCTACGCGGCCGAAGGCGCACGCGACGCACTTGGCTCGCTGAAGGCCGCCGCGCACCGCACCCAGCGGCCGATCTACCCGGAGCACCGCGATCTCTATCGCCGGCCGCTGACGGTGGCCGAACTCGACCGTTTCGACGCGGTGGTGATCGATCCGCCACGCTCCGGCGCACGTGAACAGGCGACCGCGCTGGCGGAGTGCAAGACGCCGGTGATCGCCTATGTCTCGTGCAATCCGGCGAGCTTCGCGCGCGATGCGAAGGAACTGTGCGATGCAGGCTGGCGGATCGACTGGGTGCAACCAGTCGGCCAGTTCCGCTGGTCGACGCATGTCGAGCTAGCCGCGAAGTTCGTCCGCTAGTCTAGGAAGCGTGTTCCCCCGCGAAGGCGGGGGCCCAGACTGGACCCCCGCCTTCGCGGGGGAACACGCTTAAGGGTAAACGGCACTCACGAAGAACAACCCATCGGGCGGCGCATTCAGCCCCAGCATCGCCCGATCCTTCGCCTCGAGCGCAGCCGCAACATCGCCAATTGCCCAACGCCCCATACCCACCAGCGCCAGACATCCGACCATAGACCGCACCTGGTGATGCAGAAACGACCGCGCCGCCGCGTACACGAACAGCCGCTCCCCCTCCCGCACCACCTCCAGCCGGTCCAAGGTCCGCACCGGACTATCCGCCTGGCAATGCGCCGACCGAAACGTCGTGAAGTCATGCCGCCCGACCAGCGCCCCCGCGGCCTCCGCCATCGCCCCCTCGTCCAACGGCTGCGGCACTTGCCAAGCCAGCCCTGCCTCGAACGTCAGCGGCGATCGCCGATTGACGATCCGGTACTCATACGACCGCCCGACGCACGAAAACCGCGCATGCCACTCGTCGTCGACCACCTCGCACGCCAGCACCGACACCGGCGCCGGCTTCACCAGCGCATTCAGCCCCTCCATCAACCGAAACGCCGCGAGCGGCTTCGCGATATCGACATGCGCGCGCATCGCCATCCCGTGGACGCCCGCATCGGTCCGCCCCGCCGCCTGCACCGACGCGGTCTCGCCGGTCATCTTCAACACCGCGGCCTCCAGCGCCGCCTGCACGCTCGGCCCATGCTTCTGCCGCTGCCAGCCCATGAACGGCCGCCCGTCGAACTCCACCGTCAACGCGAACCGCGTCAAAGCTGCGTCCCCGACCGAATCGAAAACCCGCGCAGCATTTCCTCCGCCGACGTCACGCCGCGCCCCGCCCGTTGCACCAAGGTCGGCCGGATCGCCCCGTCGCCGCACCCGATAGTCAGCTCGCCGTTGACCGTCAGACCCTCGCACCCGAGAAACGAGAACGGCAGCACGTCGGCCGCGAGCACCTTCACCCGCTCGCCGGCAACCTCGAACCACGCCCCCGGTGCCGGGTTCATCGCCCGCACCAGCCGCTCGACCTCGACCGCCGACCGCTCGAAATCGATCCGCGCCTCCGCCTTGTCGATCTTGGCGGCATAAGTAACGCCCTCCTCGGGTTGCGGCCGGGCAGGGTAGGCGTCGAGATCGCTCAGCACCTCGACCATCAACCGAGCCCCCATCGCGGACAGCTCGGACGTCAGATCGCCCGCGGTCTTGCCGACGATCGGCGTCCGCCCCTCAAGCCGAACCGGCCCGGTATCCAGCCCAGCCTCCATCTGCATGATCCCGACGCCCGTCTCGGCATCGCCCGCGAGGATAGCGCGCTGCACCGGCGCCGCCCCGCGCCACCGCGGCAACAGCGAACCATGCACGTTCAGGCACCCGAATCGAGGCGCCTCCAGCACCGCGCGCGGCAGAATAAGACCATAGGCCGCCACCACCGCGACATCCCCCCCCAGCGCGGCAAAAGCCTCGCGAGCCTCCAGCCCCTCCGGCAGAGACGCCTTGAACGACACCGGCGTCCGCACCGCGATCCCCAGCGCCTCCGCCCGAACCTGCACCGGCGACGGCACCAGCTCGCGCCCACGCCGCCCCCCTGGCCGGGCAGGCTGGCAATACGCCGCCACCAATTCATGCCCCGCCGCGACGAGGGCCTCCAGCACCGGCACTGCGAAGTCCGGCGTTCCCATGAAGATGATCCGCATGGCCCTCTCGAACACGCTGGCGGGGAGCCGCGCAACCCCCTATCTGTTCCATATGGCATCCCCCGAGATCGAGGCGCTGACGCAGGCGCTGGCCCGGCTCCCCGGCCTCGGCCCCCGGTCCGCACGTCGCGCCGTGCTGCATCTGCTCAAGAAGCGCGACGCGGCGCTGGGTCCGCTTCGCGAGGCGCTGACCGCGGTCGACGAGCGGCTGGAGAACTGCTCGACCTGCGGCAACGTCGACACCACCAACCCCTGCGCGATCTGCGCCGACCCGCGCCGCGACCAGCGTTCGCTCTGCGTCGTCGAGGAGGTCGCCGATCTCTGGGCGCTCGATCGCTCGCGGCTGTTCCCCGGTCGATTCCACGTCCTCGGCGGGCGCCTTTCCGCGCTCGAAGGCATCCGTCCGGAGGATCTCAGCATCGACAGCCTCGTCCGCCGCATCGAGGCTGGCGGCATCGACGAAGTCGTCCTCGCGATGAACGCCACGCTCGAGGGCCAGACCACCGCGCACTACATCGCCGAGCGCATCGAACGCTTCCCCGTCCGCGTCACGCAACTCGCACACGGCCTGCCGGTCGGCGGCGAACTCGACTATCTTGATGAAGGCACGTTGGCGCAGGCGTTAAGGGCAAGGCGGCCAATGGCTTGACGCACCCCCGCGCGGAACCTAGCTGCGCAGGATGACCGTCATGACCGTTCTCGAAGTCCCCGATCCCCGCCTGCGCCTCGTTGCCGAGCCGGTGGAGACGGTCGACGACTCCACCCGCACGCTCGTCGCCGACATGATCGAGACGATGTACGACTTCAACGGCATCGGCCTCGCCGCGACCCAGGTCGGCGTGCAGCAGCGCGTCCTAGTCATCGATCTCCAGGAGGAGAAGGACGAGGACGACAAGCCGATCAAGAACCCCAAGGCGTACATCAACGCCGAGATCCTGTCGGTCAGCGACGAGGTCTCTACCTACAACGAGGGCTGCCTCTCGATCCCGGAGCAGTATGCCGAGGTCGCTAGGCCTGCGCGGTGCCGCGTGAAATGGCTCGACGAGACCGGCGCGGCGCATGAGGAGGATTTCGATGGCCTGCTGTCGACCTGCATGCAGCACGAGATCGACCACCTCGACGGCGTGCTGTTCATCGACCACATCAGCCGGCTCAAGCGCGACATGGTGCTGAAGAAGCTGGCCAAGCAGCGCAAGCTGGGGTGAGGGGCAGGGCGCAAGCGCTTGAGCGCGAGAGCCTAAGAGCGTGCGTCAGTCACCCAACACGCTACCACCCCGGCGAAGGCCGGGGCCCAATTGGGGGACATCGCCAACTGAGCGCATTCCTCGTTACCACAACCTTTCCAATTGGGCCCCGGCCTCCGCCGGGGTGGCGCTATTCAGCGAGGGTGTCGGAGCGCCCCATTCTAGTTCCCCCGCGAAGGCGGGGGCCCAGGACCACAAGCGCCACCGCCCGTAACCCTGGACCCCCGCCTCCGCGGGAGAACAACATATTCCGATTGTCCTACATCAATCGTTCGACGTATGTTCCACGCATGAAGTCTCCAATCCCCTCCCGAACCCAGGCGCCCGCGCGTACATTCTCCCCTGAGAAATTGCTGCGCCAGCGTCTGCACTTTGTGCACTTCCAGCTAAATTCGCGGGTGCAAAATGGCTGAGTTCGCCATCATCGCCGTCCTCGCGCTAGCCGCCGGCATCCTCCTCGGCTGGCTCCTCGCCTCCCGCCGAGCCGCAACCCTAGCCAGCGAACTCGCCGTCGCGCAGACAAAGGTCGCCGACGCCGATCTCATCCGCACCGCGCGCGACGCCGTCGAACGCGAGCGCAACGCCGCGATGCAGGACCTCGCCACGCTCCGCGCACAGAACGCCGAGCGCGCCACCGACACCGATCGCCTGCGCCTAGACCTCGCCACGATCCGCACCGACCGCGACGCCGCCCGCACCGAAATCGCCACGCTGAAAGCACAAGGCGAGGCATTCGAAGCGCGGCTGCTCGAACTCCGCGAGGCGAAGGACGTCATGGCCGCGCAGTTCGGCGACGTCGCCAACAAGCTGCTCAGCGACGCGCAAAAGACCTTCCTCGAACGCGCCGACGCCCGCTTCCGCCAGTCCGAGGAATCCGCCGGCCTCAACCTCAAGTCGATGCTGCAACCCGTCAGCGACCGCCTGCAACGCTACGAGGAAGGCGTCGCCAAGGTCGAGGCCGAGCGCCGCGACGCGTTCGGCGACCTCAAGGGCCAGATCGAACAGATGCGCCTCGGCCAGGAAAAAGTCTCGACCGAAGCCGCCAAGCTCGTCAATTCCCTTCGCAACGCCCCCAAGTCCCGCGGTCGCTGGGGCGAGCAACAGCTGAAGAACGTCCTGGAAACCTGCGGCCTCAGCGAACACACCGACTTCCAGACGGAGGTCTCGGTAGCGGTAGGCGACGACGGCGCCCGCCTCCGCCCCGACGCGATCATCCGCGTCCCCGGCGGTCGCGCGCTGGTGATCGACGCGAAGGTCTCGCTCAACGCCTACCAAGACGCATTCGGCGCGGTCGACGACGCCGAGCGCCTGATCGGACTCGCTGCCCACGCGGCGTCGATGCGCGCGCACGTCAACGGCCTCGGCAACAAGGCCTATTGGAGCCAGTTCGCCGACACGCCCGACTACGTCATCATGTTCGTCCCCGGCGAACACTTCCTGTCCGCGGCGCTCGAGCACGACCCGACGCTCTGGGACTTCGCCTTCGAGAAGCGCGTGCTGCTCGCCACGCCAACGAACCTGATCGCGATCGCCCGCACCGTCGCGGCGGTCTGGCGCCAGGAGAAACTTGCTAACGAAGCAAGGAAGATTGGCGAACTCGGCAAGGAAATGCACGATCGCCTCGCGAAGGTGGCGGACGACCTACGGAAGGTCGGCGTCGGTCTCAACAGCGCGGTGAAGAACTTCAACGGCTTCACAAACTCGTTCAACGGCCGCTTGATGGTGACGGGGCGCAAGTTCCGCGACCTGAACATCGAGACAGGCGCGCGGGATTTGGAGGACGTGTCCTCGGTTGACGCACTCGCGCTAGGCGAGGGCCCTGCGCTGATCGAAAAACCAGAGAACGTCGAGAGCTGAACGCGGAAATGGTTGGGCGCTACCGACCGACTCGAAAACCGCCGTCATCCTGACGAAAGTCAGGACCCAGAACCACATAGGGCGACGCGTGTTACCCTGGGTCCTGACTTTCGTCAGGATGACGGAATGTGGTTCGATCGCGATAGGGCCAAGCACCGAAAACCGATCGGTACAAAATTCGTTCACCTTCCGGCAACCTTTCCCGACCCTGCGCATTAACCGGATAACACCCCCAAGAGTCACCCGGTCATGAAACACCTAGTCCCCATCCTCTGCGCCCTCATCCCCTTCGCAGCAATGATCGGCGCCTGCGTAACCTGCCCCTGACACGCACCGCAAAACCACAAAAGAAAAGGCCCGCCCGGATCGCTCCGGGCGGGCCTTTCTGTATCGGCTAGAAGGGAAGCGAAGGGATCAACCCTGCGCTTCGTCCTCCTGGTCGCGCGGTGCTTCGGCGGTCGCGCCGGGCTCTGCGTTCGGATCGTAATCCTCGACGAAGCCAGCCTCGTCGCGCTCGAACATCGACGACATAACGTCGACGCCCGAAGCCTGCATCTCGGCCTCTTCAGGCGAGCGGGCGACGTTGACCTTTACGGCCACCGACACCTCGGGGTGCAGCGAGACCTTGACGGTGTAGACACCGATCGCCTTGATCGGCTTGTCGAGCACGATCGCCGACTTGCCGACCTTGTGACCGTCGGCCACCAGCGCATCGACCAGATCGCGAACCGCGACCGAACCGTAGAGCTGACCGGTGTTCGACGCCTGACGGATCAGGGTCACGGTCGCGTCGTTGAAGGTCTTCGCTTCAGTCTCGGCATCGCTGCGACGCGATGCGTTGTCCGATTCGATCTTCGCACGGTTCGACTCGAACACCTTGCGGTTGGCTTCGTTCGAACGAAGCGCCTTCTTGTTGGGAAGCAGGAAGTTACGCGCGTAACCGTCCTTGACCTTCACCACGTCGCCGATAGCACCAAGCTTTTCGACGCGCTCAAGCAGAATGACGTCCATGTGGGCGCTCCTTACTTAACGATGTAGGGCAGCAAGCCCAGATGACGCGCACGCTTGATGGCCTGGGCCAGTTCGCGCTGCTTCTTTGCGGCCACCGAAGTGATACGCGACGGGACGATCTTGCCACGCTCGGACACGAAGCCCTGCAGCAACCGGACGTCCTTATAGTCGATCCGGGGAGCGTCTTTGGCGGAGAACGGGCAGCTCTTGCGGCGGCGGAAGAATGGACGTGCCATGATTATTCTGCTCCCTCTTCGCGATCACGGCGCGGGCCGCGCTCGGGACGATCGCCACGATCCGGACGGTCGCCACGGCCACCTTCACGGTCGCCACGACGCTCACGGTCGCGATCCTGCTTGCGCATCATCACGGTCGGGCCCTCTTCGAGGGTGTCGACCTTGACCGTCATGTAACGGATGATGTCTTCGTTGATCTGGGTCTGGCGCTCCAGCTCTGCGATCACGCTGCCCGGGGCATCGATCTCGAGCATGACATAGTGCGCCTTGCGGTTCTTGGCGATCTTGTACGCCAGCGAACGCAGGCCCCAGTTCTCGGTCTTTACGACCCGACCTTCGTTGTCGTTCACGATCTTGGTGGCGATTTCCGCCAGTGCGTCCACCTGCGCTTGTGCCAGATCCTGGCGCGCAAGGAACACGTGCTCGTAAAGAGCCATGTCTTGTCCTTCGTCTTGGCCGATCGCTGATACACGCCCCATGCGTGCACCCCTCCGGCTGTCGTCTAGAATGCAAACAGGGGCGAGAGACGCGAATCTCTCACCCCGGTTGCATAGGCCCTTACCCGTTTATCGGGGAAAGGCAAGGTGTTCAGGTTTACCGGAACGCGCCGCCACGAACCTGGACCACGTTGCCGCGACCGTCGATCAGGATCGCGTCGCGACCCGAGCGGACCCACTGATGTGCGCGGGGCGGGGGTGCGAGACGATAGTTGCGGTACGTGGTGATCACCCGGTAGTTCTGCGCCTGGCGACGATCGAAGCGCTGGCCGGCGCGCCAGTTGCGATACTGTGGCGTGCGGACGACGGTGCGCTTGGTGACGACGGTGCGGCCGTTGCTATCGTTGTGGCGCACGGTGGTGACTTCGCGACGCTGCTGCGCTTCGGCCGGCGCTGCAGCGAGCAGCGGGCTGGCGACGAGCGTGGCGGCAAGCGCGCTGAGGATGAACTTCTTCATGGATAATCTCCCGTTTGAAACACGGCGCCGTTGCTGCGGCGTCCTCCATAATCTGGTAGCCGATTGTCGCAGGCGATTGTCGCATGGCCGGTGAAATGGTCGCATATTGTCGCAAGGCCGCGTGGTTCGTTCAGGTTGCAACTCAGCCCGCACCTTTATAGGCCGCCGCTAACATAGAGGAGAGATCATGCGCGCGTTCGTCTTCCCCGGTCAGGGGAGCCAGTCTGTCGGCATGGGCAAGGCGCTCGCCGACGCCAGTGCCACCGCCCGCGAGGTTTTCGCCGAAGTTGACGAGGCGCTCGGCCAGCACCTGTTCCGCCTGATGAGCGAAGGTCCGGCTGACGACCTGCTCCTCACCGAGAACGCGCAGCCCGCAATCATGGCGAACGCGATCGCCACCTTGCGCGTCGCCGAGAAGGAAGGCGGCATCCGCCTCGCCGACAAGGCCGACTACGTCGCCGGCCACAGCCTCGGCGAATACACCGCCTTGTGCGCCGCCGGTGCGCTCGACCTGTCTACCACCGCGCGTCTCCTGAAACTCCGCGGCCGCGCGATGCAGGCCGCCGTGCCAGTAGGCGAGGGCGCAATGGCCGCCTTGCTCGGCACCGATCTCGAAAAGGCGCAGGTCATCGCCGGCGCCGCGGTCGACGCGATCCTCGCGGAAGGCGGCCCCGAACTGATCTGCACCGTCGCCAACGACAACGACCCGTCGCAGGTCGTCATCTCCGGCCACCGCCTCGCCATCGAAAAGGCGATCACACTGGCCAAGGACCTCGGCGCCAAGCGCGCGGTGCTGCTCCCCGTATCCGCCCCCTTCCACTGCCCCCTGATGCAGCCTGCCGCCGAAGCCATGGAAGCCGCGCTCCTCGACGCCGACCTCCGCGCGCCTTTGGTCCCGGTTTTCGCCAACGTGGACGCAACTGCCGTCGCCGACCCCGGTGCGATCCGTCACCTGTTGGTCCAGCAGGTCACCGGCATGGTCCGCTGGCGCGAATCGGTGTTGGCGATGCACGCGGTGGGCGTCGAGCACTTCGTCGAATTCGGCGGCAAGGTGCTCAGCCCGATGGTTAAGCGCATCACCCCCGACGTCGAAACGACGAGCGTCATCACGATGGACGACATCGAGGAACTCGTGAAGAAGATGTGATCACGCGGAGACGCGGAGCCGCGGAGATAAGATTTGAGAGAAATCGATCAGATCAGTGGCGATGTGCTCGATCTCTCACTTCGTATCCACCGCGAGCTGGGTCCGGGTCTCCTCGAAAGCGTTTACGAGCTGGTCTTGGCGGGTAAGCTTGCCGGTCTGGGTTACCACGTGGCGCGGCAGCGACCGGTAGACATCGAGTTTGATGGCATGCGCTTCGAAGCGGCCTTCAGAATCGACCTACTCGTCGACGAACGCCTTCTGGTCGAAATCAAATCGGTAGAGCAACTGAACTCCGCGCACGGCAAACAACTGCTGACCTACCTACGCCTAACTCACCAGCCCGTAGGGCTGCTGATCAACTTCGGTGGCGCAACGCTGAAAGAGGGAGTGCGACGGATCGTAAACGACCATCGCCCCTCCGCGGCTCCGCGTCTCCGCGTGAACAACCTTCTTGGAGACTGACCAATGTTCGACCTCACAGGCATGACCGCCCTCGTCACCGGGGCATCCGGCGGGATCGGGTCCGAGATCGCCAAGGCCCTAGCCGCCCAAGGCGCTCAGGTTGCGATTTCCGGATCTAATCGAGAGAAGTTGCACGCTTTTGCTGATGAGCTTCACCGAAATTATCCAACCAGCAATCCGTTGGCGACTCCGTGTGACCTTATGAATGCGGCGCAGGTGGACGAACTCGTGCCAATAGTCGTTGGTCGGTTGGGCAAGCTCGACATCCTCGTCAACAACGCCGGCGTCACCCGCGACAATCTCGCGATGCGAATGAAGGACGACGAGTGGGACAGCGTCATCCGCGTCAATCTCGAGGCCGCGTTCCGCCTCATGCGCGCCGCCGCCAAGCCGATGATGAAGGCAAGGTTCGGGCGGATGATCTCGGTCACCTCGATCGTTGGCGTCACCGGCAACCCCGGCCAGGCCAACTACGCCGCGTCGAAGGCGGGCCTGATCGGCATGTCGAAATCGATGGCGCAGGAACTCGCCAGCCGCGGCATCACGGTCAACTGCGTCGCGCCCGGTTTCATCACCTCGCCGATGACCGACGCGCTGCCCGACGCGCAGAAGACTGCGCTCACCGCGAAGATTCCCGCCGGTCGCCTCGGCGAAGGCGCAGACATCGGCGCGGCGATCGTGTACCTCGCTAGCCGTGAAGCCGGCTACGTCACGGGACAAACCGTGCACGTGAACGGCGGGATGGCGATGATCTGAACTTGCGCGCTGAACTGCCGCGTTCTAGGTGCGTTCAGGAAATACCGAAAACCCCCAGATTTGAAGAGGGAACTACCATGAGCGAGAC
>Ga0247809_1000255_pt1 | contig 27316 bp, 15 predicted proteins | sample UWRJL104311B1_FD_180951 | JGI IMG/M metagenome (GOLD analysis project Ga0247809, IMG submission 180951) | Plant litter microbial communities from Arlington Agricultural Research Station in Wisconsin, United States - UWRJ-L104-311B-1 | ecosystem: Environmental > Terrestrial > Plant litter >...
CGCGTTCTGGGGACGCTACCCGGCGGAGATGTTGCCATCGCGGGTCAAGCGGCCTGTGCTACGGCAGACGAGTCCACGAGGGCGCGGATGCTGGCGGTTGTGATCAGCGTTCGCCGTCCGATCTTAAGCGTTTTGAGCTGGCCGCTATTGATCAGGCGATAGACCGTAGTGTGGCTGAGGCTCAGCGCGCGCTTAGTCTCTTCGACGGTGATTGTGACCGGGTCCATGTGTTGCCTCCGGGTGATGCCGGGGTATTCCGGCTTGGCAACAGACCATCTACATCAGGAAATTCGGACGTGGGTTGGGGGAAGGTTGGGGTTACTCACCCAGCACCTGTTCCGGGACGACGAATTCTCCCCAAGCGTCGAGCAGTTTCCGCCGCATCTCGAGAAACTGTGTGCGCTTGTAGGCGCGGACGACTTGATCGGGCACAACATGCGAGAGCGCCGCTTCAGCCACTGAATCGGGAATGTCGTGCATTTTCTCCGCCGCCCAGTCGCGGAAGGAGCTGCGGAAACCGTGGGGCGTAAAGGGTTGACCAGCGTCCTTCATCAGTTTGGACAGCGTCATGTCAGAAATCATGGCGCCCTTGGTGGACGAAAACACATACTGATCGGGCCTGAGCTTTCGCCCCGCCTCTCGACGCCTGAGCAACGCCACCGCTGCCGGGCTTAGCGTTACGGTATGCGGTTCACGGTTCTTCATCACCTCGGCTGGCCGGTGCCACGCAGCAGCCTTCAGATCTATATGGGCCCACTTAGCCGACCGAACCTCGCCGGTCCGAGCAGCTGTTAATATCTGGAAGGTCAATGCGTCGCGACCAACCGAAGGTGCCCTCTCCTCCATCGACTGCGTGAAGGCCGGAACGTCGGCGTACGGCATCGCTGCGTAATTCCCGCCTTTCGCCTGCTTCGAGAGGCCAACGGTAACGGACTTGCGGGGGGCCTCGGTCGGCCGCCAGCCTTTGGAATGGGCGAAGTTCAGGACCGCACTGATCCGAACCTTCACTTTCCGCGACGTGTCAGGCTTCACCATCCAGATGGGCGCCAGCAGGTCCCGGATATGGGATGCCTCGATCGTATCGACCTTGAGGTTGCCGATCGCCGGGTTCGCGTAGGTGTCGAGCGAGGTCAAGAAATCAGCCGCGGTCTTTGCCGACCAGCCCGCCTTCAAGGCCTCATGCGTTGCCTTCATCGCTTCCTTGAACGTTGGCGTCGGCCGGCGATCGCGATCACGTTCCTCAATAGGGTCGCCCCCATTGAGGGCGTACTTGCGCAAGGCGGTGGCTTTTACGCGGGCATCTGACAAACTGAGGGAGGCAAGCGAACCAAGACCGATGTCCCGTCGCACACCATCCCGCTGGACCCGGATCATCCACGACTTGGCGCCGGTTGTGCTGACCAGCAGGTACAGCCCTTCCCCGTCGCCATGTCGGCCGGGCTTCGCGTTCTTCACCCCCAGCGCGCTCAACTTTCCCATGCCGCTCCCTCATTTGCTCCCACACGGTCGCCTTTACAGTGGCGAACGTCAACGAACAAAGGCGAAACGCCGAACGTGAATCAAACGGGAACGCTGAGGGCTGACTGAACAACCGCGAACAATCGCGAATAACTAGTTAGGTTCCTGCAACCGGCACCATTTCCGACTTTCGATAAACGATGTCGTCGCCGCCACCTGCGTGGCATCGGCCAGTAGCGCTCGAGCTTTAGCACCAACATCGCCAGACATAAAAAATCCCCCGCGCCCGAAGGCACGGAGGATCTTCATTCGACACCATCGGCTCGCATCGACCGACGCGAGCCAGCGTTGGATCAGAACCGGACGGTCGCACCCACGGCCAGGTTGCGGCCGAGCGAGTCGTAGCGCTGCGGGATCGTGTTCGTGCGCGCCAGCGCGACGTTGTACGAGTCCGGAACGATCGGTGCACTCTTGTCGAGCAGGTTGTTCGCGATCAGGCGCAGCGAGAACTGCTTGTCGATCGCGAAGTTGAGCGCGAGGTCAAAGTAGCTCTTCGGCGACACCCGGTAGTAGCTGGTCCGTGCTCGGGCATCCGTGCCACCGATCGCGGGATCACCCGAATTGTCGGCATTGGTCAGCGAGCCGACATAGCGCCAGTTGAACGAGGCGCTGAAGCCGCGGTCGAGCGTGGTGTAGGTCGCGCGCAGGCCGTGCGACCATTTCGGGATCAGCTGGCCACAACCGTTGCCGTAATACCCGGCGCAGTTGCGCTCCGGCTGGACCGGCGAGTCCTGGCCGCCCGCGAACGTCGTCAGCGACCCGTTGAAGTTCCAGTCGATCTTGCCGGCGCTGGCGAGGTCGAGCGTGTACTGCGCCTGGAAGTCATAACCGCGGGCGATCGACGTGTAATAGTTCGTCGTGCCCTGGCGGATGAAGCCGGTGGTCGGGTTGCTCGCGGCCGTCGAATACAGGGTACCGGTACCCGGATTGCGGACGATGCCCTGACAGAAGAACGCATCGCCGTTCGAACGCTGGCAGCCATCGGTGTAATAGCTGTAGTCGTTGTACCCGAGCGAGTCGTTGATCTTGATCTGGTAGCGATCGACCGAGAACACCAAGCCCTTCACGAACCGCGGCTTCACGATCAGGCCGTAGGTCTGCGTGTAGGCGGTTTCCGGATCGGCGGTGTAGCCGCCCGAGCGCACGGTGCATGCCGCCGAGCCGTTCGGCGCGGTGCCGTTGCTGCACAGCAGAGTCTGGCTGCCGTAGAGCGCATCGGACAGGCCGGTTGCACGGCACACTTCGCGCGACGCGATCGGCGCGCCGTAGGTCACGCCAGCACCATTAGTGCCATTGATGACGGTCGGTGCGCAGAAATCGTTGAACGTGCCTGCGCCGCCCGACGCGAAATCGACGTTGGTCGCCTGGCGGATTTCGGTCACCGTCGGTGCGCGCTGCGCCTTGTTGAACGAGGCGCGGAACGTCAGGTCGCTGACGGGGGCGTAGATGCCCTCGACCTTCCAGGTATTGAACGTGCTCGGGTTGCTGCTGTACTTCGACACGCGGTAACCGCCGTTCACCTGCAACAGGTCGGCGAAGCGCTTGTGCTCGACCAGCGGCGCCTGGACCTCGATATTGGCCTCCCAGACGTCCTGCTTCAGGTAGCTGTCGGTGCCGCCCAGGCCTGCGCGATAGACGCTGTCGGCGGTCGATTTGAGCGTATCCTTGCGATATTCAGTCCCCAGCGCGATCGCGACGCCCTGCTCCGCGAACGGCGAGGTGATGCCGTATTTGCCGAGGTCGCCGGTGACGTTGGCCTGTACGTCGTACAGCGTACCCGTGGTTGCCGACGTGCCGCGATCGTACAGATAGTCGATGAGCGCAGGATTGGTGTTGCCGGCGCTGAAGATATCGAAGGGAACGCAGGCGGCATCCGTCGTGGTGGCGCAGGTCGGGGCCGCGCGCGTGCCGCCGACGTTGATCGAGTTCTGGAGATTGGCGGAGTTGACGAAGCTTGGCGTGTAATCCTGATGGTTGCGCGCGTAGACGCCGCCGACATCATAGGTCCAGGCGCTGCCGACCTTCCCGCGAACGCCGCCGGTCAGGCGAACGCCGGTATTCAGATAGGCGTCGGGCTGGTCGTTGCCCTCGCCGAGACGATAGCGCAGGTCGATCGGAACGGACGTCCCCGTGCCTGCATTAGTACCGCAAAGCGCGGCAGCCTGACCGCCCGAAAGGAACGGGTTGTTGCAGCTGACCTGAACCTTCCCGCCCGCGATCGCCGGATAGTTGTTGTACGACTTGTCGCGGAACCAGATGCCCGATGCGTACAGTTCGGCGTCTGGTGCGATGTCCAGGCTGACGAAGCCGCCTGCGTTCACCCGCTCCGAGGGACGCTGATAGGCGTAGTTGCTGAAGTAGTTCGACGCATTGCCGACGCCTTGACCGTAAGGCACGAAGGCACGCGTCCCGTTCGGATTATTGACGTACTGTGGCCCGAGCTGATTGCCCTTCGCGTCCAAAGGCGAGATGAGCCCGCTCGTCGAGCTGCTCGGCGTCAGGCCGCACGACAGCGGCGCGTTCAGGCTGGTCTGCGTCAGGTAGCAGCCCGAGTTGGACCGAGCCGACAACAGCACCTCGTCGGTGTGCTTGTAGTTGACGAAGCCGTTGATACGCAGCGCGCCGTCGAACAGCTTCTTGCCTGCGGTCAGCGTGACGTCGGCACGACCGCCATCGTTGGTCAGGCCGCGCGGGCTGCTGAAGCCTGACGAACGCGCCAGCGACGACACGACGGTGTCCTTGTTGTTGTGGTTGTAGAAATTATAGTTGCCGTCGAGCTGGATGCCTTCGAAATCCTTTTTCAGGACGAAGTTGACGACGCCCGCGACTGCGTCCGAGCCGTAGACCGACGATGCGCCGCCGGTCAGCACGTCGACCCGCTCGAGCAGCGACGGCGGGATGATACCGACGTCCTGGCCGTTCTGCGTGCCGAGGCGCTTGCCGTCGATCAGGACCAGCGTGCGCTCGAACCCGAGGCTGCGCAGCTTGATGCGCTGGCGACCGTCGGAGTCGTTATAGGTCTGCTGGCTGTCCGGCGCGATCTGCGGCAAGCGGTTCAGCACGTCCTCGACGTTGACGGCAGCCTGCGCGCGGATGTCCTGCGCGGTAACCGAGGTGATCGGGGCCGCCGACGTCATGTTCGGACGCTGGATGCGCGATCCCGTAACGACGATCGTGTCGTCCTTCGGCGTGTCGCGATCGACGGCAGTGGTTGCGGTGGTGGCATCCGCCTCGACCTTGGCTTCGGCGGGCGTGCTCGCGGCAGCCTGGGCGGGCGTCACGGCCTGCGCGGGCACGTCCTGCGCGAAGGCGGTGGTAGCGGAAAACACGAGAGACCCGACGAGCGCGATCCGTGAAACAGAATGGCCGAAGTTCATACCTACCCCTAAAAAAGCCCGGTTGCGTGATAGCGCTATACCGGTTGCCCGTACTGGTTTGGTCAAAACACGTCGCCAGTCAATGCCGAAGCAATACCGGTCTAGAACATTTGCGTTGGAATGTTGCAAATCGGCGTCACTACTGGCGGTCGCCATCTCCTTGCGATACCGTGCACACAAGAACGCAAGGGGGATCTGATGGAGAACACGCGACGGTCGTTGCTCGCCGGCTTGGGCGGCCTGGGCATGATACCATTCGTAGCGACTCGGGCGGCTGCCCGATCGGGTGCCGCGGCGGACGCTTCGGCGACCGGCGCGATGGTCCTGTCGACCTGGGACTTCGGCGCCGCCGCCAACGCGGTGGCCTTTGCGGAACTCGCCAAGGGTGGATCCCTGATCGACGCGGTCGAGGCCGGCGCGATGGTGCCCGAAGCCGACCCGACCAATCATAGCGTCGGCTATTCCGGTTATCCCGACCGCGATGGCCACGTCACGCTCGACGCGGTCATCATGGACGATGTCGGCGGCGTCGGGGCCGTCGCCGCGCTGGAGAACACGGTGCATGCGATCTCCGTCGCGCGCCGCGTCATGGAGCGGACGCCGCATACCTTCCTCGTCGGCGAGGGCGCGACGCGGTTCGCGCGCGACCAGGGATTTCCGCAACAGTCGCTACTGACCCCGGAATCGGAAAAGGCATGGCGCGACTGGCTCAAGACCGCGAAATACCAGCCCGAAGCCAATAGCGAGAACCGCATCACCCGCACGCCGGGCGGCGCGCTTGACCATGACACGATCGGCCTGCTCGCGCGCACGGCCGACGGGCGAATGGCGGGCGCCTGCACGACGTCGGGCATGGCGTTCAAGATGCGCGGCCGGGTCGGCGATTCGCCGCAGGTCGGGTCGGGCTTGTACGTCGAGGCAGGCGTCGGCGGTGCCACCTCGACCGGACTGGGCGAGGAAGTGACCCGCGTCGCTGGCTCGGCGCGCGTCGTCGCGTCGATGCGCGGCGGGTCGTCGCCGCAACAGGGGTGCGAAGAGGTCGTCCGGCATATCGCCAAGCTGCGCGGCGATGCGATCCGCGGCGTTCAGGTCGGCTTCCTCGCGCTCGACACGAAGGGCAATGTCGGCGCGTTCTGCCTGTTGCCGGGCTTTACCTATGCGGTCACCGACGCGCGCGGCAAGACGACGGTGCTGAAGGCGCGGTCGCTGTTCCAGGCGTGAGCGTGTCGAAAGACACGGTGCGTGGTACCCGGCCGATGCTCGAAGTCTGCGTCGAGGATCTGCATGGTCTCGACGCAGCGATCGCTGGCGGTGCGGACCGCATCGAACTGTGCGCGGCGCTCGGCGTCGGTGGGCTTACACCGCCCGCGTCGCTGATCCGGGCGGCGGCGGCGTCATCGGAGGTCTCCGGCGTCCCCGTCCACCTCCTGGCCCGGCCACGTGAAGGCGGCTTCGTCTATACGCCGCGCGAGCAGGCGCTGATCGCCGACGACATTCGCACCGCAGCCGAAGCTGGATTGGCGGGAATCGTCATCGGTGCGCTCGACGCCGACCACCGGCTCGACGTGCCCGCCCTCGCCGATTGGATCGGACACGCCAAGTCGCTGGGCGATGCTCGCGGACGCCCTCTCTCGTTGACGCTGCACCGCGCCTTCGATCTGTGCCGCGACATGCCCGAAGCGCTCGAGTCCGCCGTCACGCTCGGCTTCGACCGGATCCTGACCTCGGGCGGCGCCCCGAAGGCGGTCGATGGGGTAGAAATGCTGACGGCACTGCACCGACAAGCCGCCGGTCGGATCATCGTGCTCGCGGGAAGCGGGGTCTCGCCTGAGACCTTGCCAGCGATCCTCGCGACCGGTGTCCGTGAAGTCCACGCCTCGTGTCGCACGCCCATGACGACCGCCGTCGATCCCGCCGAACTGCGCTTCGGCTTTGCCTCGCCAAGACGCGCCGCGACGAACCGCGACGCGGTAGAGCGACTGGCGAACATGGTGGCCGGACATCCGGCGCTTGAATAATACCAATCCATAACTTACTCAAACCGGTCTGGGTCGGGGGGCCTCTCGCTCCTCGCCGAACGCCAATCGAAGCGAGCCGCCATGCACGACGCCACTCCGCCTCCGCTAACACCCCCGCCGATTGCGGAAACCGCGACGCTGATGTTCCGCGAGGCGGCGGAATCGTCCGAGGCGGTCGCACGGATGCTCGCGACCAACGCTGCGACGTTCGCGGCGCTCGGTGCGCGTCTTCGTAGCGCCCCGCCCGCGGTCGTCGTGACCTGCGCGCGCGGCTCCTCGGATCACTCAGCAGTGTACGGCAAGTATCTAATCTGGACGAAGACCGGCATCCCGGTCGCCGCCGCGGCGCCATCGGTCGTGTCGATCTACGACGCACCGCTCGGCGCGCGGAACACGCTGTGCATCGCGGTATCGCAGAGCGGTCGCAGTCCCGACCTGCTCGCCGCGGTCGCCGCGCAGAAGGCCGCCGGCGCGCATGTCGTCGCGTTCGTCAACGACGAGACCTCGCCACTCGCAGAGACCGCCGACACGCTGATCCCGCTGTGCGCCGGACCGGAAAAGTCGGTCGCAGCGACCAAATCCTACATCTGCTCGCTCGCCGCCTTTGCCGCGCTCACCGCCGAATGGGCGGACGACGACGCATTGCGTAGCGCGGTCGCAGCGCTTCCCGCCGACCTCGCACGCGCCTGGGCGCTCGACTGGTCGGCCGCCGTCGCACCGCTGCGCACCGCGACCAATTTGTTCGTGATCGCGCGCGGCATGGGCTTCGGCATCGCCAACGAGGCGGCGCTGAAGATGAAGGAAACCTGCGCGCTGCATGCCGAATCGTTCAGCTCGGCCGAGGTCCGCCACGGCCCGATGCAGCTGGTCGAGGACGGCTTCCCGTTGCTCGCGCTCGCGACCTCCGACGCGGCCGGTGACGGCGTGCGCGATGCGGCGCGCGAGTTCGCCGAGCGTGGCGCAGGTGTGTTGCTCGCCGATGCCGGGCTCGACGGCAGCAGCGACGACGGCGTCCTGCCCGCGTTGAAAGCGCATCCGGCGATCGAGCCGATCCTGATGATCCAGAGCTTTTATCGCATGGTCAACGCCCTCTCGCTTGCTCGCGGGTTCAACCCCGACGCACCGTCGCATCTCAGCAAGGTGACGCGCACGTTATGACGATCTTCCGGTTTTCGAATGGCCATGTGGTCACCCCCGCGGGCGTCCTGAACGACGCGACGATCGTCGTCGAAGACGGTCGCATTACGCATATCGGCGACGCAGCCTCCGGTCAGGCTGCGGATCACGCGATTGATCTAGATGGCGGTTGGCTGATGCCCGGCTTCGTCGATACGCAGGTCAACGGCGGCGGCGGCGTGCTCTTCAACGATACGCCCACGGTCGAGGGCATCGCCGCGATCGGCGCGGCGCATCGCCCGTTCGGCACCACCGCGTTCCTGCCGACGCTGATCAGCGACACGCCCAACGTGATCGCGCGCGCGCTCGACGCAGTCGACGCGGCGATCCTCGCGGGTGTCCCCGGTGTGCTCGGCATCCATATCGAGGGCCCGGTGATCAGCCCGGCGCGCAAGGGCATCCACGACCCGACGCGCTTCCAGGACCTCGACGACGATCTGCTCGCGCTGCTGACCCGCCCCCGTCTCGGCCGGGTCATGGTGACTCTCGCCCCCGAGCGCGTGACCGCGGCACAGATCGCGACGCTGACCGCCGCCGGCGTGCTCATCAGCATCGGCCATAGCGATGCGGATCACGCCACCGCGAGCGCCGGGATCGCCGCCGGGATCACCGGCGTGACGCACCTGTTCAACGCAATGTCGCCGCTGGTCCACCGCGCCCCGGGCGTGGTCGGCGCGGTGCTCGACGACCAGGCGGTGTATTGCGGGATCATCGTCGACGGCTTCCATGTCGACGACGCGGTGCTGCGGATCGCATTGCGCGCACGGCCGCACGACCGGTTCATGCTGGTATCCGACGCGATGCCCTGCGTCGGCGCAGCGGAGAAGTCGTTCGTGCTGCAGGGCCGTGAGATCCACGTCGAAGGCGGCCGCTGCGTCGGTGCCGACGGCACGCTGGCAGGCTCCGATCTCGACATGGCGGGCGCGGTCCGCAACACCGTCGACCGGCTCGGCGTCGCGCCCGAGATCGCCGCAGCGATGGCGGCGACCTATCCGGCCGCGTTCCTGCGACTGTCGCAGGAGCGCGGCACGTTGCAGGTTGGCCGCACCGCCGATTGGGTCGTGCTCACCCGCGACCTGCATCCGGTCGGCACGTGGATCGGCGGGGCCAGCGCGGCCTGACCGCATCTACCCTGCTTTTGCGCCCTTCCCTTTTGGGATCGAGCCCATCCCTTCTTGTATCGAGAACGCACCCATGGCCTCCATCCTCCTGACCGCGCCGATGCAGGGCTGGGCAACGCCGATCGACGAAGTACCCGACGCGGTGTTCTCGGAGCGGATGCTGGGTGACGGCGTCGCGATCGATCCGACCGGCGACTGCCTCTACGCTCCCTGCGCCGGCACCGTGCTGACGCTCTTGCCGAGCGGCCATGCGATCACGATCGCCACGCCCGAGGGTGCGGAGATCCTGATCCATATCGGGCTCGATACGGTAGCACTCGGCGGACTCGGGTTCACCCCGTGCGTCGCGGTCGGCGACACGGTCGAGCGCGGTGCGCCGCTGATCCGCTTCGACCTCGACCTGCTGGTGCGTGAGGCTCGCGCAGTCGTCACGCCGATCGTCATCGTGAACCCCGACCGGTTCAGGATCGTCCACGCCGTCTCCAGCGAACTGGTCGCGGTCGGCGATCCGCTGATGACGCTCGAACCCAGCGACGCGGTCGCGCACCGCGAGACGAACCAGTACGGCACGACGCACGAACGGACGGTCGTCGTGCCCCTCCCCCACGGCATCCACGCCCGCCCCGCCGCGCGCCTTGCCGCGACCGCCAAGCGCTTCGACGCCGACGTGACGCTCGCATCCGGCGACAAGACCGCCAACGTCCGCAGCCCGATAGCCCTGCTCGCCCTGGCGATCCGCCGCGACGATACGATCGTCGTGACCGCAGCCGGCGCCGATGCCGCCACCGCCCTCGCCGCGATCTGCGACCTGATCGAGAGCGGCATGGACGAGCCCGCCGAAGCCCCCGCCCGCGCGCCAGTCGTCGGTCCCTCGCCAGCCCGCCCTGCAGTCGACGGCGCGCTGACCGGAGTCACCGCGGCGCCCGGCCTGGCAATCGGCCGCACCCGGTGGTTCCGTCCCGCCGACATCGTCGTCTCCGAACAGGGCGAAGGCATCGCCGTCGAGGAGGCGCGCTTCAATGCGGCCGTCACGACGCTGTCGACCCGGTTCACGGAGCGTGCCCGCACCGCAACCGGTCCCGAACGCGCGATCGTCGAGGCGCATGCGGCGATGCTCGACGATCCCATGCTCCACGAAACGACGCGCAACGGCATCGCCCGCGGCGAGAGCGCCGGTCATGCGTGGCGCGCCGCGATCCGTCCGCAGGCCGACGCGTTGCGCACCAGCACCGACCCGCGACTCGCCGAGCGCGCCGACGACATGCTCGATCTCGAACGCCAGTTGCTCGCGCTGATCGCCGGGGTTGAGACCACGCCACTGTCGTTCCCACCCGACACGATCCTGCTCGCGGACGACCTGCTGCCGTCGCACGTCCTGTCGCTCGACCGCGCGAACATCGTCGGCTTCTGCGTCGAACGCGGCGGCCCGACCTCGCACGTCGCGATTCTCGCCGCGACGATGGGCCTCCCCGCGCTGGTCGCGATCGGGTTGCCGTTGAACGCCGTCACCGACGATACGCCAGTGATCCTCGACGCAGGCGAAGGCCTGTTGCGGATCGATCCCGACGCCGACACGCTCGTCGCCACGCAGGTCCGGATCGTCCAGGCGCAGGTCCGCCGCACCGAAGCCCTCGCCCGCGCCGGCGAACCCTGCCGCATGGCCGACGGCACCCGGATCGAGGCGTTCGCCAATCTCGGCGCGCTCGGCGATGCGCATCTCGCGGTCGAGAACGGCGCGGAAGGCTCGGGCCTGTTGCGCACCGAGTTCCTGTTCCTCGAACGCGATGCCGCGCCGACGGTCGCCGAACAGACCGCCGATTACCAGGCGATCGCCGACGCGCTCGACGGCCGCCCGCTGATCGTCCGCCTGCTCGACATCGGCGGCGACAAGCCCGCGCCGTATCTGCCGATGGCGCCGGAAGAGAACCCCGCGCTAGGCCTGCGCGGCATTCGCGTCGGCCTCGCGCACCCGCAGATCCTGGAGGACCAGGTCCGCGCGATCCTGTCGGTAAAGCCCGCCGGGCAATGCCGCATCATGGTGCCGATGATCGCCAGCCTCGACGAACTGCGCGCCGTCCGCGCGGTGGTTGACCGCGTCGCGGCAGAGATCGGCATCGTCGAGCGCGTGCCGGTTGGCGTGATGATCGAGACCCCCGCCGCCGCCGTTACCGCCGATTTGATCGCTGCGGAGGCCGATTTCCTGTCGGTTGGGACCAACGACCTCACGCAATACACGCTGGCGATGGACCGCGGCAACGCGGCCGTCGCGAGCGGGATCGACGGGTTGCACCCTGCCGTCCTCCGGCTGATCGCACAGACCTGCAAGGGCGGCGCGGTACATGGCCGCTGGACCGGCGTATGCGGCGGGCTCGCGTCCGACCCGCTCGCCGTCCCGATCCTGATCGGGCTCGGCGTCACCGAACTCTCGTCCGCACCGGCGCTGGTGCCCGAGATCAAGGCGCTGGTCGCCACGCTGACGATGGAGGCGTGCCGCGCGCATGCCGCCGCCGCGCTGCAATGCGGATCCGCCGCCGACGTCCGCTCGCTCGCCCGGGAGTTCACCGCATGAAATCGATCCTCGAAGCCCTCCAGCCGCTCGGCCGCGCGCTGATGCTGCCGATCGCGGTGCTGCCGATCGCCGGCCTGCTGCTCCGCCTCGGCCAGCCCGACCTGCTCGACATCGCCTTCATCAGCGCGGCCGGCGACGCGATCTTCTCGCACCTCGGCCTGCTCTTCGCGATCGGCGTCGCCACCGGGTTCGCGCGCGACGGCAACGGTGCCGCGTGCCTCGCCGGCGTCGTCTGCTTCCTGGTCGCGACCGAAGCGGGCAAGGTCCTGATCACCGTCGCACCCGAAGTGTCCGCAGGGCTGACCGGCGTCTCCGCCGACCTTGCGATCGCAGCGTGGAAAGCCAAGGCGATGGCGCGGCTCGACGTGCCGATCGGCATCCTGTCGGGGCTCGCGGGCGGGACGCTCTACAATCGCTATTCGACGATCAAGCTGCCCGAATATCTCGCTTTCTTCGGCGGACGCCGGTTCGTGCCGATCGTCAGCGGCGTGGCGGGCCTCGTGCTCGCAGCGGTATTCGGCTTCGGTTTCTCGCTGCTGAGCCAGGGCGTCGATCAACTGAGCGTCGCGATCACCGGCAGCGGTGCGGTCGGCGTGTTCGTGTTCGGGTTGCTCAACCGCCTGCTGCTCGTCACCGGGCTGCACCATCTGCTCAACAACATCGTCTGGTTCGTCGCCGGCGATTACCATGGCACCTCGGGCGATCTGCGCCGCTTCTTCGCAGGTGATCCGTCGGCAGGAATCTTCATGGCCGGCTTCTTCCCGGTGATGATGTTCGGCCTGCCCGCCGCGTGCCTTGCCATGTACCATTCCGCGAAGCCCGAGCGTCGGAAAGCGGTCGGCGGCATGCTGCTCAGCCTCGCGCTCACCTCGGCGCTGACCGGCGTCACCGAGCCGATCGAGTTCAGCTTCATGTTCCTCGCGCCCGTGCTGTACGCGGTGCACGCGGTGCTGACCGGCCTGTCGATGGCGCTGATGGACCTGCTCGGCGTCAAGATGGGCTTCGGCTTCTCGGCGGGGCTGCTCGACTACGTGCTGAACTTCGGCAAGGCGACGCGACCGCTCGTCCTGCTTCCGGTCGGCGCGGTGTATTTCGTGCTGTATTACGGACTGTTCCGCTTCTTCATCCGCAAGTTCGACCTCGCGACGCCCGGACGTGAAGCCGAGACCGTTGCTGCCGTAGCGCCCCCCACGGCAGGCGGGCGCGGTGCGGCGTTCGCGCAGGCGCTTGGCGGCGGGGCGAACCTGACCACGGTGAGCGCGTGCACGACGCGGTTGCGGCTGATCGTGGTCGACCAGTCCGCGGTCGACGACGCCGCGCTGAAGGCACTCGGCGCACGCGGCATCCTGCGCCCGTCGAACTCCGCGCTTCAGGTCGTGCTTGGGCCGATCGCCGATGTCGTCTCGATGGAGATCCGCGATGCGCTGGCGCTGGGTGGTGATGTGGCGATCAAGCCTGCCGCGACTGTCGCGGAGGATACGATCAGCCTGTCGTTAGCAACCGAGGGCGCGCTCGGCGGTGCGGCGAACATCCGCAATGCCAGCCGCCACATTGGTCGTTTGCGCGTCGAGCTGAATGACGCCGGGCTAGCGGATGATGCAGGGCTAGCGAAACTCGGCGTTCGCGCGATCGCGCGGCCGGCACCCGATAAGTTGCATCTGCTCGCGACCGACGCAGTACTGACGACGCTGGCCCGCTAGACCACTGATCCTCCCCCGCCAGGGGGAGGTGTCTGGCGCTTGCCAGACGGAGGGGGAGGTAAGGGAAACGCCTGCTCCGTGTCCTCCCCCTCCGTCACCTTCGGCGACACCTCCCCTGGCGGGGGAGGATTGTATAGGCATTAGCGCGCTGGTGGTTCCAGCGACACAGGGCCGACGATACCCGAAACCCCATCCGCTGCGGCTTCCACCATCAGCACGATCTGGCGCACGCCGCCGCCCGCCGGCAACGCCGCGGCGAGCGGCCCCGCCTCGGCGCCGGTCTTCGACGCAAGTCGCCGGCCATCGACCCACAGCTCGGCCCGACCCGCTATCAAAGCGAAGCGGATCGTGCCGCCCTCCGCACCGATCCGCCGCCACGGCGTCACGCTCGCACGGTAGAGCCGCCAGCGACCCTCCGCCGCAGCCTGGACCGGCGTACCGCTACGCACGAACGCCCAGCTATTATTGTCCCCATCGATCGGCGCCAGCGCAGGATCGGGACGCGCGGCGAACGCCGGCGAGCGACGCCACTCGCGAATAGCCTGCCCACCATAGGTCGCGGCCATTTGCGCCCGCGGTGCGATCGCTGCCCGGTCGATCACCAGCCGCGCCGGCTTCAATCCCGGCGCGCTCGCGGTCATCACGATCCGCCCTCGGCCCGTCCCCGCCTGCACGATGACCTGTGCCAGCCCGTTGAACAACGACCGCGCATTGCCCTTCTCCGGCTCATGGCTGTTCGGATCACCGTTGCCGACACCGATGATCGCCGCGCCATCGACCAAGAACTGCGTCGGCAGATTCGCGGTCGGCACGTGACGCCCGGCGGCATCGACCGCGTCGATCGTCACCGGTTGCGTATCCTCGTCGTCGCCCGCCATCACCGTCCGCGCCGGCGTTAGCCGCAGCGCAACCGGCTTGCCCACGGTCTCATGCGCGGCCGTCGCGACGATCTTGCCGCCACGCATCGCGATCACCTCGATCCGTCCGGGCGCATAGGGCACGCTGAACTCGTTACCCATGATCCGGTCGACCGCCTGCTCGCCGACCTTCCGCCCGTTGAGCCGCAACTCGACGCGCTCGGCATTGCTCATCACCAGCACCACGACCGGCTGCCCCTCGCGTCCCGGCCACGTCCAGTGCGGCGTCAAACTAACGACCTGCGCATCATCCACCCAGTGCGCACGATGAATATCGAACGCAGTCTTCGGGAAGCCGCACAGGTCGAGGATGCCGAAGAAACTGGAGATCGTCGGCCATTCATGCGGCGTCGGCTCACCGTGATAATCGAACCCGGTCCACACGAACCCACCCGCGACGAACGGCCGGTCGGCGATCTTCTTCCACGTCGCGCGGTGCGTATCGCCCCAGCTCGCCGCCTCGACGTCGTAGGACGACTGGACATGCGCGGCCGGATCGCTCGCGAACGCGCCGCGCGTTTCGTAAGCGCTGGTATCCTCCGAACTCGTCATCGGCTTGGTCGGGTTGAGCTGGTGAAACCGGTCGTAGTCGCCTTGGTAATAGTTGAAGCCGACGACGTCGAAAATGCTCGACACGTTGATGGGATCGAAGAACGCGCCGTTCATCGCGCCCGTCACCGGTCGGCTGTCGTCGAGCGCATGCGCCGCGTGCGCCATCCGCCGCAGCATCTCGACGCCCGCTTCGGTGCCCTGCATCGGCTCCTCGTTGAACACCGACCACAGGATGACGCTCGGGTGGTTGCGATCGCGGCGGACCATCCATTCGAGCTGCGCCATGTAATCGGGCGCGGGATTGAACTGGCGGTTCTCGTCCATCACGACGAAGCCCATCGCGTCGCATAGGTCGAGCAGTTCGGCGGCCGGCGCGTTATGCGAACAGCGGATCGCGTTGCAGCCCATCGCCTTCAGCCGCTCCAGCCGCCAGCGCAATAGCGCATCGGGGATGGCAGTCCCGACCCCGGCATGATCCTGGTGCAAGCACACGCCCTTCAGCTTCACCGACCGGTCGTTGAGCAGGAAGCCGCGATCCGCATCGAACCGGATCGTGCGGAAGCCGACCGGGATGCGTCGTTCGTCGACGATCGCTCCGTCGCGCAGGACGTGCGTCACCACGGTATAGAGCGTCGGAGTCTCGATCGACCACAGGCGCGGCGCAGGCACGGCCAGCGTCAATGCCGCAATCGCGTGCTCCAGAGGCAGGACCGTCGCAGCCGCCTGCGCGCCCGCCACGCGCTTGCCCTCGGGATCGAGCAGCGCGACATCCACCGTCACGCCGACCGCCGCGCGATCGATACTGCCGAGCTTCACTTCGACCGGCACGCTCCACGCGCCATTCGCGGCGCGCCTAGGATCGCAGTGCACGCCGTCGGTCACGATCGCCACTGATGCGCGGCGGATCAGCCACGCATGGCGATAGATCCCCGCGCCCTCATACCACCAGCCCTCCATCGCCTGCGCATCGACGCGCACGGCGATGACGTTGAGGTCGTCGCCGAACCGAGCGAACGGCGTCAGGTCGATCTCGACGCTGTTATACGCGGACCAGTTGTGCGCGACGACGCTGCCGTTGACCCAAACCGTCGCATTGGTCGCGATCCCGTCGAACTGCAGCCCGATCGTCTTGCCACGGTCCGCCGGGTCGAGCCGCAGCGTCCGCCGGTACCAGCCGATGCCCCGCGCGCGAAAGCCCTGCGACACGCTTGCGGTCTTCACGAACGGTTGGGCGGAGGCCCAGTCGTGCGGCAACCGCACCGAATGCCAGTCGGAATCGTCATACGCCATCGCCGCGGCGCCGAGTGCGTTACCCGCCTTCACGCTCAGATACGTCGCATTGTGACCTTCGGGCGGCGGTGCAATCACGTCGCCCTCGTGGAACAGCCACCCGCGCTCGATCAGCGTCCGCGACGGATCCTGCACCAGTGCGCGCGACGGCAAGGTCCGCGACGGCTGCGGCATGGGCAGCGCGCCGGCACTGCCCTGCGCCTTGACGCTAGCCGCGAACCCGGTCTCGATCGGCCCTACGACCAGAGAAGCACCGGCGCCCGCCGTGCCAACAAGAAGCTCACGTCGGTTCATCGGGCACTCTCGGTATTAAAGGTCAGATATCGGCGAGTTCGGCGACGAAATCGTACGCATCGCCGCGGTAATAGGAGCGCGTGAACTCCGCGGCCCGGCCATCACGCAGGAAGCCGCGGCGCTCGATCAGCAGCCCGGCATGGCCCGCGTCGACGCCCAGCATCCGCGCATGCTCGCCGCCGAACGGCACCGCGCGCAGGCGTTGCAGCGCGCGAACCGGCCGGCTCCCGGCGTTCTCGAGCGCGGTGTAGAGCGAGTCATCGACCACCTCGACCGACGGCAGGCAATATCCCGCGATGGTCGAGAATTCGAGCGCCATCGCCTCTTCGTCGGCATAGCGGATGCGGTTGAAGCGGAACACCGCCGCCCCCGGCGACAACCCCAGCGCCATCGCCTCCTCCGGGTTCACCTGCCCCGCCGAGCGCGAGATCCAGCTGCTGCTCGACGTCCGCCCCCGCGCGGCCATGTCCTCGCTGAACGACGACAGCTTCGAGAAGCTCTTCTCGACGCGTCCGGCGACGAACGTCCCCGCCCCGCGTCTGCGCGTGAGAAGCCCCTCCTCGACCAGTCCGCCGATCGCTTTCCGCACGGTGATCCGCGATACGTCGTACTCGATCGCGAGATCGCGCTCAGCCGGGATCGCATTGCCTTGTACCAACAGCTTCTCGCCGATCGCGTTGCGGATCAGTTCCTGCAACTGGAGGTAGAGCGGCGATGGATTTCCCTTGCGAAAGCGTCCGATGTCATCGGAAAACGCCATGTATTCCCCCTCCGACCGGCAGCTCAAAGCGAGCCTTGCCGCGTCCCTTATGGTAGCGTAGCCAAGGACCGCGTGGTGGGCAACCAGACTAAATCCATGGGCCATATTGGTATGTTCCCTAACCGCCCCACGCCTGATCTCCTGTCAGAGCAGGACACGCTTGCTATCAAATGACGGGGTTGTGTCTGGACTTATATTGGTTACATTCCTCGAACAGCGGCCGTCAGGAGCCGATACAGGGAGCAGTCGACATGCGTGCAACCGCGAACCGAAATGCCGGGCGCTGGCTGACGGCAACGGCGCTGCTTCCCGCCACTTTCTGCGCGCTCCCGGCCCAGGCGCAGGACCGCCTGCCACTGGTACCGCAACCTTCCGCAATCACGCGTACCGCCGGCAGCTTCACGATCTCCAACGGTGCGACGATCGCAGCCGATCCTTCCGACGCGGGTGCCGCCGCAGCCGCGCGCCTGCTCATCGCGCATGTTAAGACCGAGCGTGGGCTCGCTCTCCAGACATTGCCGAACGGCACGATCCGCTTCGTCCGCGATGCCGCGATCAAGGGCGCCGAGGCGTACCGGCTGACCGTCGACGCGTCCGGCGCGAAGATCACCGCATCGGGCGACGCTGGCCTCCTCTACGGCGCGATGACGCTCGCCCAGCTCATCAGCCCCGATCGCGCGTTCGGCCAGCCGGTCCGCATCCCGGCGGTCACGATCGACGACGCCCCGCGCTTCGGCTGGCGCGGGCTGATGGTCGACACCGCACGGCATTTCCAGTCGCTGCCCTCGATCTACGCGATCGTCGACCAGATGGCGTCGGTGAAGCTCAACACGCTCCACCTGCACCTGTCGGACGACCAGGGCTGGCGGTTCGAAGTGAAGGCCTATCCCAAGCTGACCGAGATCGGCAGCATCCGTACCAGCCCCTCGACCGGCGAAGCACCCGGCACGCGCGTCGGCGGTTTCTACACGCAGGACGAACTGCGCAAACTGGTCGCCTACGCCGCCGAACGCGGCATCGTCATCGTCCCCGAGATCGACCTGCCCGGCCATGCGCAGGCTCTCGTCGCGGCCTATCCCGAGCTCGGCGTGATCGGCGACACGCCACAGGTTAGCAACGCATGGGGCGTCAACCCGTACCTCTTCAACCCCGGCCCCAAGGGCATTGCCTTCGTCAAGACGGTGCTGGACGAACTCATGGCGGTGTTCCCCGGCACCTATATCCACCTCGGCGGCGACGAGGCGGTCAAGGACCAGTGGGAACGCAGCCCCGAGGTGCAGGCGCAGATGGCGAAGCTCGGCATCAAGGACGAGAACGGCCTGCAAAGCTGGATGATCGACCAGTTCGGCACCTATCTGGCCAGCAAGAAGCGTCGCCTGATCGGCTGGGACGAGATCCTCGAGGGCGGCCTGCCCGCATCCGCTTCGGTGATGTCGTGGCGCGGCGAGAAGGGCGCGGTCGATGCCGCCAACCAGAACCACGACGTCGTCCTGTCGCCCGCCCCGACGCTGTATTTCGACAATTTGCAAAGCGATCGCCGCGACGAACCACCCGGCCGGCTCGCGATCCAGTCGCTCGCAACCGTCTATAACTACGAGCCGATGCCGGCGGGCATCTCGGCGGACAAGGCGCAGCACGTGCTCGGTGCGCAGGCCAATCTGTGGAGCGAGTACATCGTCACCCCGTACCAGATGCAGCACCTGATCTTCCCGCGCGCCGCCGCGCTCGCGGAGATCACTTGGTCGGGCAAGGACAAGCGCGACTTCACCGGCTTCCTGGACCGGGTCCAGCCGCAGATCCGGCGCTGGCGCAAGTCGGGGCTGGAGGTCGCGGACAGCGCCTTCGCGGTCGGCTACACGCTCGACGGCACGCGCGGCGATGCGCTCCGCACCAACCGCGCGAAAGTCGTGCTCGCCACGCAGGCCCCCTACGGCACGATCCGCTACACGCTCGACGGCAAAATGCCGACCGCGCGCTCGCCCGCGTACACTGCGCCGCTTTCTGTAAAGCCCGGCGTGTCGATCCGCGCCGCCCCATTCGGTGCGAGTGGCCAGCCGGTCGCCGAACCCCGCCTGTTCGAGACCGGACGCCAGGCGCTGCTGACCCGCACCGCGTCCGACATGATCGCCTGCCCTGCCGGTTCGCTCATCCTCCGCCTGCCGCTGACGTCAGAGGCACAGGGCAACGCCCCGGTGTTCAACGCCGACATCTTCGACACCTGCACCGCCTATCCCGCCGCGCCGATGGATGTCGCCAAGGGGTTCACGATCGATATCGCCCGCCTGCCGCGCAACTGGGGCCTCGCGCACGACGTCACCAAGGTCCGCCAGCATTACAACGTGACGCCGCACGGCGAGCTGATGGTGCTGGTCGGCTGCACCGTGAAGGGCGCGAAACCGGTGATCGCCGGCACCTTTCCGCTGCCCGATCCGAAGACCGCGCCGACCCGCTTCAGCGTGAAGGGGACGTTGCCGACGATCACCGGAGACCGCGACATCTGCCTCCAATTCACCTCCCCCACGTCCGATCCGTTCTACGCGGTCGAGCGCATGACCCTGTCGGAGACACGCTGATGCGTCGCTGGTTCGTCCTTCCCCTGATCGCGCTCGCCACACCCGCGCTCGCCTCGCCCAAGACCGTCGTGCCGCTCGACGGCGCATGGCAAGTGCGGATCGATCCGACCGACTCCGCCGCGATTGCCGCGCACAAGCGCGAGGCCAAGTGGCTGCCGGCGGCCGTCCCCGGATCAGTGCAGCAGGACCTGATTGCTGCGCACCGCGTGCCCGATCCGTTCAAGGGCACCAACGAGGCCGCGATCCAGTGGGCTGGGCTGACCAAGTGGCAGTTCCGCCGCGTGTTCGACGTCACCCCGGCGATGATGCAGCGCAATCACCTCGACCTCGTGTTCGACGGGCTCGACACGTTCGCGACGGTCAGCGTCAACGGCACGGTGCTGCTGACCACCAACAACGCGCACCGGCGCTGGCGCGTGGATGCGCAGCCCGTGCTGAAGGTCGGCCGCAACGAAGTGCTGGTGACGATCGCCTCGCCGATCCGCACGCTCCAGCCGATGGTGCTCGCCGAGAAGAACCCGCTGCCCGGCGAATATGACAGCGCGTTCGGCGACGAACCGAAGGGCAAGCAGACCTCGCCCTATATCCGCAAACCCAAATACAACTACGGCTGGGACTGGGGTCCCCGCATCGTCAACACCGGCATCTGGCGGCCGGTCCGGCTGGAGATCTGGGACGACGCGCGGATCGACACGCTCCGCGTCGACCAGGAAGCACTGACGCCGACCGAAGCGCGGCTGTCGGCCAAGCTCGACATCGCCGTCGAGACGCCCGGCGTCGCGACGATCCGCGCCGCGGTTACCGGGCCGGACGGCAAGACGGTCTCGGTCGATCGGACGGTGACGCTCGTCAAGGGCAACAATGCGGTCTCGATCCCGCTGGCGATCGCGGATCCGAAGCGTTGGCAGCCGGTCGGTTACGGCGCGCAGCCGCTCTATACCGTCACCGCATCGCTGGGCGGCGCAGAGCCGACTCCCGAGGACAGCGTGACGAAGCGGATCGGCCTGCGCACGGTCGAGCTGATCCGCAAGGACGGCAGTTTCGGGTTCAAGGTCAACGGCACGCCGATCTTCGCCAAGGGTGCGAACGTCATCCCGTTCGACAGTTTCCCGGCGCGCGTCACGCCCGCCTACATGGAAACGATCCTGAAGGGCGCGCGCGACGCCAACATGAACATGGTCCGCGTCTGGGGCGGCGGGACCTATCTGGACGACGCGTTCTACGACATCGCCGACCGGATGGGCCTGATGGTGTGGCAGGACTTCATGTTCGGCGGCAGCGTCACGCCGCCCGACGCCGCCTTTCGCGAGAACGTCCGGATCGAGGCCGAGGAACAGGTCTCGCGGATCGGATCGCATCCCTCCGTCGTGCTGTGGGCCGGCGGCAACGAGGTCCTGTCGGGCTGGGAGAACTGGTCCGACCGGAAGGCGTTCAAGAAGGCGGTCGGCGCCGACGAGCAGGAGCGCATCGGCGCCGGCATGGCCGTGCTGTTCGACCGCGTGCTGCGCGAAGCCGTCACGCGCAACGCCCCCGGCACGCCTTATTGGCCGGGCTCGCCCTCGACCAATTACGAGGGGCCGGTCGACACCGACAAGGACGGCGACCGTCACTTCTGGGACGTCTGGTCGGGCTCCAAGCCGGTCGAGAACTATCTCGACAGCTGCCCACGCTTCATGTCCGAATACGGGTTCCAGTCGATGCCGGACCTGTCGACGATCCGCGAATTCGCCGGCAAGGGCACGCTCACCGCGGACAGCCCGGTGATGAAGGCGCACCAGAAGTTCCTGGCGGGCGAAGGCAACGAGCGCCTGATGATGTACCTGCGCGATCGGCTGCGACCCGCGCGCGACTTCGCCGATCTCGTCTACCTTACGCAGGTCAACCAGGCCGAGGCGATCCGCATCGCCGCCTCCCATCACCGCGCCTGTCGCCCAGTGACGATGGGTTCGCTCTACTGGCAGCTCAACGACGTCTGGCCCTCGATCAGCTGGGCTAGCATCGACCATGCCGGCCGGTGGAAGCTGCTCAACTACGCCGCCCGGCGGTTCTTCGCGCCGCAAGCGATCGTCGCCGAGCGGAAGGACGGCGCGACGCGTATCTCGCTGATCTCCGACGCGACCACGCTGGTCGATTCACGCTGGCGGGTGCGGACGATGACGATGGACGGCAAGGTGTTGAAGGACACTACCGTCGCGCTGATGCTCGAGCCGCTCTCGTCGAGACTGGTCGCGACGCTGTCCGACGACGCGCTGTTCGGTGCTGCCCCGCCAACCGCCAGCTATGCGGTCGCCGATCTCCAGCTCGATAACGGCGGCACGAGCCGGGCGATCATCGAACGCGCCTTGCCCAAGGACATGGCGTATCCCGACCCCGGGCTCAGTGTTCGCTGGACCGGCAACGACGTCAAGATCACCGCGACCAACCTGGCCCGCGCGGTGATGCTCGATTTCGGCGCGGTCGCCGCCCAGCCCTCCGACGACGGCTTCGACCTGCTGCCGGGCGAGAGCGTCACCATCCATGTCGTCTCCGACGCCCCCGCCGCCACGTTGCGCAAGGCGCTTACTTTGAGGACCCTCGCCCGATGATCTGGCTCCTGCTCGCCTCCGCCGATCCCGTCGCGACTGCCGTCGCGCAAATGTCGCTCGAACAGAAAGCGGCGCAGTTGCAGAGCACCGTCCCCGCCGATCCGAAGGCCGGGCTGCCCGCGTACGACTGGTGGAACGAAGGTCTCCACGGCCTCGCGCGCAATGGCCACGCCACCGTCTTCCCACAGGCGATCGGCATGGCCGCGACTTGGGATACTACGCTGGTCGCGAAGATCGGCGACGTCGTCGCGACCGAGGCGCGCGCGCGCTTCAATGCGCAGGACGTCGGCGCTAACCGCAAGATCTACGAAGGGTTGACGATCTGGTCGCCCAACATCAACATCTTCCGCGATCCACGCTGGGGCCGCGGCCAGGAAACCTACGGCGAGGACCCGTATCTGACCGGTCGCCTCGGCGTTGCGTTCATCGGCGGATTGCAGGGCCCAGACCCGCTACACCCGAAAGTCGTCGCCACCCCCAAGCATTTCGCGGTGCACAGCGGCCCCGAAGCCGGCCGTGACAGCTTCGACGTCGATCCCAGTCCGTATGACCTGGAGGCGACCTACTTCCCCGCATTCCGGCTCGCCGTCACCGAGGGCAAGGCGCAGTCGCTGATGTGCGCGTACAACTCGATCCACGGCGTCCCCGCCTGCGCATCGCCAGCGTTGATGAATGACCGGCTGCGGCGCGACTGGGGGTTCAAGGGCTTCACCGTGTCGGACTGCGACGCAGTGTCGAACATCAGCCTCTACCACCACTACCGCCTCGACGCCGCGGGCGCCGCCGCCGCCGCGATCCGTGGCGGCACCGACTTGAATTGCGGCAGCGCCTACGCCGCCCTCCCCTCCGCGGTGCGCCAAGGCCTCGTCACCGAAGCCGAGGTCGACACCGCGCTGATCCGCGCGCTCGAAGCCCGCCGCGCGCTCGGCACCGTGTTCGGCGCAGCCAATCCGTGGCGCAGCATCGGCACCGACCAGGTCGACACACCTGCCCACCGTGCGCTCGCGCTCGACGCGGCGCGGAAATCGATCGTCCTGCTCAAGAACGACGCGAACCGTCTGCCGTTGAAACCCGGCAGCCGGATCGCGGTGATCGGCGCGGACGCCGACGATCTCGGCGTGCTGCAAGGCAATTACCACGGCACCGCGGTCGCCCCCGTCACCCCGCTGGAGGGCATCCGCAAGCAGTTCGGCGCCGCCAACGTCCGCTACGCGCAGGGCTCGTCGCTCGCCGACGGTGCAGCCGTACCCGTCCCCGAGACCGTCTTTGCCGGCGGCCTGAAGACCGAATATTTCGCCGCACAGGCCGGCGTCGGCGCACCGACCCTAACGCGCACCGATCGCCACATCGACATCGACCACAACCGCGCGAGCCCCGCCCCCGGTCTCGCAACGACGTTCGGCGTACGCTGGACCGGGACCTTCACGCCACCCACCGCCGGCACCTATCCGCTGGTCGTCGACGTCCCAGCCTGCTGGAAGGATTGCTCGACGCACGACGCGGTCCGGCTCTGGATCGGCGACCGTCAGCTCTCCGCCGGCGAGGTCAAGAAAGGCCGCGTCGAGGTCACGCTCACCAGCGACGGCAAGCCCGTCCCGTTCCGCCTCGAACTCGATCACCGCAGCGACGACGAAGGCGTCCGCCTGCTCTGGAGCCCCCCCGCACAGCCGCTGCTCGATCAGGCCGTCGCCACCGCTCGCGATGCCGACGTGATCGTCGCCGTGATGGGCCTGTCGCCCGATCTCGAAGGCGAAGCCCTCTCGGTCAGCGTCCCCGGCTTCGTCGGCGGCGACCGCACGGACATCGGCCTGCCTCCAGCGCAGGTCCGCCTGCTCGAAGCACTGAAGGCCACCGGCAAGCCCGTCGTCCTCGTCCTCACCAGCGGCAGCGCGGTCGCGGTCGATCCGGCATCGGCCGATGCGATCCTCGCCGCCTGGTATCCGGGCCAGGCCGGCGGCACCGCGATCGCCGAGACGCTGGCGGGGCTTAACAACCCGTCAGGCCGCCTCCCCGTCACCTTCTACAAGACCACGAGCGACCTGCCCGCGTTCACCGACTACACGATGAAGGAGCGCACCTATCGCTACTTCACCGGCACGCCGCTCTGGGGTTTCGGCCACGGCCTGAGCTACACCAACTTCGCCTACGCCGCGACCAAGCCCGCGCTCAGCGTCGCCGCCGGACAGCCGCTGACCGTCACCGCCAAGCTGTCGAACGCCGGCAACCGTGCAGGCGAAGAAGTCGTGCAGGCGTACCTAGTCGCACCCGCAGCCAAGGCCGGTGGCCCAACCACGCCCGTCCTCCAGCGCCAGCTCGTCGGCTTCGGCCGCGTCGCGCTGAAACCCGGTCAGTCGCGCACCGTGCCGATCACGATCGATCCGCGATCGATGAGCAGCGTCGCGCGCGACGGCACGCGGACGATCGTCCCCGGCGCCTACCGCCTCTATATCGGCGGCGGCCAGCCCGGCGACGGCGCGGGCCAGTGGAGCGACCTGACGATCACCGGCGCGACGGTGGAGCTGCCCAAGTGAGCGCGTCGACCATGGACCGGCGCACCGTCATGGCCGGTGGTGTCGTCGGGGGGCTCGCGCTCGTCGGCACGCCCGCCTTCGCCGCCCGCCCCTCACTCCCCAGCAAGCGCCCCGCACTCGCCGACCGCAACTTCACCAGCCGCTCGGTCGAACGCGAGATCGCGCGCGTCTCCGCCCGGATCGGCGACCCGAAGCTCCGCTGGATGTTCGGCAACTGCTACCCGAACACGCTCGACACCACCGTCCGCATGTCGACCATAGGCGGCGCCCCCGACGCGTTCGTCATCACCGGCGACATCCCCTGCCTGTGGCTCCGCGATAGCTCAGCGCAGCTTCGCCCCTATCTCCATCTCGTCCGCGACGATCCGGCGCTACGCACGCTCTTCCGCGGCCTGATCGCGCGCCAGTCGCGCTCGATCCTGATCGACCCCTACGCCAACGCGTTCATGGAAAGCCCGACGGCGAAGACCAACCTCAGCTGGGCGCTGAAGGACCAGACCGAGATGAAACCCGGCGTCGCGGAGCGCAAATGGGAGATCGACTCGCTCTGCTATCCCATGCGTCTCGCCTACGGCTATTGGCAGGCGACGCGCGACGCGACGCCGTTCGACGCGACCTGGGCTGAAGCCGCCCGCGCGAGCATCCGCACCTACCGCGAGCAACAGCGCAAGGACGATCGCGGCCCCTACAGCTTTCTGCGATCCTCGAACCGCAACACCGAGACGATGGCACTCGAAGGCTGGGGCAACCCCGCCAAGCCCAACGGCCTGATCCAGTGCGGCTTCCGCCCCTCGGACGATGCCTGCGTCTACCCGTATCTGATCCCGTCCAACCTATTCGCGGTCACCACCCTGCGCGAACTCGCGGTCGTCGCGAACGAAGCACGCCACGACACCGCGCTAGCCGCCGATGCGACCGCGCTCGCGAACGAAGTCGAGACGGCCCTCGTCGCGCACGGCCGGATGCGCCTGCGCGACGGCAGCGAAGTCTGGGCTTTCGAAGTCGACGGCTTCGGCAACGCGGTCTTCATGGATGACGCCAACGTGCCGTCGCTCTCGGCGCTCGCCTATATGGGCTGCGTCCCCGCCACCGATCCGCTCTGGCGCCGCACGACCGATGCCGCCTGGAGCGACGCCAACCCCTATTTCTTCAAGGGCACCAGGGCCGAAGGCATCGGCGGACCGCATGTCGGACTTGGCCAGATCTGGCCGATGTCGCTGATCGTCCGTGCGCTGGCGGGCGCCGACGATGCGACCGTCCGCGCGTGCCTGCGGATGCTGCGCGACACCGATGCCGACACCGGCTTCATCCATGAGGCGTTCGACAAGGACGATCCCGCCAAGTTCACGCGGTCCTGGTTCGCCTGGGCCAACGGGCTGTTCGGGGAACTGATCGTTCAGCTTGCGAACACCCGCCCCGCACTATTGGCGAGCGCCCTATGAAGATCACCCGACGCGCCCTGCTCGGCTCCAGCGGTGCGCTCGCACTCACCGGCGCGATCCCCGCCGCCGCACGGTCCGCAAAGACCGCGCCCAATCTTTGGATCGGCACCGGCGGCGACGGCCATACCTATCCCGGCGCGACGATGCCGTTCGGGATGGTCCAGGTCAGCCCCGACACCGATACCGAGAATTGGGCGAACTGCTCGGGGTATCATCACGGCGACCCGACCATGATGGGCTTCTCGCACACGCATCTGTCGGGCACCGGCATCGCCGACCTGATGGACGTCCTGGTCGTCCCCGGCCGCGGCGCGGTGAAGCTGCTGCCCGGCGCACCCGACAAACCGGGCGAAGGCTATCGCCAGACCTACACGCAGGAAGTCACGGAGCCCGGCTATTACGCCGTCACGCTCGGCAACGGCGTCCGCTCCGAACTGACCGCGGAGACGCGCGTCGGGTGGCAGCGTCACCACTTTCCCGCCGGCTCCGGCCACCTCCTGGTCGATCTCGGCAACTACCGCGACAGCCGCCCGGGCGAAGGTCCGCTGATCGACGAGAGCCGGATCGAGCTCGACACCGACGGCACGCTCACTGGCAGCCGCCGCACGTTCCGCTGGGCGAAGGGCCGCCGCATCCATTTCGCGATGCACGTGTCGCCAAAGCCCGACCGGATCACGCTCTACGCCGACACGCAAAGCGTCAACGGCGCGATCGTCACCGCCGACCGCGTCCGCGCGGTGCTGCATTACGACAACGCTGGTGCCGCACCGATCGTCGTCCGCACCGCCGTCTCCGCGGTCGACATGGCGGGCGCGCGCACCAACCTCGCCGCGTCCTATTTCCGCGAGTTCGACGTCGCGCGACGCCAGGCGATCCGGAACTGGGCCGACACG
>Ga0247809_1000256_pt1 | contig 27263 bp, 55 predicted proteins | sample UWRJL104311B1_FD_180951 | JGI IMG/M metagenome (GOLD analysis project Ga0247809, IMG submission 180951) | Plant litter microbial communities from Arlington Agricultural Research Station in Wisconsin, United States - UWRJ-L104-311B-1 | ecosystem: Environmental > Terrestrial > Plant litter >...
ATCCTATATTGATACAGGGCACACAGCGGGAAACGAATTTTGAGGTAAATTTCACAAATTCGAGCAGGCCATACACAAGTGGTAACTACTGCCTGAAAGACCTCATTATTTCGCCTGATATGCAAATATCAATGACGGGGCAATTCTCGTCAAATATAACCTTTGGCCCCGGTGCGGATTATACGCTTTCTTTTGTCATTTTCGAGATAGATAAGACGGATGAGCCGCCGATAATATCGGGAGAGTATCAAATATTTGCAACGGTGTATTCCCTGTTGCTGCCGGGGCCAACTGGTAGTTATACCCCGCCATTAGACCCGTTCACAACTACGCCTGTTCCGGTTACACTAAGCCCCGATAAGGTCTATGTGTTCGGCATAATATACGATGGAGTACCTGCCGGCGTTAATTCCGGCGACCTTTGCGCTTTCAATATGAGCGACCTTACAGTCACTTTTGAAAGCCAATACAACAGCGGGACGGCAGCGCCTGTTAATGCGCCACAATTTCCTGAAAGCACTATAGTTGCCTTTAACCAGTACACCATGTTTGAAAAGTTGGTACAGTCAATGGATAGTATCACTACAGACCCTTACGGGTTCCCTGTTATTGTTGGTGACTATACAGCCGTAAGTGACTACCTGACCACGGCGCAAGACCCCGCAGATAACTACGGTTTGGAAGCCCCATTACTCATGTACACATCAGAAAATGCGGTACGTGCGATAAAGGGCATACCGTATCTGACCATCAGCCTTGCAGACTACTTTACCAACTGCCTGCGCATGGATGGGTTAGGATTGGGGGTGTCGGGGAATACTATAAGGATAGAGAAGTTGGAATACTTTTTTGATGCAGCTACTGAAATACTTGCACTTACCGATGTGGCCTCATTCAAGTGCGAACCGATGAGCGATATAATGTTCAACAACATCAAGGCAGGCTACAAAGAACCGTCTACCAATAAAGACTATGGTGTTGATGAGTGGATTGTACCGTCGGAGTATAATCTACCGCTGAATAAATCCCCTAAGACAGAAGACCTTGCCGTAACATCGGCCATAGTGGGGCCGTATGAGATAGAGAAGATGAGGGCGCAGCGTAATACATCGCAGATAAGCGCACCATCTGCATCAAGTAATTGCGTGATACTGCAATTATCCCCTGACATGGCACCAGCGGCGGGGGTACTTGCGCCGGACGGAACGCCCGTAACAGTTACGCCTTACTACTTACAGAAGTACGGGTTAGCGCAATCTACAGACCCTTCGGCGGCTACATACCCATATATTGCGGGTCTCCTTTTCCCTGAAAGCGCATATAACGTCAACCTCATACCCGCTAAGAACCTGTTGCGCCTATCCCCGTACTTGTCGGCTATTTGTGACCAGCAAGAAACGGGCTACCTCAGCTACAGGCGCATATACCAACAGAACTACGCAGACCCGCTAACCCCGCTTACGGGGCCGTCTATTAAGACGAATATCTACGGCGATGTAGTTGACAGCGTAGCGGATATTTCTATTGGCTCATTCCTGCCTAAGCTGTTCAGGCCGTACCTCTTTAAAATAACAGCACCTATTACGGGGGCGGCTTATGACCTCATCAACGCCAACCCCTACGGGTACATTAGTTTCACGTGGAAAGGTGTTGTATTCATGGGCTTTATTAGCCGTGTCGAGCAAAAGGCCGCTACCGGCAGTGCTACTCAGTTGGAGCTTATCGCTCACCCTGCCACGACCGATGCCCAACTTAAAATGACGTAAGCCCGTGTAACGCTCAGAGCCGCAACGATCCATTTTGTCTTGCGCCTGACACGTACCAGCAAGCAATAAAAGTAGTAGAACATTTTTCATAATACAAATGTAGCATACCTTTACCACATGGCAGATTTTAACTTTGTAACGCTATTCCCTAAGCCGAATGATTTTCGCTTTCACCCTGTAGACCCGCAGAAAAGCAGCATATACAACACGTATTCATTCGACCAGACGAGCCTACGGGAAAGCCTGTTATACTGGCAGACACCGAACAAGTACAAGCAGAAACGCCTGTTCAATGACCTATGTACTATCATGCTGCATACACAGGTCAATACCGGATCCGCACTGCCATACCCTGACCTGTTGTTATACGACTGTACTATGACGCTCATAACTACCATTGACAGCGGCATATATGGCCGTGGGGCGCAGCAGATAGCGGGCAACAATGACACCAACCCCGAAACGGGTGTAGTAACCCCGCTGAATAGTTACCTATGGACGTTCTACTTCAACCAGTTCTTAGACCCGTCACAGAGCGGGGTGTACTTCATCGTCATGCGCAACAAGAACGCAGACGGCACTATCTCTGATGACTGGATAAGCGAACCTATAAACGTTTTCGGCACTGATGCGGCGGTATTCCCTAACACCATGCTCATACAAGGCCGGAACGACACCAACCGCACCTCGCAGGCATGGGTAGTGAGCGGATGGGATAACGACTATATACCGACCGCACAGCACCGCATAGAGGCGCAGCGCAGGCCGTACAACCCTAAAGGGATATTGGTATCATTCATAGAGCAGGAGTATCAGGCACGGCAGCTACAGGCGCAAAATTACCGCTCATTTATACTGAGTATTGGCGGGCAGTCGGATGGCATACCCGATTATGAGTACGAAAAGCTATCAGAGGCTACCATTATGGATTTTTGGACGGCTGACGGCATACCGTACATAATAGATACTACTGATAGTGACGCAGGGATAAAGCAGATGTGGAAACCCAATCAGCCAGAGGCCGCACAGCTCGGATGGTACACCTTGGAGATAAGGGAGCGGTACAACAGCCAGTACGTAGGCAGGCGCACGGTAATGACCCCGTGCAGTTGCCCGCCGTTGATACAGGCGCAGGTTACAAAGGTGGGTGAAAGCTATTATGCTAACTTCTATTTCAATTTTCCATCGGGCTTTATTTGCCCGTTCGATATAATGTACTATACGATATTTGCACCTACTACATTCTATATCAACAGCCTTGCGGATATGGATTTTGTTTCCGGCACGATATACAAGTTCACCCGCATAATCGGCGGCGCACCTGATATAGACTACAATATCTACCGCCGTGATACCGGCGCAGTATGCAACAGCGGTCACCTCACATGGGGTTGTACGGGGCCGGTATTGTATCAATCAGCATTGACGTTCCTTGGTGGGGTATATACATTATCCATACAGTATACGAATTGCGGCATAGACTGCCATACAATGAATATTGCTTACACTCAAACAGGCGGCACGGATAGCGGTTCATTCATTGATAATGTCCCATGCCCTGCGCCTTATGGGTCATCACATACGGTTACTCCATCCGGCTCATCGCCTACAAAGACATACAGGATAACGGCAACGGATTGTTGCGGGAATGTGAGTGAGTTCGATGTGAGCTATACGGCTCCGTGTGATGCACCTCATTTGCAGACGGGGCCAGACCTACACGACAAGTATGTAGCTGTTCTTGGATTTTCTGGTGGGGTTAAGTACCTGTATATTGCAGTTGGGACTATGGGGTCTACTTGCAATACTTATACTGTAGAATATACTCAAACAAATGCGCTATCATCCGGAATACCAGATAGCGGCACATTTACAGGAACCGTTACATCTATAGGCTTTAAAAACATGGGCACACTTTCTCCTAACTATGCATTCGCAGACCCGTTCCTTATGTATCACACTAAATATACTGACTGCTGCGGGAATGTTATCGAAGAGGATATTTACAATGACACACCATAACATATACACCCCAAAAAAACTTTATTAGGCTTGCCAAAAAACATTACTTTTACAGGACTAATGAGAGTTATCTACGCTTTGTTATTCCTGTTGCTACCTGCTACCGTATCGGCGCAGGTTCCGGTGACACGCACCTATGCAGGTTCAGCCGCAATGAATGAGTTTAATATGCGTTTCGGCGGGTTCACGGTGACCAAATATTTTAAGCCACCAACAGTATTTACGCAGTTCTCAAATATAAGCTCAGAGGGCGTTATCTGGTATGATAGTGTAAATACAAAGCATTGGTACGGGTTCAACGGCGTTACTCAGGTAGACTTGTCGGGTGGCGGTTCCGGCGGCCTATCCCCGACAGACAGCACGTACATCATAATGAACGGCGGGGGTGGTGATAGTGCCCGATTTTACACCAACTACAGGGCAGATACCAGCAGGGCGAACATCTACGGGGCTATAGCCAACAGTGCGCCGGATAGTACACGTTACAGCACTGTTTACCGTAATGACACGGGTAATCGCAATATACGCACTAAGCAGTACAATGATAGCGTTACAACGGCGGCACTGATAGGGACTAAGCAAGCTGCATTGGGATATACGCCGGAAAATGTGGCAAATAAGGTGCAAGACCTGAACAGCCCGAATAGTACCACATACATATCCACGGCGGGGCTGAACACGTCATTGCTGCCGTTCTTACTGCGCTCTGACAGTGGCACGATATACAGCACGATAAAGCGGCTCAGAGATACCGCTACTGCAATACGGGCATCATTCCCTGCGGGTACTGATACTGCCGGACTGAGCGCGCGGATAGACCAGCGGGTGAAGTACTCGGACAGCCTTACCATATACGCCACGACTAAGAATGTGAAGGACACGGCGGGGCAGTTGCGGACTACGATAAACACTAAGCTGACAAGTACCGACACGGCTTCATTATCGACACGTATCAACTTGAAATTAAACAGCAGTGACACAGTAAGCCTATCGAACAGGATTAATTTAAAGCTCAATTCTACCGACACTGCAAGCCTAAGCAACCGTATAAATCTAAAGATGAACTACACCGATACAGTGGGTTTGTCGAACAGAATAAACCTTAAACTTACAGCCACTGATACCGCTTCATTAAGTAATCGGATTAACCTGAAAATGGGTTATGCAGATACGGCCGGACTGAGTAATAGAATAAATCTGAAGCTCAATTCAAGCGATACAGCTGGGCTTAGTGGGCGTATAAACCTTAAACAGAATACAGGCAACTACATTACTGCTCTTACAGGCGATGTTACGGCGGCTGGCCCCGGCAGTGTAGCCGCTACATTACAGACGGTCAACGCCACGCCCGGCACGTTCGGCAGCGGCACGGTTAATCAGGTGCTTACAATAGACAGCAAGGGCAGGGTAACGACCGTTACTACCGTAGCTATCTCTGCCACAGGTAGTGCATCGGTAGTAACCGCCGGTGATGGGTTGCAGGTCGGCACGGCGGGTGTTACATACACCGTAGCCATTGCCCCCGTCACAACCAACACACTTACGCTCACTACCCATGCAACAACACTTACAGCCACTACAGGCCACTCACAGGGTTTCACGACAGACAACTTTGTCGCAGATACTATCACACTGGCGGGATTTGGAGCTACAGCGGCAGGCGGGGGCGGGTTTACCTCAACGGTCATGCTCACGGTGTTACAAAATGCCACGGGCGGCAGTCAGGTGTACTTCCGTGGGCAGACATTCAGTAGCGCATTAGGCACGGGCGCACAGCCAGGCACTAACACAGCGGCAAATGGACTGAGCATATACTACCTACGTTGGAATGACTTTGCGAACAGGGTAACCATAGACTATACAACTTACTAAAACAAAAAAACATGAAACAGCACAGAAAAAAGCCAGTAGTAATTGAGGCGATGCAATGGAATGGGGATGCGGATATAGCAAATTCATTTATTGGAGAACGTTACGGCACCGACTGGAAGTATGCAAATAACAATGAAAGTATTATCATCCCTACATTAGAAGGTGATATGTTAGGCAATGTAGGCGACTATATTATCAAAGGCGTTAAGGGTGAATTTTACCCATGCAAGCCCGACATTTTCGAGGCAACCTATGAAGCTGTAAACTAATGCGAACCATACTACTCATATTGCTAACCGCTCTGACCGCCACGGCGCAGACCTACGACAGCCCGCAAAGCATCCTGTATGCCCGAACGCTACAGGCGGCGGGGTACACGCTCAGGGCTAAGGATATACTCATGTTGCGCACCATAGCTACACGCTTTACGCTTAACGGCTCAGTAGGTGGCAAGACGTTCGTAGACCTGACAGGTACGGTACTGGCGCACAATCCCATTATCGGCAATACAGCTACCTCGCACGCTATAGACTACGTTACGCTCGGCACATCAACATTCGCAGGAACGCCAACGCAGAACGATGGTAATATCGCATTGAACGGTTCTACCCAGTACATGATAACCGATGTACTCCGTGTTGCATACCCGCAGAACAGCGTTCACTTCACTTACTCTACACTTACCAGCAGTGCGGCATGTGCGTGCGGTGAAGTCTTTGTAGGCACTACCTTACTTGCTGATGTTATGCGCCTGAACTACACCGGCGGCAACTTCTTTGCTACGCTTGGTACTAACCCGTCCACCAGCACATCGCAGGTGTCAGTGGGTACAAATGATGTGTTCACCATAACACGTAACAATGCTACACAGGTAAGCATATACAAGGGCGGGGCGGCCTACAGCGTTAACCCGTTTTCAAATAGTAGTACCGGCCTGCCAGTGGGGGCTATAAACTACGGCGGCACAGCTACGGGGTTCTTGGGGAATAAGAGCAACAGGGCGATATACGGCACTACATCGGGGCTTACGGTATCAGCAGCGCAGGCATTGGCAATAAACAATCTATTAAAAGACGAAATAGCAATAAAATGAGAAACATAATAGTAGCAATAATGTTGTTTATTGGCGGGGCTGCTTACGGGCAGTGTAGCCCGCTTATCTCCCTTCCCGATACATTCGCTATCCGCATGGATGGGAAAGTAGTCGGGCTAAATCTATTTAGCTGCAATGTAGATACCAATAACGTTTTTTGGGTTGACCCGGGCGCAATCTGGGCATTCCCTACCGACTTTGGTTACTTGTTTGCGGCTGGATGGCTGCCTGATACTGTATGTATATACCCCGAACGGTTTTTTCAGGGTACAGTTAAACAGATATACAACTTGCAGAAAGCCTATATCGCCATGAAGTACGGCCTGATAAGCGTCACCGATACATTCACCGCCATAGACGATACGACATATACGCTCCCTGCGGGCTTCACGCTGACCGATGTTATTATCAAGGCTACATCAGCAGCAACGGTCAAAGTAGGCACAACAGCAGGTGGTGACGACCTGATGAAGTCACGGGCGTGCGCAGCGGGGCTACCGTGGGATAATGAGCAGATGGTATCATTCAGCAGCAACCACTTAATTTACATCACATCTAACGGCAAAGCCTTTTATAAATTCGTAAAACGATGAAACTACTCGCAGGGGCAGCCCTTATACTGATAAATGTATTCAGCCACACGGTTGGAGCATCGCAGGCGCAAAGCCATACCTTGCAGGAAATGAACCTATCGGGTACGTCTGTAACGTCCGTAAGCGATAACGGCACGTTGGCGGGCAATAGCCATAGCGCACTTGTCAGCGAATGGTCTATAAAGCACTACATAGACAGCGTGATAGCCCGCACAGCCACGGCCGTAACACGACCTATAAACAGTGCAACTTGGACGATAAGCAGCACTAAGTCGGCCTCTGTGGCCTACTACATACGTATTACTGCAACCGCTACCATTGGCGGGGCACAGTCGGGGATAGTGGAGCTGCAATATTCGCTGAACGGCGGGAGTACATGGTCTGCCTGTGGCATGGCACAGAGTAGTAACACGGTATCGCTTGCCGTTGTCCTGAATAGTTCTATCATACAGTCATCGCCTATCGTAGCGACCATACCATCGGGCGCACTTTGTCGCATGGTTAGCACAGGTTCGGCAACAATGGCGTATATTTATGGCTTTGAAACTTATTAAAACGTAAATCATGGATTTCGGACAAGCAATTAAAGAGCTAAAAGCAGGGAATAAGGTTTCCCGCAATGGATGGAACGGTAAAGGCATGTATTTGTGGATAAAAAAAGGGGCTATAAATGCTGCGTACGTGGTTGAAGCAGAGGCGGGCGGCGAACCTCTATTACTTGAAGTAGATGGAGTACCTACAACCCTATTTGAACCAGTAATGTGCGATGCCGTGACAGTATTCCCGCATATATGTATGTGGACGGCTACGGGGAATATAGTAACTGGATGGCTTGCCAGCCAGACCGATATACTTGCCGAAGATTGGGGCGTAATTTCAAAAAATTAAAACACACAAATAACATGGCAACACTACTAAAGAAATACGAGGGCTTAGACCCTGTAAACGAAACGATACAAGGGCAGTCCGTGGCGGCGTTCGCTGCTGCTAATACCCCGATGTATGCTATTGCGCCCGATGTTGACGGGGTACTATCGTTGTTCGTTGAGGCGACCGTAGGGGTGCCTACTATGGATATAGTGACCAACACGGCGACAAGGGTGGCGAAGGCTGTGCCGTGCGTGGACTGGAACGGTTGCGATGTGCCTATGTTCGTTCACCTGTTCGGCGGATTGCGCCCACGGCCTACAACAACTAAGTAATGAGTAAGCAGACGGCGGCAATATTTGGATATGTAATAGTAGTACTGTTTGCGCTGCAATGCGCAGGCGGTACTATGCTATATCCCCTGTTTGAGGCAATGGCTACATTCGCTTTGTTGCTGCCTATGTGCCTCACTTTTGACCTGCTTATATTTTGGTGGATGCTCGGCCTATCTGCGGGAAAGATACTCGATGCTTTTGGCAATGCTTACATCGGCTTTCAGCTACCGGAATTTACTTGCATAGTTACAGTAACCTTATCAGTAATTTATTTTTGGACAAAGCGTAACTATGTCAAACGAAGAACAGATAGTGCTAAAAGGTGACCTGATAAAAATAGGATCTGTTGCTTTTTCTATCCTTTGCGCTACGTACTATCTTGGCGGGAAAATAGAGAATGTACTTACCACTTTGAAATCTAACACCGAGAACATAACCAAAGTGTCACTGACAGTAGAAGAACATACAAAACTGATAAGTATAAGTAAGCAAGATATTCGAGAGCTACAGCTATATCGTGAATTATCTTCAGCATCAGGAAACAAGCTAAAATAATCGTACCAATGAAAGACCTTACACCCACGCAGTTATCGACACTGCAAATGATAATTGCCCGCTTCCGTAGCCGGTCACCGAAAGGCTATGCTATTGTAGCCCGTATATCCGGCACTGTAGCGGCGTTCATGGCGGCGTATATTGTCGTGTACCAGTGTGACGTGCTGCCTGCCACGCTGCCCGTATGGGCTACTATCAACAGTATATGTGTCGTAGCGGGTGCGGCGTTCTCGGCTTTGGGCTTAGGGGCTGCATCGACCACTACCGACCCCGACCTGATGAGCAAGGAAACTAAGGCGAATGTATTGAATGAGGAATGTAAGTAGAGGCGCATCGGATGCACAAGAAAGCCCGCACAGTTAGACTGGCGGGCTTTAACATTCCGTAGAACTTCGACAAACTACGGAGTGCGTATCGTCAATATGGCCGGATTTACAACGCCATCTCCTTTGTGCCCGTACTTACCATTGTGCCAGTCTTTCAACTGTTCTCCATGTACCCAACAGGCGCACAATACGCTTACCGCTGCACCGTGCATAAATCCCGTAATACCGTCAGTATCTGCCTCATGGCTGCACTTGTCGGCTATCTCTGCTATTGAGCGGCCTAAGTTCATTTCTACCTGCATGAGCAACGCCAACGGCGAAACGGTGCTACCCTCGTAGTTTCCTGAACGTTCTACGAATAGTACAGCCCGTGCAGCAATGTACGGGCTTTTTCATATCTTCGCTGATATGGAACATCAGGACGCAGACATGAGGTACGAGTCTGAACCTCTCAAACAATCAGTATTCGCTATATTAGTTGCAGTGGCAGGGATTGTCGCTATGGCGGTCATCTATTCAATCGTAAGGTAACATGAACGAGATAAGGTACAAGCAGCCAACAGGGCACAATTGCGCATTGCATGCAATCAGTAACCTATTTGGAGAAGATAGCATTATGAAGCCCGACAGGCTTGAATATGGAATTTATGGGCATACAATAAATGATTTAAATATATATCTAAAAGAAGATTGTAAAACCTACTATATAGAAACTCTTTACAAAAGCATATTCCATACTGAATTGCCAGAGGCTGCATATGTGTGGCCAACAAGCAATATAGATACCATACCTTTACTTTTGGCTGTAGTTTCTAATTCTGGGGTAAACCACATCGTTGGGCTAAAGGTAACAAGCGATAAAACCGTGTATCTTTACGACAGTCTTTTTGACAATGTTGTTGTAACTGAATTTTCAAAGTTGCATGACATATACCCTAAAATATTTGCCCTATACGCTTTCAGGGACAACGACCCGACAAATGAAGGATATATTTCATTCATACAGTAATACCTAAATAATCAAACATGCGCAAACTCCTACTCCTTCTCGGCATCGTGCCATCCGACCTTAACCGCCTTGCCCGTAAGGCATTGGTGATATCAACCAAAGCACTCAGAATCGTGCGTTCAAGCCCCGTTCAGGCTCTTAAGGTGCTGATACATGGGCAAACAGACGACCAGTTGCTTGCCGCCATAGAAAAGGTATTGGAATACTTCATTAAGGAATTTGAAAAGGCCGGAGCGGATGAGGATAAGCAAAAGTCCACGGCTATACACTTCGCCGCTAATCTGGTCACTACAATGGACAGGCACGCACTGGATGAATACCATGAATACCTATCCGTAACGCAAAAGGTATTCAACGCCAATAAGGCCGATTACAAGGTATCAACTAACGGCGGGAGTACTTACGCTGCTAAAGCGAACGCATGAAAGACAAAATCAGCATAGGACGGATAGCACCGCTACACCCGAAAGTACGGGACACATTCGCACGCTTCATAGAGGCCGCAGAAACGGAGCTTAACGTCACTCTAAGGGTAACGCAAGGGATGCGCACAATAGCCGAGCAGGACGCACTGTATGCCATCGGGCGCACGGTTAAAGGTAAGATAGTGACGAACGCTAAAGGCGGGCAAAGCTATCATTGCTACGGACTTGCTATAGATGTAGTAGAAATGAAAAACGGGACGGCAAATTGGGACTTTGCCTATGAGAAATTGAAACCTATTGCGGATAGGTTCGGGATAGTTTGGGGTGGGAACTTCCGCTCGATAATTGACCGGCCGCATTTTGAAATATCATTCGGGTATAGCACCGCAAAACTTGCTAAGATGGCGAAAGATGCAGATGGGTATGTGATATTGCACACTCCGCACCCGTAGGGCTAACGGCGGGGTATGTAGAATGCCTGACCTCAGAATCTCTGAGGTCAGGTATTGAAAGGCGTATCGGGTGATACGCCTTATGTATTTTGTTATACTTGCCATACTCCATCTATCCGCACTACTGAACTGCGTTCAACAGTGATAAACTTTCCGGTCGATATGTCTTCAAAATCTTCGCTCCAATATTTCCGGCCTATCATAACCTTCTCTGTAACTTTAGGCCGCTTGCTGATTATGCGCTCTTCTTCTTTCTCTTCGTACCTGCCTTGCGCATCGCAAACTTGAACCAATTCTATTTCAAGTAAATGGTCTATCTCTTGCAGTCGGCTTAGTTCTGCCGAACATGCTTTTATTTCGGCCATTATCTGTTCCCTTGTTCTCATCTTCTCTTTTCATTTATGCCCCACCTCATCGGCGGGACGGGTTAATTAATCGGTTATTTTTCCTTACAAAGTCCCTTGCAATCGCATATAGTTGTTCTATCGCTATAGCACGTCTGAGTAGCTTCTTTCGCCGTGTTGATGCCCGTACTCCCAAAACCGCCACTCCCCCGCTCTGTGTCCGGCAGTACCTCCACTTCCTCAAATTCAGCCCGTTCGCACTTGGAGAAGACCATCTGAGCAATACGGTCGCCGTTGTTGATGGTGAATGAAAGCATAGAATGGTTTATGAGCAATACTCGTATTTCTCCACGGTAGTCGCTGTCAATAGTGCCGGGCGAATTAAGCACAGCAATGCCAAACATCTGAGCCATGCCACTCCTTGACCTGATTTGCGCCTCATAGCCGTGTGGTATGGCAATATGTATGCCTGTTCCGATAAGAGCCGTAGAGTGCGGCAGTATCACTACCTCTTCAGTACCTTCTACATTCGCCGTCAAGTCCACCGCTACCGCCCCTGCGGTCTGATACGATGGTAACGGGTGTTCCGACTTGTTGATTATCTGGATTTTCATATTGTTCTCCGGTTAACGAGCCGGTACGGTTAGTGGTTATTTAATTGCTTCAGGTAGAATGTCGCCAATGTGATATTTGGTACAGCTATCTTCAAATATTATCTTCTCATCTACAGTCCTATTGTACGTGAAATTGCATATAAACGGGGTAGCTGAATAGTGCTTATCCTGTATTACTCCGTTACTGGCGCACCCCGTCAGCAGCAGTACCGCTGCGAGTAGTAGTGTTGTTCTCATTTTTTTTATTTTACAAGGTCAATTAATCTTTGCGCCTGTTGCTTACGTGCCTGCTTTAGGCTGTCTGTTAGCGTTAGTGGGTTGTCATACCATGTCTCTGAAATCTTGCCGTCAACCCATGCGTAGGTAGCGTAACATTCATCATGGTCATTTCTCCCACATAAAATACCCGCCTCATCTGCTAACGACTGCGCAACGTGCCCGCGAATTTTATACCATTGCCCCCATATGGCAGTACCTATTAGGGCTGCGAATGCGAACATGCCGAAAATATTGTTTGTTCTCATTTCCCTGTTGTTTTATTGCGTTCTAAATACTCCACTCTGTTCTGTAGGCACTGTATAGCCTTATTCAAATCCTGTATCTCGCTGTTATCGGGTTTCTTGCCAGCACGACAAATGTACTTTACCGCATTGCCTGCGTAAAAATCAAGGTCTTGGTCTTGGATAAATTCGCCGACCTCTATCTTGCCAGTGTTGTAATGCGCCGGATGGTTGACCTGCTCTGCAAGTGCGGCGGCCTGTGCTATAGTTTCATCAGATATTATCTGGAACGGGAAATTCTGCTCGGTTGCATCGGGGATAAAGTCAGTAGCGGGGGTGATGGTGTAGCCAAAGCCGACTGCTGTACCGTGGAAAAGAACACTTGGGTCGTCCGGCTTGTAGCATGTGCCTTGCTCGTAATGCCGCCAAAAACTGTCCGCAGTAAAAGAAACCCCGTCAAGCCACCTCAGCCCCGCCTCGTCCATCATCTTGCAAAATGCGACCGCCTCGGCTTCGGTCTTGCAGTGTACCACCTCTTTGGGCTGGATACTTTCGATTGTTCGTTTCATATGCGTTTCAATACTGCATACCTTGCAGTGAGGTTGTGGGAATAAAGGAGAGAGCTGAAACTTTCCGTAGCGAAGGGGCATTTAACAAAAAAGTCATCTCCGTAATACTTGAAGTAGTCGGCATTGTACATCTCCACCACCTCTGCCGCCTGTTCCTCCGTAATGGTGTCGGATATGGCGTGGATGGTGTAGTTGCCATGTGGGATTTGCTTATGCTTTACTTTCCCGTCTTTGAAGTACTGTAGAGTATCTACGCCCGTATCAGCAAAATACCTCTCAGTAGTTAATGTGCCTGCCCCTTCCGGCACCTCTACGAAAAGCCAATCTTGGCCATTGCTTGTTATTGTTGTCATGTCCCAGCCTGTTCAGGTGTGATTGCGATGCCCGCTGCGTAGAGGTCTTGGCCGAGGTAGGGGATAGCGTAGCCCCATTCCCGTAGTTTATCGGCAGCCTCGAAATTAATATCATCAATATCAAATGGCACAGTCGGGAACCCTTCAACAGCTACCATTAATTGATTTCTTTCCTTCTCAAGCCATGCCGCATCAATGGGTACTTCATTTCTGCTTTCTTTTTTAAGCCCTATTATCTTCGCCACCTCAACAGCGTGTTCGTCCGTCAGCGAGGATAGCGGCTTTAACATCAGTTTTGCATCCGATAAGTTCCACCAATCGCTATCATCATCCCATTCAAATAGACCCATCTCTTCTGATATTGAAACGCCTTGCAGCGCATAGGTGCCAGTTGTGCCACGTTCTGCATACTGCACCATGCACGGCATATACAATGCGAATACCCTCGCTGTCTGTTCTTTAGTTAGTGTGTTCATTTTGTTTGATTTAAAAGCGTGATGCCGGAATACACGGCGTTGAATATTTGGATCGGGTCGAAGGTGGCGGCTGATGCAATCAGCGTGGCGTATTGCGGGTCTATGGTTGTTTCATCCATAATGTCTTCCAACTCCCCCATTACCTTAATCGCTACAGGCGCTATTGCATCGAGTGAGGTGTTGTATGTGAAATCAGAAATATCAAGCCTCATGGTATCTCCCTCTTCGTCAACCTTAAAGTAGAATGCCTCGGCAATAACATAAAAACCGTCCGTTTCTTCGCTTTCGTATTCCCACCCTGCGTATTTAGCCACCACGGCTATCTTGTCTTTAAGTTCGTGTGTCATGGGATAAGTTTTATAGACATTACACAATATCCGGCGGGGACAAGTTCACCCGTAAGAATGTAGGTTACCTGTACCGAAATATCTGCGCCGGTATAGTAGTCCGTTTTTTCATTTGGCGATACATCGCTAAAGCCTGTAGGCTGCCATTCCTTCAATAAAAGGAAGTCGCCAACCTGAAAATTACGGTCATGCTTACGCAACTCGAATGTCTTTATCCCTTTACTTACGGCCTCGAAATATTCCGGCCATGTCTTTAGTTCATGTGTCATATTAGTATTTTTCGCCTCTCCATACAGGCGTTGTTACGGATATTACCCCGTCATGGTGAATAACTGTACCCTGCGTGGGCTTATTGTACGTGTTCAGACTGTCTAATTGCTCCCTGATGAATAGTGGCGTTCCGGTGATACACACTATCAATTGGCACTCCTTGGGGTTGTCGTGGTCTTTTGGGAATTCGGCTGTCATACTTTCAATTTTACACTCGTTAAAAATACATAGGCGTTGTCATCCCATGCGGATTGCCCGAACTTGGCGGTGATGTGGAATTTCAAGGCTTCATTGTAGTCGTATGTATGCTCATCGCCCCATCCCTCTACGAATATTTTAAACCCGTTCTTATCGTACGGTAAAATCCACTTCCCTTTATTTTCCGGCATCTCCCTTACCCTCACACACTCCACCTTTTCAACCGTAAGCCATGTACGGGCGGCCGAACGGGGCATAGTGGCAGGAGAACTCATTTTAAATTCAGGGTTAGTATTGTCTTCTGCGTATCGATAACCGTCATAGTAATACCACGGCTCCCTGACCGCAATACTCTGACCGACCTTGTACGGGGCAGTTTCGATAAGCAGGCTACATCGTGTAGGGTCTTTGCAATAGCCGAAACTTGCCTCGTGTCTGCGGTGCGGGGTGAAGGTAAATCCGTACTCTTCGCTTACCTCTAAGTTGGATTTCACCATCGTTACTAACAGCGTCTGTGCGCCGGATGCTAACTGCTTCGCCTCGTGGGCGGTGGATATGTAGGTGGTCATGATATTTCTCCCTTTTGTTTGAGTTGGTTATAAGCCGATTCCCATGATTGAACTTCGCTGCCTGATAGCTCGCCTATTTTTTCACCTCCGGAATAATCATCGTCTACTCCGTCTACTATTAGAAAATAACCCATCATGCATTGTCCGTATGCATATGGTCTAACTCGTTGAACTTCTTTTTGGTAATTTATTATCTCGCCCATGCTTTCCTCTCTTTTAAAATTATCAATGCTTTTTCGATCGCCGCAGTGTATGCATGGTCGTGGGTGGGGAATGGTGCGATTAGCACATTGTGGCTGCATTCTATAACATCTCTTAGCCTATAATCCCAATGCTTCATTATCATATTGTAGTCAGCGCATACATGCAAGCCATGCACCTCCCGCAGCCACTGAGCTGCAAGCGATAGGGTGGGGGCGGAACAGCAATCCTCATACCCTACACGGCTATTAAAGTCGTATTGTGGCGGGTGCTGATTGCGATTATTGAACGGCTTTGCTTCGCCTACCTCTTCGTAGTAGTGGCTTACTCTGAAATCAAATCCCGCCTCTTTCAGCATGACGGCGATGTTGTGGGGTACTAATGGTTCGGTCATAGTTGTATGGTTTTACCCTCTGGGGTTAAAATGTAATCAAATGGTAGTTTGTATTGCTGTATAATCAACCCTAAGTCCATTAAATTGTAAAACAATCTGTTGTTAATGCGGTATTCTTCTTTGTGATTACCTACCCATGCGCCTGTCGTGCTATTGTCTGTAATTAACACGTAGCCATTTTGCAGGTCTTTAATTACTTTTTTCTGCCGTGGGGTTAGTTTCATATCTCCACATTTTTACCCTCATCACTCAATCGGTACACGCCATCTTGCAGCGTTACCATGCCTTTGTTGATTAGCGCGTTGGCTGTGGCGGTGTTGATGTGTCCGTGTACGTTCGCCCAACAGTACCATCCCATATGCACTTCAAACATCCTGAACTCTGCACCCGTGCGCATCTTCTTTACCATGTCCGCCTGATTGGGCGTAAGTTTAGTTTTGCTCATCTTCTATGTTTTTAGCTGCTTGCGACCATGCGGCCTTTTCTGTGTCGTGCATTCCGCTAATGTCATTATACTTACCTTTTGGATTTGCTTTAATGCAATATTTACAAGGCCAGTACATTTTAGTCACTCCTGTAGTTCTTACAGGCCAGTGGTCAACCACCGCATCCGGCCACTTCGCTTTAACCTTCTGTTCACTTGTCATCGTTCTGTGTTTTGAATTGTGAGTAATAGTCGGAGAACCTTACCACGTTGAAGGGATATTCCCGCTCTGTAGTTTCTCCTGCTATATAAGCACTCTCCGCAAACTTCTCTTCTTCCGGCAGCAGGGCGGTAAGGATGGCGATGGCTTTTTTCATCCCGTTTTGATAAAACGGGTGCTTGTGTTCGCATTCATCTTTTATCTGCTCTATCGCAGTCTGTAATACTGTTTTCATAAGTCAACTTTTAAGGGGGTGTTGGTTAACAATTTTACGAGGTTCTGCAAAGTGTGCAGGTGTATAACATCAACATTGGATGCCGAACCGTCAATAAACAAGCATACCTTTTCGCCGGATAAATTAGCATAGAAATCGAGTTTATAGCCAACGTGGTAATGTGTTGAACTGTCTGTTTCCTTCACAAACCCGCACTTCGCCAGTATCTCAGGGGTAAGGGGAATGGGTAGTAAATCGTACAGCGTTTCCGGCATAGATATAGGCGTTGTTTGAATTGAATTATTTCTAATCCTAACAACCTTGTGAAATACGTCTTTCTTTTCCGGCGTATCCCAATACACATAATTACCTATCATCAACTCTTTTGGGTCTATCATTTCGGTTCGTTTATAATGTCAACAATGCGGCGGTACTGGTCGGCGGTTAGATTAGGAGGAACCCTAATAGCGTTATTTCTTAACTTGATTAATTCGGTCTTATCCGTAATTTCTTCTTTTGTCCGGTAGTATTGAGTGCTGAAAAAATCAGACACTTCAAGTAGATTATCCAGCCTTACACGAACGCCGCTCGATAGGTGCGCATATTTTACTTTTACGGCCTCTACGGTAGCCGTTAATATTGTGCTGTTTTTGCGCCCGTCCTGAAATTGATAATACAGCACGTCCCCTGCTTCAAGTTTTTTCATGGTTCGATGGTTTTAAGGGTGAACATATCTGCGTTAATCCAAACATCAGACCAATACTCGTAGCCCTCTTCTGTATCGCCCCACGTAATTTTGTCTATGGCATAAGGCAGGCCGCTTACCATTATATCTAAAACCCCTTGTTCTTCTGCGTTTCTCAACGCTCTTACTCGTACCGTCTCATCGGCTATACTTTCAAGCCACTGTTTTACTGTTTTCATACTACGATACATTTAGTTTGTTAATTTGTTCCTGCGCCATTGAGCGCACTTTGTCGTCTTGTACATGGTCGTCACCAATAACCTTTTTAGCGGCAATAATATCATCCATGATAACTACTAATCCGGCGTAATATTCTAACAGTATTGCGTTGTCGTGGCCTGTTGACTGGTCTATTGCAATCTCAATACCTGTGCGCCCATACCACTTATTATCATGCTCTAATTGGTGCCGCCTGAGCATGTACATTCCGGCCTGAATTGTAGCGTGCGCCGTGAACGCTTCGGGGCTGCTGAACATGTCTTTCATGTCTATTTCTTTTTAAGTATCTCGTTAGCCCTGTCAATAATAGCATCAGCGAGCGCAGGGACGGTAATGTTACCCTTTAAATATGTGCTTACGGTAACTGTGCTGCACTGCTCAAAGCCTGCAATTATAGCCCGTTCGCTTGGCGTTATCTTGGTATCCAGTTCTTTCAGTTTCGCCTTTAAATCTTCTAAGTCGTATTGTTTCATTTTGTTCGTTTGTTTTAGCAAAGGTAACAAAACTATTTTACAAACCAAATAAAATTATTTAGCAAAAAGAATAAAATAAAGTTTGCTTATTCCGAATTAACGTGTACTTTTGTGAGAAATAAAACGAGATGAATATGGCAAGCAAAAGTTTCATTGAAGTATTTACCGGAACTAAGGTAGAAATGTTCCACCCTGCATGTGATGCAGTTTTGTTGCCTCCTGAATATAGGTACAGTTGGCAATTAAAAGCGAAAGCATGGCACGTGTCTAAAGACGGCACTATATGCGTATTCAGAAAATTGGCAACAGCTAAATTGTATATTGACTGGATAAAAAAAACTTGGACTTTTGGCACTGTGTCCCAACAGGCGGCATCCGCTCATACGCTCCTTGAATTATCACACTAACCGCAACCGCCCCGCTAACCAGCGGGGTTCGGCGGCGAAAAAACTAAAGATTATGGACATTAAAGATTTAATAGGAAAGAAAATCGCCGTAAGGTGCGAAACAGAAGAGCAGTCCAATAAGTTCCTGATAATGTGCCGGAACGCAGGCATAAGATGGTCAGGTTTTGGTAGCGAAGTAACCATTCCGCATACTCAGTGGAACAGCGAAACGGCTTACAAGATAAGTGACGGCTGCTTGAATTTTGCGAGTTACCCATTTTACGAACGTGCCGAATTTGAGATAATATCGGCTGACGAACTTACAGACGTTGCTCCCGACACTTCCACCGACTTCATCAACGCAGCAGCAATATCGGCAATGCAGGGGATGCTGAACAATGGTGGCTATGCGGCCTCTACACTGTGTGAAAAAGCCTACGACTACGCCATCGCCCTGAACACTCAAAGGAAATTAGTTAACGCAGGTAAAATGTAACGGATATGGTAGACATGCTGACAATAAAGGGCACTTATACAAAAGTTGTTTTCAACAAAAAGGACGATCAAGATGATATTGAACTTTCAATTGAAACGAGCGACAAAACCTATACCCATTACCTCACACAGGAGGATATTAAGACACTCATAGCACACCTTCAAAAACAAATAGTATGACAGCGAAAAGTATAAAAGCAGGAATGACACAGGGAGAATGGGTAGCATTAGCAACAGAGGTCACTCAGTACACAACCAACAACGGCAACCCAATCATAGCAATATGCGAGTCACTGGAAACGGTTAATACTGACATCTCAAATGCCGAGGCCATCGTTACCGCAGTCAATTCGACCTACGGCCAGAACATTAATCCCGAAGCAGTTCCCGACATGGTGAAGATGCTGGAAGGCGTAATAGCACTATCAGACCTGTGGCTATACCCTGCCGGTGTTGCGCCGGAGCATGAAGGCGAAGCATCAGCCTTGGGCAAAATGTACCAAGACATTCAGGCATTACTCACATCGGCTAAAATATAGAACATGGTAACCGAGATACTAACACGGGGCATATTCATCGATAGTTCAGATGTGATAACGTACATGCCAAACCCTAAAGATAACCCCAAGGCATACGAAAAGGTAAAGAAACCCAACACCGGCCTGCGCATAGGCGGGTACAATTCACGCAGTAAAAATAAAGTAAGATGAAAACATCGCTTATCAGAAAGACCATAGAAAACTGCTACGGGAATATCACTATAGAGTGTGAAAGTCAGAACACACCGGAAGAAGGGATTGTTATTAGCTGCATGAATGACAGCATAGTTGTAGAACACGACAATATACCCCGACTGATAGCACATCTTCAAATACTACAAAAAGAACTTTTCTCATGAGCCGCCGCCACGCCCGCCGTCAACCGAAACTTACGGTGTCATTCCTGAACAACCTGCGGGACAGGAGAACAAAAGAAATATTATTGATGATATTAAAACCGAAACAGTAACATGAAAGCACAAGTAATACACTATAAATGCTGCTCAGGTCAATTTGCAGGGCATGTAGAGCCTGAATGTTATTCTTCGCCTGAATGGCTAAAGGATGTTCTTAAATACTCGAAAAAAGGCTTTAAGGTTAGTATTGTAGAACTCGGCAACGGGCGCATGTTTGACCATAGCGAAGGATGCCCAAATGCCGGAACTAATAATATAGAACTGCCAAAAATTAACCCTCAACTATCCCTTATGATATGAGCCATCCCCAATACTTCACATTCGCCAACTACACGCTACAATGCGTGATAACGGGGCAACATCAGGAACTCACAGCAGCGCAGATAGCCGCTGAAAAGAAAATATACACTAAAAAGAAAAAAGTAAAGTTATGAGAGAGATAAAATTTAGGGGGATAGCAAAAAGTACAGGGCAGTGGGTTTACGGCAGCCTATCTGTTGAGTTTGAAGGAACTCACAGAATAGAATGGTGGGTGAATACACTTATAGAGCCAGATATTAATTATTGGGAGCCTATGCCTAAGTGCGAAGAGGTCATACCCGAAACGGTAGGGCAGTACACGGGGCTGAAAGATAAGAACGGGGTGGAGGTGTACGAGGGGGATAAGGTCAATATATGGCTTGACTTCCACGGAACAAAAGAACTGTATACCGGAACTGTTATTTTCAAGGACGGGGCATTTTTTATAGACAACCTTTTAGACGAAAAGTACAATTACCCAAGGTGTGAATACTTGCCACACAACTCAATTCTGATTTCACAGCCGGAATTATACGACCGCAAATCAAAGGACTATATACCGAACTATGGGGAGGTATTTACCTACTCAGAAAACGCCACTTATGTTGAAGTTACTGGCACAATCCACGATCACCTACTAACCCACACGCCATGACCTACGCCACACACTACGCCCTTAACGACACGATACCCGTGCAGGCGGCCAACTACCTGCCTGAGATAATAGCCTGTTTCGTACTGGCCTGCATTATCGGGGTCTGCGGGGTGATTATTTACAATCTAAAGAAACATAAATAATGGGGACTACCCCTAAATACACATAAAAACTTATACAATGATAGACACAACAACACAAGATCACATCGACATGCTGCTTTGCCCTCGGGTGAGAGTTATAGCTAATTATCCATTTATGGAGTATAATATTGGCGATGTATTGACTCTTCATAGAGCTACTATACCATACTATTCAATTGTTGAAACGAAAACCATTAGCGAAGCGTGGGTTTTATTATGCCCGAATATTTTCAATTCTATAAATTGGGCTGATGATCGCAATTTTGAGGATTTGCCTAAATACCTAAAAAGCAACATGTATTGGAAGCCATTAACGGACAACACTAATCATGTAGAGATAAAAAAAGGAGAAATAATAGAGGTTGATGAATATTCAACTGAAAACACCTTTGACATAGATAGATGGAGGTTAGCTATCTCGTCATTTACTCCCGCAACAAGGATCGAATATGAAACATACTTAAAGCAGAACAAATGAACACTGAGCAAATTCAAGAAAAGGCGAAGGAATACGCACAAGAACAGTGCAAGGTTACAATAGACCTCACATTGAACCCGATAGAGATTGCCCACCTATGCGCTACGGACTACTCCGCAGGCTACACCCAAGCGATGCAGGACATGGCGGGGATTGCCGTGGAGTTCGCAGAATGGGCAGACTATAACGCTCAAACTGATTTTGGCAGTAGCGGCAAGTGGTTCATGAATAATTGCGCTCAGGGCGTACTATACGCCACTACCGACCTTTTCACCATATTCCTCACCAGCCGCACGGCGCAACCCACCAAACCATGACACCCACCGAACTACTACAACACACCCGCTCTCTGCTGCAAAAGCAAATAGAGGCCATAGACCTGATGATAATCTGCAATGAGGACGCAGAACAGGCCATATCGACACTGCCGAACCACAGGCTAATAGGCGATGAGGTAGGGCACAGTAAGCATGTACACATAAAGGCCGATATGGCGTACAATCTGGCACGAACAGCCGCCAACAAGACCATGCTACGCTACTACGATACCAAGCGGCCGGGCTACGTCTACAACGAAACAAACACCGCCGCACTGCCGGGGGAGATAGATAGGAGAATGAGCGGGCTTGAAAATATTTCAAATTAAATTTTGATTTGCGGGATTAACCACTTACATTTACACCACAATAGCAATGACGCTGTTGTAAAAACGTATCAAAAATGCCAAACCACATTCAGAACAGGTTGCAGTTTATAGCATCGCCTGACAGGGTTAAAGAAGTTAGGGGTGATATAGCCGGAAAATTCGACAGCGGGGAACGAATGACCATAGACTTCAACAAAATAAAAAAGTGCCCCGATGCCCTAAATATACAAATTCATTCAGGGATAGAGATGATGGTAAAAGATGCACTTAAAATGTCATCGCACGAAAATGAATTAATTGCATCTCTTGAATTATACAACAGGAGCAAAACACCATCAGCGCTGACGCTAAACGACGAAGAATGGACATTATTTATTCAGGCACTGAATAACGTTCGGGAACATCAGCACATGTATTGGTACTCTTGGAATACGGCAAATTGGGGTACAAAATGGAATGCTTACCAGCAGGACGATAAACGAGATACTGAAGATACAATATACTTTCAAACTGCATGGTCTTCGCCTATTGACCTAATGTTTGAGCTACACAAAATGTATTCAGACGTTAAAATGATACTTACATATGCCGATGAGGATGCAGGCAGCAATACAGGCATAGTAACTTTTGATAGCGGCGTGATGGGAATATCAAATCCAATATCTCAAAGTTTACCGGCATGGGGCATATACTTTGATTTACATCCCGAAGATGTTCAATGCTACGAATTGATAGGCGGAGAATACAGATACAAAGAAGAGGAAATTGATTAACCGTCCTGTTTCCTGATACGTTCAGGCTACGCCCCGCTACCGTAAATGGAGCGGGGTTTTGTGGCAAAACTATTCTAAATGAGCAACGTAGGGAACAGAGTAAACAACAAAGGCCACGTAGGGAAGGCGGGCGCAAAGCCGAAGCCGGAAGGTAAAAAGAAAAACCCCGTAACGGTCTATATCGAGCAAGATAAGATAGACGAACACGGCGGGATAGAAAAAGCCCGTGAAATCGCACGTGAAACACTTAACTCACCGTCAGCACCGCTGGCATAAAAACACGAACATGAAACTTGAAAATCAGTGCTGTACACTACAGCAATCAAAAAAGTTAGAATACTTAGGGGTTGCTGGCAAATCTGCTTTTTATCATCATTGCGATAGCGGAATGAAATGGCGCATAGTTCCGGAGGGATATTTTAATCCGGATGAAGAAGATATAGATTTTGAACCCGCTTTCACCGTGGCAGAATTAGGGGTTGCGCTGCCGGATTTGGTGGAAGACCCTAAAGGAAAATCTGTTGTCGTGTCTTACCGGATAAATCCTGAATATAATTATGGAAAATCGGATACCGATGGTACATGGGTTTGCGAAGGAATGTCAAATGATAATGAAAATCCTGAATTGCACCATACCGAAGCCCAAGTCCGTGCAGCCCTACTCATCTACCTGCTCGAAAACAACATCATCACACCCGCATCAGTTAACGAAAGACTAAACGCAGAGTAATATGAAATCATCAGGAACACTCGGACGGCTACTTCTGGCATCGGCTATAATGTACGCAGCGCAAGGCGCAACATCAGGTGGTTACACCGACACATTCGGCGGATACAGGCCAAAGACAGGATGTAGGTTATACCGGAAATCAGCAACTCCCGTAGCGGTAGACCGCAGGCAGGCAAAACGTAAGCGCAATAAACTAAAGCAACGCTAAAGCAACGCTAATGCCCCTCTCCCGCCAAGAACGACCGATAACATTTACCGCCCCGATAATTTAACCTCAAAATAAATAACAAATGAGTAAAATCGTAAAAATCAAGTTCGAGAACTTCAAAGCCATATCGGAGCTTGAAGCCGATTTCAAAGGATGCACGGCCATAGTAACAGGCGGCAACAACAAAGGCAAAAGCTCATTCCTAAAGGGAATGCCGGAGCGCATACGCTACATACGCCCCGAAGTAATGGTAAAGGCTGGCAGCACCGCAGGCCGTGGACAAATGACATTAGACACGGGCGAACGGTTTGAATGGAACTTCAACAATGAGGGTAAAGATACTATTCAGCTATTCACAAGTGAAGGGGCAAAGCGCAGCCTGACTAAGGAATTAGGGGCTACCTATTTCCCTACCAATTTCGATATTGACAAGTTCATGAACAGCACGCCTAAAGAACAGGCAAAGCAACTTCAAAAGATAGTCGGTATAGATTTCAGCGACATAGAAAAGCGTTATGCCGATGCGTACACATACCGCACCGACAAGAACCGTGACGCTGAAAAGTTTCAGGTCAAACTAACGCAAATGATGGAAGTCCCCAAGGTTGACTTTGTGGATATTACCAACTTGCAGGCGAAAAAAGAAGCGGAACGCCAACGCCTGAATACTCTGTTTCTGAAAAACAAGGCTACCAATGCCGCTGCACGAACTAAGTGGAATGAAGATAAGCAGAGCATCACAGATGCCGAAAACAAGCGGGTAAAAGACCTTTACGATACCAACAAGGCAGCAAACGATAAATCCCGTAAGGAGTGGGCAGAACAATGCGATGCTATCCGTAAGCAGGTGCAGGAGTTCAACGATGCGCAGGCCGCACTAACCTTGAAGTATAACAAGTGCTATGATGCTGCAAGCATATTAACCAATGAAGGATGCCCCGAAAATGAGATAGGCGCTTTTCTCGTTACCATCAGCAGCCAAATGAAGCCACAGATACTATCTGCTGCCGATAAGTTTCCCGCAGAACCTACATATGCTCAGGAAAAGTTCGATCCTATATATGACTACCCAGCAGAGCCTACAGACATACCGGAAGGTCCGAATGACGAAGAACTGGTAAAGATAGATAATGCCATTGCAACGGCTATAGAAACCAATACACGGGCGCAGGCATACAAAGACTACGTAGATTACAAAGCAAGCGTAGAAGCGGCTAAAATTGACGCAGAACAGGCAGACGCAGCAGTTAAGGTAATAGAGGATGAGCGCAACGCACTGATAGCAAGCGCAAATTTTCCCAATGGCATAGCGATAACCGCTGAAGGGCTAACAGTTGACGGCCTGCCGCTTGACCGTAACCAGCTATCAAGTAGCCGTATAACTATAGCTGCATTGCAGATAGCCGCTATTAACTTAGGTGAAGTAAAAGCCCTGTTCTTTGATGCGTCTTACCTTGATAAAAATAGCCTTAAAGAGGTAAACGATTGGGCTGCCGAAAACAACCTCCAACTACTCATAGAACGCCCCGATTTTGACGGCGGAGATATTACTTACACTTTAATTGAAGATGCACAATGAGCGACATACAGAAGTGGATACCACCGACCATGTCGGAGCTTATGGAACTATCCGAGGACAACAACCAGTTACAGAACCTCGCAGGAATGGATGCATTCAATATAGCGGTGAACCAAGAACCATCGCCAAGGTGGATAAAAAAACACCCTATAGTTAGCATTAAGATAGGAGAAGAGAAAAACCCTGACGGGTCGCCAAAGATGGGACAATATGGCCCGATAGCTATTATGGCCCCGCTCGAATACATTCCCATTGAAATGCACCGGCTGCTGGGGAAGCGTTTTTTCGGGCATGTCGGCGAAGAAATACTAAGGGAAGGGGTGATGTTCCAAAGTGTTTTTGTCGTGGTCAGGCTGCACTATACGCACCCCATTACAGGGGCAAAACTATTCCATGATGGCATAGGAGCATGTGATGCACAGACAAAGAAGGGCGCAAGCGCAGCTGACCTTGCTAACATAAACCCGGGGGCGATACAAAAGGGGCTGCCTGCTGCCGCTTCTTATGCATTCAATAATGCATATAAAAAGTTTGGCAGGATATTCGGGCAAGACCTTCAGAAGAACGCACAGCCATTTAATGAAAATGTGGCAATGTATGCCGACATGGCCTACAACAACCCGACCAAGGACGATGTTATCGAATTGTACGATGATAAGCGCAGCCTGCTAACATCAGAAGAGATAACCAACATAGACCGGATAATCAACACAGAAGAAAAAGCATCTTACAAAAAAGCAATTAAACTACTCCAATCAAAATGAGCATACTACAGAACGAAAACCGGATAGGAAACTTTACCAGCTCTAACGCTTACCTGCTTGTCGCTACAGACAAGACAGGTAAGAAGTTCGCTGAAACTACTATGACCTACATAGAAGAAACGAACATAGAGCGGGAGTTAGGTATATCCATAGGAAACGAAAGCAGCGCAAGGCCGCTTGAATGGGGTAAGCACTGCGAAGATTTCGCATTCAATGAAATTGATACAGGGTACACGCTAACTGCCGACACTACAATCGTGCATCCTGAATACGATTTTTGGAGTGGTAGCCCTGATGGTACGACCGATACGGCGGTAATGGATCTGAAATGCCCAATGACCCGTAAGAGTTTCTTTAAGCTGGTAGCCGGAGAAAATATATACAGTATGGTTGATGGGTTCGCCCGTGGCGGTGCAAAGTATAAGAAGCACTCGGATGGGGCAAAGTATTACTGGCAATTGGTAAGCAACGCTATTTTGACCGGAAAGAAATTTGGTGAACTTATAGTCTATATCCCGTACCTGCGTGACCTGTTAGACATCAAGAACAGCGCAAAAGGCCTGTACAAGTGGATATACTATGCCGCCGATATTGAACTGCCATTTATACACGAAGGCGGCGCATTTAAGAATATCACCGTAATGCGCTTTGCTATACCGCAAAAAGATATAGACCTACTGACAGAAAAAATGGTTGAAGCGTCACA
>Ga0247809_1000257_pt1 | contig 27218 bp, 22 predicted proteins | sample UWRJL104311B1_FD_180951 | JGI IMG/M metagenome (GOLD analysis project Ga0247809, IMG submission 180951) | Plant litter microbial communities from Arlington Agricultural Research Station in Wisconsin, United States - UWRJ-L104-311B-1 | ecosystem: Environmental > Terrestrial > Plant litter >...
CGACGCTGGCCTGTGCGACCGAACAGCACAGCGCCCGCGCCATGATCTGGTCATGCAGCCGTTCGCGTTGCAGTGGCGTCAGCGTCTTCGAGTCGGCCAGGCCGCGGATCGGCCGTCGATCGTCGAGGATCACGGCGGCCGCCACCACGGGGCCAGCCAGCGGCCCACGGCCGGCCTCGTCCACACCGGCCATCAGGCCCGGGACGTCCCAGGTCAGCGCGGCTTGTTCAGCCTTCAAGAACTTGCTCGATCGCATCGGCGCACAGTGTCGGGGTGTCGCGCCGCAATTCTTCGTGCAGCGCGGTAAAACGGTGTTGCAGAGCCTGGACTTTGTCCGGCTCGGTGAGCCAGCGCAAGGTGGCCGACGCCAGGGCTTCGGGCGTCGCAGCCTCCTGGAGCAATTCAGGCACGACGAAATCGCCGCACAGGATGTTGGGCAAGCCAACCCACGGCTGCATCTGCTGGCGATGCATCAAATGCCAGGAGACGCGATTCATGTTGTAGGCGATGACCATCGGCCGCTTGAACAGCGCTGCCTCGAGGGTGGCGGTCCCGCTCGCGATCAGCGTCGCGTCGCAGGCGGCCAATGCGGTGTGCGACTGCCCGTCCAGCAAGGTCACGCGGCCTTCCATACCGCTTGCTTTCAACATCGCCACGACTTCGGTGCGCAAGCTCGGAATCACCGGCACGATGAAGCGGATGGCTGGCTGAAGCTTTGCCATCAACGCCGCTGCCTGAAAAAAGCGCGAGGCAAGGTAGCGCACCTCGGAACGTCGGCTTCCCGGCAGCAACGCCACCACCTGAGCGTCGGGCGGCAGGTCCAGCGTCGCACGCGCGGCGGACCTGTCGGGTGTCATCGGGATCACATTGGCCAACGGGTGGCCGACATAGCTGGCAGCCACGCCCTGCTCCGCCAGCAACGCCGGCTCGAACGGAAAGATGCACAGCACATGGTCCGCGGCCGCACGAATCTTCTCGATGCGATCCGGGCGCCACGCCCAGATGGAGGGGCATACGAAATGCACAGTCTTGATGCCCCGGCCGCGGAGTCCGGCTTCGAGATCAAGATTGAAATCGGGCGCATCGATGCCGATGAAGAGGCCGGGCCACTCCCGCAGCAACCGTGCCTTGAGTTGGCGGCGAATCCCTGCGATCTCGGCGTAGTGACGCAGCACTTCGATGTACCCGCGCACCGCAAGCTTCTCCTGCGGCCACCAACTCTCGAAACCGCGTGCCAGCATGTGCGGCCCACCGATGCCGACCGTTTCGACGCCGGGCCAACGCGCTTGCAGCCCATCGAGCAACAGTCCCGCGAGCAAGTCGCCAGAAGGCTCTCCGGCCACCATCGCGAAGCGTCGCGCTGCGGATTCGCCCGTCATGCGGGCCTCAGCGGGCAATGCCTGCTGCAGAGGTGGCAAGGAAGGCATCCATCAACGAAATGTCGGCAGCGGCCTCCGGCAACTGGGCCGTCAAAGCGGCAAGAGCGCTGCGGGCTTCTTCCACGGTCTTGCCCTGTCGATAGATCAGCTTGTGCATCTCACGGATGGCGCCGATGCGTTCGGCAGAGAAATCGCGCCGGCGCAACCCGACGAGGTTTACGCCGCGCACCGCGAGCGGATGCCCGTCGACGACCATGAATGGCGGAACGTCCTTTCCCACATGGCTGGCGAAACCGATCATTGCGTGCGCACCGATCCGCATGCGTTGCAGCACGCCGGAAAGGCCACCGACCGTGGCCCAGTCCCCTACTTCGACGTGTCCCGCGAGTGTGGCGTTGTTGGCCATGGTGATCTGGTTACCGACCTGGCAGTCGTGCGCGATGTGCACGTAGGCCATGATCCAGTTGTCGTTGCCGATGCGGGTGACGCCCGCATCCTGCGCTGTGCCGAGGTTGAAAGTACAGAACTCGCGCACCGTATTGCGGTCGCCCACGACGAGTTCCGTAGGCTCGCCGTCGTACTTCTTGTCTTGCGGCACCGCACCGAGCGACGCGAACTGAAAGATGCGGTTGTCCCGGCCGATGGTGGTGTGACCTTCGATCACGCAATGCGGCCCAACTGTCGAACCGGCGCCGATGCGCACGTGAGGACCGATCACGGCGTAAGGCCCGATCTTCACCGAAGTGTCGAGTTCGGCCTTGGGGTCGACGATGGCGGTCGAGTGAACCTGCGTCATGCGCGAGGAAATCTTCAGCTGAGCTGGCGCATCGCGCACATCAGCGTGGCTTCACAGGCCAGCTCGGTACCGACCAGCGCACGTCCCTGAAACTTGGAAATACCGGCCTTCATGCGCAGGATCTCCACCTCCAGCGTCAGCTGGTCGCCGGGCTCGACGGGCCGCTTGAAGCGCGCGCCGTCGATTGCAGCGAAGTAGTAGACGGTGTTGTCGTCGGGCACGATGTCCAACGAATGAAACGACAACAGGGCCGCGGCCTGCGCCATCGCTTCGAGCATCAGCACGCCGGGCATCACGGGGCGGTGCGGAAAATGCCCGTTGAAGAAAGGCTCGTTCATCGTCACGTTCTTGAGCGCGGTGATGCGCTTGCCCTTTTCCAAGTCCAGCACACGGTCCACCAGAAGAAACGGATAGCGGTGCGGAAGGAGTTTGAGGATCTGATGGATGTCGAGCGTCGTCATGTTTCTTTATCCGGCAATGTCTTTTTTTTCGAGCGCCTTGAGCCGGTCGCGCAGACTGTGAAGTTGCTTCAGCGTGGCAGCGTTCTTTTCCCAGGCGGCATTGTCGTCGATGGGAAACACACCCGTGTACTGGCCGGGCTTGAGGATCGAGCGGGTGACCACCGTGGCCGCTGAGATGTGGACACCGTCGGCCAGCGTCAGGTGGCCCAGCACGATGGCACCGCCGCCCACCGTGCAATGCGCCCCGATGACGGCACTGCCCGCCACGCCAACGCAACCCGCCATCGCCGTGTGCTTGCCGATGCGCACGTTGTGGCCGATCTGGATCAGGTTGTCGAGCTTCACGCCGTCTTCGATCACCGTATCTTCGAGCGCGCCGCGGTCGATGCAAGTGTTGGCGCCGATCTCGACGTCATCGCCGATGCGCACGGCACCGAGCTGCTCGATCTTGACCCATGTGCCGGCGTGCGGCGCTAGGCCGAACCCGTCAGCGCCGATCACCACGCCCGGGTGCAGTAGACAGCGAGCGCCAAGATGGCAATCCTCGCCCACCGTCACGCGCGATTTCAGTATTGTTCCGGCGCCGATGCGTGCCCCGCGCTCGACCACGCACAACGCGCCGATCCGGGCGGTCGGATCGACGAACGCACCGGGGTCCACCACGGCGCTCGGATGAATCCGAACGGTTTCAGGCCTGGCATGCGCGCGCTTCCAAAGCTGCGTCAATCTCGCGAAATAGAGATAGGGATCGTCCGTGACGATGAACGCACCGCGTGCCGCGGCCGCCTCGCGCATGGCCGGCGACACGATGACGCAGCCGGCCAATGAGGCCGCCAGTTCTTTGCGGTACTTGGGGTGGCTCAGAAAGCTCAGCGCATCCGAGCGTGCATTTTGCAATGGGGCGAGCCGCTCGATACCCAAATCTCGATCGCCGTGCAACTCGCCCCCCAGGGCGTCGACAATGGCTCCGAGCCGCAGTGCCACGCGAGTGCAGACTACTTGGCGCCTGCGGATGCTGGAGCGGCCGCGTTCAACGCCTTGATCACCTTTTCGGTGATGTCATGCTTGGGATTGATGTAGATCGCTTCCTGCAAGATCGCGTCGTACTTTTCGGACTCCGCCACCTGTTTGACCACGCGATTGGCACGGTCGTAAACCTGCTGCAGTTCCTCATTCTTGCGGGCATTCAAGTCTTCTTGAAATTCCCGGCGCTTACGCTGGAATTCACGATCCTGATCCACCAGCGCGCGTTGACGCGCAGTGCGCTGGCTTTCAGCCAAGGTGGGCGCTTCACGCTCGAACTTTTCCGACGCCGCCTTCAATGCCTCGCCTTGGGAGGCCAGGTCACGCTCGCGCTTGAGAAACTCCGCCTCGAGCTTCGCCTGGGCCGCCTTCGCCGGCTGTGCTTCACGCAGGACGCGATCTGGGTTCACGAAGCCGATCCGGAAGCTTTCCTGCGCATGAGCAGGTACAGCCGCCAGGGCCGAAAGCGAGAGCAGCAACGCGCCGACTGCGCGGTACGAATGGTTCATCAAAAAGAGGTACCGATCTGGAATTGGAAGCTTTGCATTCTATCCTTGTAGATAGGATGGGCCGGGTCGGAAAAGTCGTCTTCCTTCTGCGAACGAACGGGCTTCGCAAATGCTACGCGCAGCGGGCCGAGCGGTGAAATCCAGCTGATGCCGACACCGACCGAAGCTCGCAGCTTTCTCTGCGCATCCCACTGCAGATCGCTTTGGCCAGTGCGTTCGGTAAAGACATTGCCGACGTCGAAGAAACCATAGAGGCGCAGCGTGCGGTCGTTGCCTGCGCCTGGGAACGGCGTGCTCAATTCCGCATTGAAGATGGCCTTTTTCGTACCGCCCAGCGCTGCTTCGGTGATGCCGTCACGCGGACCAAGCGAATTCTGTTCGAAGCCGCGAATAGAACCCAAACCACCGGCGTAGAAGTTCTTGAAGATCGGATAGACGTTGCCGCCCAATGCCTTGCCGTAGCCGACCTCGCCGTTGAGTGCCAGCGTGTACTGTTTGGACAGCGGGAAGTACTGCTGATACTGGTAGCTGCTTTTGATGTACTTCAAATCGCCACCCACACCCCATTCCACATTGGCGCGCTGCAGGCGGCCGCGGGTCGGAACGAGCGCGCTGTCTCTGTCGTCGCGTGCCCAGCCGATGGTCAGTGGGATGCCCCACTTGCTGTTCTCGGAACAATTGATGAGGCCTCCAGCATTCGTCGTGCACTGGAAATAGTCGCGGTACGCCTGCGGCGTGAACCGAGCCACATTCGTGCCCGGCTCGAAGGTGAAGCGCTCCAGCCCTGCGCCGAAGAACACAGTATCGACTTCGCTGAACGGGACGCCGAACTTGATGCTGCCGCCTTCGCTGACCAGCGAATAGTCGCCATCGACCGTGTAGTACGGGCGCGTGGTCTGATGGAACAGACTGAACGTGCGCGAGATGCCGTCGCTCGTGAAGTAGGGATCGGTCGCAGTCAGCGAGATCGTGCGGTAGTACTTGCTGGTGTTGACCTGAAGGCCCAGGAAATTGCCCGAGCCGAACACGTTTTCCTGCGAAATACCGAAGGTGAACGACACCTTCTCCGAACTCGAGAAGCCGGCACCCAGTTGTAGCGAGCCAGTAGGCTTTTCAGCCACGGTCACCGTGAGGTCGACCTGGTCGGGTGACCCGGCGACTTCCTGCGTCTCGACATTGACGTCCGTGAAGAAGCCCAGTCGGTCGACGCGATCTCGCGACAACTTGATCTTGTCGCCGTCGTACCAGGAAGCTTCGTACTGCCGGAATTCGCGCCGGATCACCTCGTCGCGCGTGCGGTTGTTGCCGCCGATGCTGACGCGACGCACATAGACGCGGCGTGCCGGTTCGGCTTTCAGCGTCAGGGTTACGCGGTTGTTGGTGCGATCGACTTCCGGTTGCGATTCGACGCGCGCGAACGCGTAGCCGAAAGTCCCAAAATAGTCGGTGAACGCCTTGGTGGTGTCCGTGAGTTGCTCGCCGTTGTAGGGCTCACCCGGCTTGATCGTCACCAATGACTTGAATTCTTCTTCGCGACCCAGGTAATTGCCTTCCAGTTTTACGCCCGCGACGACGAATTTCTCGCCTTCGGTGATGTTCACTGTCACCGTCAAGTCGGTCCGATCCGGAGAAATGGCCACCTGCGTCGAGTCGATGCGGAATTCGAGGTAGCCACGCGTCAGGTAGTACGAACGCAGTGTCTCCAGGTCAGCGTTGAGCTTGGCGCGCGAATACTGGTTCGACTTGGTGTACCAGCTCATCCAGCCACCGCTGTCCTGGTCGAACAGATCGAGCAGTGTCGATTCGCTGAAGGCCTTGTTGCCGACGACGCGCACTTCGCGGATGCGGGCGGAGTCGCCTTCTGTGACGGTGAACGTCAAATTCACGCGGTTGCGCTCGATTGGCGTCACCGTGGTCACGACCTCGGCGTTGTAGAGACTGCGGCTCACGTACTGGCGCTTCAGCTCTTGCTCGGCGCGATCGGTCAGCGCCTTGTCGTAGGGGCGGCCATCGGCCAGCCCCACTTCGCGCAGCGCTTTCTGGAGCGCCGCCTTGTCGAATTCCTTGGTGCCGACGAAATCGACATCGGCCACAGTCGGCCGCTCTTCGACGATCACGACCAGAACATTGCCGCTGACGTCCAGCCGCACGTCCTTGAACAGCCCCAGTTCAAACAGGGCCCGGATTGCTGCAGAGCCACGCTCGTCGCTGTATGTGTCACCCACGCGAAGCGGCAGCGATGCGAAGATGGTGCCGGGCTCGACGCGCTGCAGACCTTCGACGCGGATGTCGCGCACCGTGAAGGGCTCGACGGCCCAGGCGGCAGTGGCGGCAAGCGTGCTGGCGATGACCGCGGCCACGCTACGCAGACGGAAGCGACTGAATGTTTTGTTCATTTGTGATTGAGACGGCGCACGAAGGGCCGGCAAGAGTTAACCAAAGAGCCCGAAGAGTCGGTTGACGTCGTTGAAAAGTGCGATGGACATCATCACGAGCAACAAGGCAACGCCGCCGCGCTGAAACCGTTCCATCCATGCATCGGAGACGCTTTTGCCGGTCAGGCCCTCCCAAAGATAATACATCAGGTGCCCCCCATCGAGGACCGGCAGCGGCATCAGGTTGAGCACTCCGAGACTGACGCTGATCAGAGCCAAGAACACCAGATATTGCGTGACGCCCAGGCTGGCAGATTTGCCTGCATAGTCGGCAATCGTCAGTGGACCGCTCAAGTTCTTGAGCGAGGCTTCACCAATGACCATCTTGGCCATCATGCGGACAGTGAGCGCCGAAACCTCCCATGTGCGCACGACGCCGCGCCAGATTCCGTCGATCGGTCCTTGGCGAACTGTGACCATGGCAGGCGGCGCACCGACGTACGCCGCGATGCGCCCGACTTTGGCGCCGCTCTCGTCACGCACTTCAGGCGTGACCTCGAGCATGATTTCGCGGCCACCACGCAAGAGTTGCCAAGCTTGCGTGCGCGGGTTGGCGCCATCGACCGAAGCTCTGATGAGTTCGCGCAACTGTTGGCCATCGACCACTGTTGTCGTGCCGACAGAGCGCACCAGGTCGCCCTTTTGCAAGCCGGCGCGCTCACCGGCACCACCGGCCACGAGCTCACCGATCTCGGGTCGCGTCAAAGGTGAGATCACGCCGATCTTTCGGAACATCTGCGCGTCAGCGTCCCTGGTTTCGATGCGGCTGAGCGGCAGCAGAACGGTGCGGTTGGGCTGCGCGCCATCGCCCGCAATTTCCAATGTGAGGTCGCGCCCGTCCAGTGCCCCACGCGTCATGCGCCAGCGAAGGTCCTCGAAGGACTGCACGGTCGCCAGTTCGCCGTCGAAGCCGGCCTGCGTGACGCGTTCACCGCCACGCAGCCCGGCCTGCTCGGCCAGCGATGCGGCCACCGGTCGGCCCAATGTGGCAACAGGCTCCTGGACGCCAATCCAGTTCACCAATGTATAGAGCAGCACCGCCAGCAGCAGGTTCGCGATCGGACCGGCCGCCACGATTGCCGCGCGTGAACGCAGCGGCTGCGTGTTGAACGCGAGGTGGCGCTCTTCCCGCGGGACTGTGCCCTCGCGCTCGTCGAGCATCTTCACATAGCCGCCCAGCGGGAACGCGCCGATGACGAACTCGGTGTCCTGCCCCGGCTTCTGATGCTTGGGTTTCCAGCGGTAGAGCGTGTGGCCGAAACCCACGGAAAAGCGCAAGACTTTGACGCCGCAAGCCACGGCCACACGGTAGTGACCGTACTCGTGCACAGCAATCAGAAGGCCGAGCGCAACGATGAAGGCGACGACGGTGAGCATCGGAACTCCGTGAGAGGTGGCAAAGCGACAGCGTCAGGCCGCGAAGCGCAAAGCGGCGGCACGGGCCGCCGAGCGCGCCTTGGCGTCGAGTGCCAGCAGGTCCGCCAGCGACCCCGGCTTCGAGGATGTCACCGCGCTCAAAGTTTCCATGTTGACCGCATGAATGCGATCGAAGCGCAATCGACGGTCGAGAAAAGCCTCGACCGCCACCTCGTTGGCGGCGTTGAGCACCGCCGTCGTGCCAGGCGCGGCACGCAGTGCATGCCATGCGAGCGCCAGGCCAGGAAACAGCGCTTCGTCCGGTGCCTCGAAAGTCATGGCTGCCATCTGGCGGAAATCCAGCCGCGCGGCACCACTCTCGATGCGTTCGGGCCAAGCCAATCCGACGGCAATTGGCACTCGCATATCGGGCGTACCAAGTTGGGCGATGACCGACCCATCGGTGAATTGCACCATGGAATGAACCACGCTTTGCGGATGAATCACCACCTCGATCTGCTCCGGCGCCACGCCGAAGAGATGGCACGCCTCGATGACCTCGAGCGCCTTGTTCATCATGGTGGCCGAGTCGACCGAAATCTTGCGGCCCATCGTCCAATTCGGATGGGCACAGGCCTGCTCGGGCGTGACCCCCTGCAGCGTGCCGGCCTGGCGCGTACGAAACGGCCCGCCCGATGCGGTGAGGATGATCTTTTCGATGCGCCGCGCCCAAGTCGTCGCGTCTTCAGGCAGCGATTGAAAGATCGCCGAGTGCTCGCTGTCGATCGGTAACAGCGTGGCACCGCCCTCACGCACGGCATGCATGAACAGCTCGCCGCCGACGACCAACGCCTCCTTGTTGGCCAGCAGCAGGCGCTTGCCTGCGTTGGCTGCCGCAAGACACGGACCCAGCCCCGCCGCACCGACGATCGCCGCCATCACACTGTCGACCGCTTCATGCGAGGCGATGGTTTCCAAGGCGCCCGGGCCGGCCAATACCTCGGTAGCGAGACCGTTCGCCCGTAAACGTTGGGCAAGCACGGCGGCATGCGGCGCGCTGGCCATCACCGCGAAACGGGGAGAGAAAAGCGCGCACTGCGCCAGCATTTCCTCGACCTTCGTGGCTGCCGACAGCGCAAAAACCTCGAAGCGATCTGGATGTCGCGCGATGACATCCAGGGTGCTGACGCCAACGGAGCCGGTCGACCCCAGCACCGTCACCTTTTGTCGGTCGGTCTGACTCACAACGAGGCCAGCATCATGGCGATCGGGAGAGTCGGCAGCAGCGCATCGACGCGATCGAGCACGCCACCATGGCCCGGTAAAAGTGCGCTGCTGTCCTTGGCACCGGCGCTCCGCTTGACGAGTGATTCGACAAGGTCTCCCACGACACTCATGGCCGCCAGAAACACCACGCCGATCAGCAGAAGCCACCAGCCACGTTCGGCCAGTCGGGTGTAGAGACTGGCAACCGTCGTCTGCGTGACCGCATCGGCCCAGACCCATGCGAGCGCGAGCACCAGCACGCCGACCATGCCGCCCCAAACACCTTCCCAGCTTTTACCGGGGCTGATGGAGGGCGCCAGCTTGTTGCGCGTGAACTTGAGTCCGAAACGTCGCCCGGCGAAATAGGCGAACACGTCGGCGACCCAGACCAACACCAGCAGGGACAGCAGGAAATTGATGCCGCCCATGGCAGCACCACCGACGCTGCGCGCCTGAACCGCTGCGAGCCAAGCTACCCAGAGCGCCAGCAGCCCGGCGACCAGGCGAACGCCTCTGGGAATGCGCGGCCAGCCTGGCACACCGCCACGCAGCAAGGCGGCACCGCCCAACACCCAAGCCGCACTCGCTGCGATCCACACGCCGAGAAGCCTCTGCTCGAGCAGACCCAGCCACCACGAAAGCGCACAGAGCAGGACCATTTCGACGCCGAGGAACACCGACATTTTCGGACCGTAGCCGTTGAGCCGCCCCCACTCCCAGGCAGCAGCGCCAATCAGGACGAGCATCACGCAGGCGAACGGCACGCGCGAGGGATAGAACAGGGCCGGCAGCAGAATGGCCAGCAGCACGATCGCCGTAAAGATGCGTTGCTTGAGCATCAGGCTGTCTGCCGATCTGCGTGCCCGGCGTTCAGTTGGGCCGAGGTTTTGCCGAAGCGGCGCTCCCGACCCTGGAAAGTGCCGATCGCCTCGTCGAGCGCCGCCTCATCGAATTCCGGCCACAGCTTGTCGCTGAAGAACAGTTCGGTGTAGGCGCTCTGCCACAGCAGAAAATTCGACAGTCGCTGTTCACCGCCAGTGCGAATGAAAAGATCGGGATCGGGCACGTGCGCCAAGGCCATTGCACGATCGAGATTCGATTCGGTCAAGGGCTCTCCGCGCTCCGCCAGCCGCGCGGCAGCGCGCGCGATGTCCCATCGGCCCCCGTAGTTGAAACAAACGTTGAGCACCAGCAGTGTGTTGTGCGCCGTAGAGGCTTCTGCCTGCACCAGACCCGCAACCATCTTTTCGGTCAGGCCGCCGCGCTCGCCCACGAAGTGCAGTTGCACACCGTCTTCGCGAAGCTTCGGCACCTCACGGCCCAGCGCGCCCACCATCAGTTCCATCAGTCCGGTCACTTCCTCGACCGGGCGATTCCAGTTCTCGGAGGAAAAGGCAAACACCGTGAGCACCCCTACACCTCTGTCGACGCAGGCCTTGACACAGCGGCGCAGCGATTCCACGCCTTGCTTGTGCCCCGCCACGCGAGGCAGAAAACGCCGTGTCGCCCAGCGGCCATTGCCGTCCATGACGATGGCAATGTGGTTCGGCGCGGCGGCAAAGGTGCTCATCAGACTGCCATGATCTCGGCTTCCTTGGCCGCAATCAGCCGGTCGATCTCGGCAATGTGCCGGTCGGTGACTTTCTGGATGTCGGCCTCGGCGCGTTTCTGGTCATCCTCTGAAGCAAGTTTGTCCTTGACCAGCTTCTTTACCGACTCGTTGGCATCGCGGCGCAGGTTGCGTGTCGCGATCTTGGCGTTCTCGCCCTCGTTGCGAACCAACTTGGTCATTTCCTTGCGGCGTTCCTCGCTCATGGCCGGCAGCGGCACACGGATCAGTTCGCCCATGGACGAGGGGTTGAGCCCCAGATCGCTCTCGCGAATCGCTTTCTCGATCTTGGCGCCCATGCCCTTTTCCCACGGCTGGACGCTGATGGTGCGCGAGTCGAGCACCGACACGTTGGCCACCTGGCTGAGCGGCACGGAAGAGCCGTAGTAGTCGACGTGCACCGAATCGAGCAGCGCGGAGTTGGCGCGCCCGGTGCGGATCTTGGAAAGGTTGTTCTGGAAAGCGGCGATCGACTGGTTCATCTTCGCGTCGGTCGCGCTTCGAATGTCTGCAATGGTCATTATTTTTTGCTCCTCAGGCATGCACCAGGGTGCCTTCGTCCTCGCCGAGCACGACGCGCTTGAGGGCGCCGTTCTTGAAGATCGAAAACACCTTGATCGGCAACTTCTGGTCGCGGCACAGCGCGAAAGCCGTGGCGTCCATGATGCCGAGATTCTTTCCGATGGCCTCGTCGAAGGTCAACGAGGCATAACGCGTGGCGTGGGGGTCCAGCTTGGGGTCGGCGCTGTAGACGCCGTCGACCTTGGTCGCCTTGAGCACCAGCTCCGCGCCGATTTCGGCACCGCGCAATGCGGCGGCCGTGTCGGTCGTGAAGAAGGGGTTGCCGGTCCCGGCCGCGAAGATCACGACCTTGCCCTCTTCGAGGTACTGCAAGGCCTTGGGACGCACGTAAGGCTCGACCACCTGTTCGATGGCGATCGCCGACATCACGCGGGCGATCAGGCCCTGCTTGTCCATGGCGTCGGCGAGGGCCAACGCGTTCATGACGGTGGCCAGCATGCCCATGTAGTCGGCCGTGGCGCGGTCCATGCCGACCGAGCCCCCGGCAACGCCGCGAAAGATGTTCCCGCCACCAATCACGACCGCCACCTCGACGCCCATGTTCACCACTTCAGCGATCTCGCTGACCATGCGAACGATGGTCGCCCTGTTGATGCCGAACGCATCGTCGCCCATCAGCGCCTCTCCCGACAGCTTCAGCAAGATGCGCTTGTGGGCTGGGCGAGGTTCGGACATGGGCAGATTCCTTCAGGGATGACAGGGGGCGAGTTTAAGTGGAAGTCCAGCCGGGGCGCACCGCGGGAACCGGCTGAGCCGGGCCGCTGGTGTCGCCCCCGGCAGGGAAAAGGCGCAGGCGACACGAAGTGCACCGCAGCCTTGGGGGCGAGCCGTTCAGGCAGCGGCTTTGGCTGCAGCGACCTGCGCAGCCACTTCGGCCGCGAAGTCGTCGACCTTCTTCTCGATGCCTTCGCCGACCACATAAAGCGTGAAGCCTTTGATCGAGCTGTTTGCAGCCTTGAGCATCGCTTCGACGGTCTGCTTGTCGTTCTTCACGAACGGCTGGTTGTGAAGCGAGACCTCCTTGAGGTACTTCTGCACGCCGCCTTCGATGCGCTTGGCAACGATGTCGGCAGGCTGCGCCGGCTTGCCCGCGGCCTCGGCGACCTTGCGGTCTTCTTCGGCCTTGCCCGCTGCAACAGCGCGTTCTTTCTCAATCAGATCGGTAGGCACGTCGGCACTGGAAATCGCGACCGGCTTCATCGCCGCGATGTGCATCGCCACGTCCTTGGCAGCCGCATCGTCACCCTCGAACTCGACCATGACGCCAATGCGCGTGCCGTGAAGGTAGGAAGCCAATTTGCCATTGCCGCCGAAATGCTTGAAGCGGCGAAAGCTCATGTTCTCGCCGATCTTGCCGATCAGGCCCTTGCGCACGTCTTCGAGCGTCGGACCGAAACCGTCTTGTTCATATGGCAATGCGCCCAGTGCAGCGATGTCGGCCGGCTTGTTCTTCGCCACCAGCATGGCTGAGGCGTTTGCCAGGGCGAGGAAGCTGTCGTTCTTGGTGACGAAGTCGGTTTCGCAGTTGATTTCGATCATGCCGCCGGCGTCGCCGTCGACGAAAGCCGTGACCACGCCTTCGGCGGTGATGCGGCCCGAAGCCTTGCCAGCTTTGTTGCCGAGCTTGATGCGCAGCAGCTCTTCGGCCTTTTCCATGTTGCCTTCGGCTTCGGTCAAAGCCTTCTTGCATTCCATCATCGGCGCGTCGGTTTTCGCGCGCAGTTCGCCAACCATGCTTGCGGTGATTGCAGCAGCCATTATTCGTACTCCGTATTCAAAAAATCAGATCAAAAAAAGGGGCCGCAAAGCCCCTTCTTCAAGGCTCGAGAAGACAGCGATCAGGCCGATGCGCCTTCTTCGACTTCGACGAATTCGTCGCTGCCGCCTTCGCTCACGGCCTTGACCACATCGTTGGCAGCGTTGTTGCGGCCTTCGAGGATCGCGTCAGCAATGCCACGGGCGTAAAGCGTCACGGCCTTCGACGAGTCGTCGTTGCCGGGGATCACGTAGTCGATGCCGATGGGCGAATGGTTGGAGTCGACCACGCCGATCAGCGGGATGCCCAGCTTCTGAGCTTCGGCCACGGCGATCTTGTGGAAGCCCACGTCGATCACGAAGATGGCGTCGGGCAGCGCGGTCATGTCCTGGATGCCGCCGATGTCCTTTTCAAGCTTCGCGATTTCGCGCGAGAACGTCAGCTGCTCCTTCTTGCTCAGGCTGTCGAGACCGCCCTCGAGCTGCGCCTTCATTTCCTTCAGACGCTTGATCGACGTCTTGACGGTCTTGAAGTTGGTCAGCATGCCACCGAGCCAGCGGGTGTCGACATAAGGCACGCCGGCGCGTTGCGCTTCGGCCGCGACGATTTCACGGGCTTGACGCTTCGTGCCGACCATCAGGATCGTGCCGCGGTTGGCGGTGAGCTGCTTGGCGTACTTCATCGCGTCCTGGAACATCGGAAGCGACTTTTCCAGGTTGATGATGTGAATCTTGTTGCGATGGCCGAAGATGAACGGCGCCATCTTGGGGTTCCAGAAGCGGGTTTGATGGCCGAAATGGACACCGGCTTCCAGCATTTCGCGCATGGTGGTCGACATAGGAATAACTCCAAAGGTTGGGTCTAAAATCCAGCCCGTTTTGCAGCCCTTGAAGAGGAGCCTGCAACACCTTGAGTGGGCTGGTTTGCGGATGTGTTTCTCACCGGGTAATCCCGAGAGCGAAACCCAAAGAGTATAGCACCCACTCCCCTCCTCTTCTGACTGCCCCGCCGGGCCACTGTCCATGCGACCCGACCTCTACGCCAGCCGACTTGCACTCCGAGCGCGCACCGCCGATGCACGCACCGAAATGGCGCGTGCCATCGCGGCGGCCGAGTCGCCCGCTTGCGAGCACGTCTTTACCCGCACGCTTTTCGCGGAGGCGCATCGTGAGGCCGCCGCAGCCGACACCGACACGGTGTTGGCTGGATTGTCGTTTTCGGCCAAGGACCTTTTCGACGTTGCCGGACAGCCGACGCCGGCCGGTTCGATCGTCCTCGCGCATGCACCTGCAGCGCCGGTGGATGCCACCGCGGTGTCACGCCTGCGCGCTGCAGGCGGCGCGCTGATCGGGCGCACCAATATGAGCGAGTTCGCGTTTTCCGGCGTGGGCGTCAATCCTCACCACGGGACGCCAGTGAACCCGTGCGATCCGATCACGCCGCGCATCCCGGGGGGCTCGTCTTCGGGAGCTGCCGTCTCAGTCGCCACGGGCGCAGCGTTCATTGGCCTCGGTTCGGACACGGGCGGATCGATCCGGATCCCGGCTGCGCTGAATGGGATCGTGGGCTTCAAGAGCACCGCACGCTGGGTGCCGGCCGATGGCGCCCTGCCGCTGTCGACCACGCTCGACACGGTTTGCGCCATGACCCGTTCGGTGCGCGACGCAATCATCGCTCACGAGGTGCTGGCCGCTCGACGCGTGACCCGGTCGACCCTGCCATTGGCAGGCTACCGGCTGGCGGTGGTCAAGGACTTGTTCTTCGACGCCATCGACACCACGGTCGCCCACGCGTTCGAAAGCACCGTGTCAACGCTGCGCGCTGCAGGCGCCCGCATCGAAGAGATCGCATTGCCGGCGCTCGCCGAGTTGCCGGCGATCAATGCCACCGGTGGCTTTTCCGCGCCCGAGGCTTACGCGTGGCACCGCCTGCTGCTCGAGCGCAGCGGCGCAGGCTACGACCCTCGTGTGGCGCAACGCATTCTCAAGGGCGCCGCGATGAAGGCGCACGAATACATCGATCTGATCCAGGCTCGCGCCGCGTGGATTGCGCGCATCGAAGCAGCCATCGAAGGGTTCGACGCGGTGCTGTCGCCCACGGTGCCGATCACTGCGCCGACCATCGCCAGCGTGGCCTCGGGCGCCGAACGCGATGCGGAGTTCTTCCGAGTCAACGCGCTGCTGTTGCGCAATCCATCGGTCGTCAACATGCTCGACGGATGCGCGATCTCCATTCCCTGCCAGACACATGGCGAACTGCCGGTGGGCCTGATGCTGTGGCACGCCGCGCTGCACGACGACACTGTCTTGGCGATCGCCGAACAGGCAGAAGCTGCGCTGCAACAATAGGGCTGCGGCTGCCGCCTTTCCTGCGGCGCTCATTGCCGCCGGCTTCCTTCCAACCAAAGAATTCATGAAAATCGCGATCGTGGGCGCCGGCATCATCGGCGTCACCACCGCCTGGGAACTGGCCAGCGACGGCCACGAGGTGACCGTCTTCGAACGCCGCGGCGCCGCCGCCGAAGAAGCGAGCTTCGCCAACGCCGGCGTTGTCGCTCCTGGCTACGTCACGCCCTGGGCCGCTCCCGGCATGCGACTGAAGGTGCTGCGCTCGCTGCTGTCGGCGCACGGCGCCGTCAAGGTGCGATGGCCGCTCGTCGGCCGAGACCTGCGATGGATGGCGCAATGGCAACGTGCCTGCCGGCTCGAAAGTTATCTGGCGAACCGCGCACGCATGCAGCGCTTGGCCTTCTATAGCCGCACGAGGCTGCATGAGATCAGCGAGGCGCGCGAGCTCAGCTACGAGCGAAGCGACGGCTACCTGGTTCTGCTTCGGTCGCGCCGCGACCAACGAATGGTTCAGCCAGGCCTGGACATGCTGCGCGCCGTCGGCAGCGCCTTTCGCGAGGTCGACGCCGACGAAGCGCGGCGCATCGAACCGGCGCTCAGCACGGACACCGACCTGGCCGGCGCCATCCACCTGCCCGAAGACGAGGTCGCGAACTGCCGTCAGTTCGCGTTGCTGCTCAAGCGGGAAGCCGAATCGCTGGGCGCGCAATTCCATTTCAATTGCGACATCGCACCGCTGACGCGCTCGGCCCCGCGCTCGCTGTCGCTGTCATCGGGTTCACCTGCCATTCACTTCGACGCCGTCGTGGTGTGCGCAGGCGTCGCGTCGTCGCGCTTGTTGAGGCCGCTCGGCATGCGCATTCCGCTCGCGCCGATCTACGGGCACTCGGTCAGCGCCAACATCCGTGAGCCGCTCAACGCACCGCGCAGCGCCGTGATGGACGAGCGCTACAAGGTTGCCATCTCCCGCATGGGCCTTCGTGTGCGCGTGGCCGGAAGCGCGGAGATCGGCGGTTCGCTCGATGCCATCAATCCTGCGGCGCTGCAGACGCTCTACAAGGTCCTGCACGACTGGTTTCCTGGCGCCGCCACGCTGCAGGCCGGCGTGCAGCAATGGAAAGGCGCCCGGCCGATGCTGCCGGACGGCCCGCCGGTGATCGGCCCCAGCGGCGTGCCCGGCGTGTGGCTCAACCTTGGCCACGGCTCCAGTGGCTGGGCCTTGTCCTGCGGCAGTGCGCGTGTGCTGGCCGACCTGATGGCGGGTCGCGATGCCGGCATCGACCTCGAAGGCCTGGGGCTCGAACGCCTGCTCTGAAACGCGGCAGGCGCCGCACAATCGCCGTCATGCATCGCATCACCGCAGATTCCATCGCCCTTCTGTTCGACACGGCGGTCACGCGCCGTGTTGAACGCGATGCAGCGGCGACGCTGCCGCCACACACGCTGATGCAGCGGGCCGGTCAGGCCGTTGCACGCCTGGCCATGGCCCTTGCACCCGACGCGCGAACCGTCTGGATTGCCTGCGGGCCAGGCAACAACGGGGGCGACGGTTTCGTGGCCGCCACGCAATTGCACCAAAAGGGCTTCGACGTCGTCGTGACGGCCATCGGCTTGCCTGATCGATTGCCCGCGGATGCGCGCGCAGCGCATGACGCTGCACACCGAGCCGGCGTTGTTTTTGCGGAGCAACCGCCACCGTCCTATGAACTGGCCATCGACGCACTGCTCGGCCTCGGCGCTTCGCGCGCACCCGAGGGGCAGATGGCCGACTGGCTGCGTCGGATGCACGCTGGCGCCGCACCGGTGCTGGCCGTCGACCTGCCCTCGGGGCTGGACGCCGACACCGGCACTGACGGGCTGACGTTGCGGCCGAACGCGACGCCTTGCTACTGCCTCACGCTGCTGACTCTCAAGCCTGGTCTTTTCACCGCGCGCGGCCGCGATGCCGCCGGTGAAGTCTGGTTCGACGACCTGGGTTGCGCCGTGTCGCGTGCCGAGGTGGCAGCCGCAAAGCTAGGCGGGCGGCCCGCTGACCATCAGAGGCCACATGCCAGCCACAAAGGCAGCCGTGGCGACGTCGCCGTTATTGGCGGCGCGCCTGGCATGGCCGGTGCGGCGCGCCTGGCAGCGTCCGCGGCGCTGCACGCCGGTGCGGGACGGGTCTTCGTCGCGCCGCTTGATCCGGCTGCGCCCATGCACGACGACGCACTTCCAGCGTTGATGTTCAGGCGCCCTGAAACGATCGATTGCGCGACGTCGGTCGTCGTCTGCGGGTGTGGCGGCGGCATGGCGGTCCGCGCCGTGCTCCCGCGCGTGCTCTCAAGCGCGCACACACTGGTTCTCGATGCCGATGCACTCAACGCCGTCGCTTCGGATGTATCACTGCAAGCCCAACTGCGCCGCCGCTCGGGCCGCGGATGGCGCACGGTCCTCACGCCGCATCCACTCGAAGCCGCTCGCCTGCTGGGCAGCGACACGACGCAGGTGCAGGCCGATCGCATTCATGCGGCGCAACGACTCGCCGATGGCTTCGGATGCAGCGTGGTGCTCAAAGGCTCAGGCAGCGTCATCGCGACACCGGGTGAGACGCCCTACATCAACCTCACCGGCAATGCACGCCTGGCGACCGCCGGAACCGGCGACGTGCTGGCCGGAATGATCGGCGCACGCCTCGCAGCCGGTCAATCGACGGAACTGGCTGCGCGCGATGCCGTTTGGCACCACGGCGCACTGGCGGACCGTTGGCCACCGACTTCGACCCTCACCGCAGACGCCCTCGCCCGCAGTGCACTGGGTTGAAGCCCCCGAAGCGCCCGCTCAGCCGCGCCCGACGAAGGGCATCTTGGTGGCCATGATCGTGTGGAACAGCACGTTGGCTTCGAGCGGCAGGTTGGCCATGTAGAGCACCGACTGGCCGACGATCTTCACGTCGATCAACGGTTCGATCGCCAATTCGCCGCTGGCTTGTGGCACGCCCTTGGCCATGCGCGCAGCAAGTTCCGTCATCGCGTTGCCCACATCGACCTGACCGACGGCGATGTCGTACTTTCGTCCGTCCAACGAAGCGGTCTTGGTCAGCCCTTCCACGGCGTGCTTGGTGGCCGTGTACGCGATCGAGTTGGGCCGCGGCGTGGTCGCCGAGATCGACCCGTTGTTGATGATGCGGCCACCGCGCGGCGTCTGCGACTTCATCACGCGGAAGGCCTGCTGAATGCAGAAGAACATGCCCGTGAGGTTGATGTCGACCACACCTTGCCACTGGGCCGGCGTCCAGTCCTCGAAAGGACCCGGCGGGTTGCCCACGCCGGCGTTGTTGAACAGGAGATCGACGCGGCCGAATCGCTCGACAGTTGCGGCGAACAGCGAAGCCACCGAATCCACATTGGCGACGTCGGAAGGCACGGCAAAGGCACGTGATGCGGCACCCGATGCATCGGCCACCTCTTCAAGAGGCTCGAGCCGACGTCCAGCCAGCGTCACGTTCCAGCCGTCGGCCAGCAGCGCCAGTGCGGTGGCACGTCCGATGCCGGTGCCGGCACCGGTGACGATGGCGGTGCGCGGGGCAGTGTTCTGTGTCATGTCTTGTCTCCTTCTCAGCGGCGCGGTTTGCGCCCCTTCATTTTGTTGGCGGCCTTCTTCACCGCGGATTTGAATGCCTGCATGGCCGACTGCGGGCCCGCCTCCATGCGCTCGGCCGCAACGGGGACTGAATCGGCACTCTTGCCACGCGCACCGCGCTTGGCCGAAGCCTTCGTCGGTGCGCCACCCGAGGACACGCCTTTGTCCTTCATGGCACGGGCGGTCAGGTCTTCGCCTTCGCGCACGAGGCGGAAGTCGATCTTGCGACCGTCCAGATCGACGCGGCTGACCTGCACCCGCACGCGCGTGCCGATGGCATAGCGGATGCCGGTGCGCTCGCCGCGAAGTTCCTGGCGCATTTCGTCGAACTTGAAATATTCGCCGCCGAGCTCGGTGATGTGGACCAAGCCCTCGACGTACATCGCATCGAGCGTGACGAAGATGCCGAAGGTGGTGGCCGAGCTGACCACGCCGCCGTACTCCTCGCCCAAGTGCTCGCGCATGTACTTGCACTTGAGCCAGGCCTCGACGTCGCGGCTCGCCTCGTCGGCGCGCCGCTCGTTGGCACTGCAGTGAAGCCCGGCCGCCTGCCATGCCTGGACTTCCTTGGTCGGGGCGACCACCGCCTTCTGTGGCTTCTGGGTCGGCGCCTTGACACGCGAAGCCAGCCGCTTCGCGAGCTTCGCATGCGCCTCGCCCGGTGTCGGCAGCATCGGCAGCGTGTACTTCGTCTTGCCCAGAATGGCCTTGATGACGCGGTGCACCAGCAGATCGGGATAGCGCCGGATCGGGCTCGTGAAGTGCGTGTAAGCCTCGTAGGCCAAGCCGAAGTGGCCGCTGTTGATCGGCGTGTAGATGGCCTGGCTCATCGAACGCAGCAGCATCGTGTGAATCTGCTGCGAATCGGGGCGGTCCTTCGTGGCTTCGGCGATCGCCTGGAACTCTCCCGGCTTCGGGTCGTCGGTGATCGAAAGACCCACGCCCATTGCCTTCAGGTAGCCGCGCAAGACCTCTTTCTTCTCGGGCGTCGGGCCTTCGTGCACGCGGTACAGACCCGGGTGCTTGCTCTCGTTGATGAAGTCGGCGCTGCAGACGTTGGCTGCGAGCATCGCTTCTTCGATGATCTTGTGCGCCTCGTTGCGTGTGCGCGGCACGATCTTCTCGATGCGACCAGCGTCGTCGCAGACGATCTGCGTCTCGGTGGTCTCGAAGTCCACGGCGCCGCGGCGGCTGCGCTGTTTCAACAGCGCCTTGTAGACGTCGGACAGGTTCAGCAGGTCCTTCACGCGCTCCTTGCGCTTGGCTGCTTCCGGGCCGCGCGTGTTGCCGAGGATGGCTGCCACTTCGGTGTACGTGAAGCGTGCGTGGCTGAACATCACCGCGGGATAGAACTGGTAGGCGTACATCTCGCCGTCGGCGGCCACCAGCATGTCGCAGACCATGCACAGGCGTTCGACCTCGGGATTGAGCGAACACAAGCCATTGCTGAGCTTCTCAGGCAGCATCGGGATCACGCGGCGAGGGAAATAGACGCTGGTCGCGCGGTCATAGGCGTCGATGTCGATCGGCGAGCCGGTCTGCACATAGGCGCTGACGTCGGCAATCGCCACCAGCAACCGCCAACCCTTGCCACGGCCGACCTTGGCCGGCTCGCAATACACCGCATCGTCGAAGTCGCGTGCGTCTTCCCCGTCGATCGTGACGAGCGGCACATCGGTCAGGTCGACACGACCTTTCTTGTCGCTCGGACGCACCTTGTCGGGTATCGCCTTCGCCTCGGCCATGCCGGCCTCGGAGAACTCGTGGGGCACGCCGTATTTGCGCACGGCGATCTCGATCTCCATGCCTGGGTCGTCGATCTCGCCGAGCACCTCTTTCACGCGCCCCACGGGCTGACCGAACAGCGCCGGCGGCTCGGTGAGTTGCACCACGACGACCTGCCCGACCTTCGCCGGCCCAGTGGCTCCCTTGGGGATCAGGACATCCTGCCCGTAGCGCTTGTCTTCGGGTGCGACGAGCCAGACGCCACCTTCGTGCAGCAAGCGGCCGATGATCGGCTGCTCCGGTCGGTCGACGATCTCCACGACACGTCCCTCAGGGCGTCCGCGGCGGTCTTGCCGCACGATGCGCGCCTTGACGCGGTCTTTGTGAAGCACGGCACGCATCTCGTTCGGCGGAAGGTAGATGTCCGCTTCACCGTCGTCGCGTTGCACAAAACCGTGTCCGTCGCGATGACCTTGAACGGTTCCTTCAAATTCATCCAGCAAGCCGCTGGGATGGCCATTATTTTTGATATGATCTCCTTCTTTCCTGAAATTCAAAACAGAACTGCTTCGGCAGCGATGTGGGCCCAGATGGCGGAATTGGTAGACGCACTAGTTTCAGGTACTAGCGAGTAACATCGTGGAGGTTCGAGTCCTCTTCTGGGCACCAAGTTTAAAGAAGCCGAATAAGCTTCTTTGCAAAACAAGCCACCGGTTTCCGGTGGCTTTTTTGTTGTCTGCACGATCCTTGATTGCACGAAACGCGCCACCTCGGGTCAGACCGGCAGCGCGACGAGGTCGTGCCCCTCGACGCCGACAATGCGAGCGCGAGTGAACTCCCCCACCTTCAGCGTCTTGCTGATCTTCTCGGGTGGCAGAAGTCGCACGATGCCGTCGATTTCAGGCGCGTCGGCATAGGTACGACCCACGCCGCCCTTGCGCCCCATTCCAGGCGCCGAATCGACCAGCACCTGCATGGTGGCACCGACGCGGCGACGCAGTTTGGCAATCGATACCGCTTCGGCAACCTCCATGAAGCGCGCTCGCCGTTCCTCGCGCTCCGCCTCCGGCAACATGCCCGGAATCTCGTTGGCTGCCGCGCCTTGAACAGGGCTGTAAGCGAAGCAGCCGGCACGATCGATCTCGGCTTCACGCACGAAGTCGAGAAGATGCTCGAATTCGGCTTCGGTCTCGCCAGGAAAGCCTGCAATGAAGGTGCTGCGAATCACCAGTTCGGGGCACACCTCGCGCCAGCGGGCAATGCGTTCGAGATTGCGCTCTCCGCTGGCGGGCCGCTTCATGCGGCGCAGCACATCGGGATGGCTGTGCTGCAAGGGAACGTCCAGGTAAGGCAGTACCTGACCGCTTGCCATCAGGGGAATTACGTCGTCCACGCTCGGGTACGGATAAACGTAGTGCAGGCGAACCCATGCACCGTAAGGCTCCGCGATCTCGCCGAGTGTGCGAACCAATTCCAGCATGCGCGTCTTCACGGGCTTGCCGTCCCAGAAGCCGGTTCGGTACTTCACGTCAACGCCGTAGGCCGAGGTGTCCTGGCTGATGACCAGCAACTCCTTGACGCCGCCTTCGAACAGAGCCTTGGCTTCGCCGAGCACATCGCCAATCGGCCTGGATACGAGGTCGCCGCGCATCGACGGAATGATGCAGAAGGTGCAACGGTGGTTGCAGCCTTCGCTGATCTTCAAGTAGGCATAGTGGCGCGGCGTGAGCTTGAGACCGGCGATACCAAACGCATTCGGCACAAGATCGACGAAGGGATCGTGCGGCTTGGGCAGATTGGCGTGGACGGCGTCCATCACCTCTTGCGTCGCATGCGGGCCCGTAACGGCGAGAACGCTGGGATGCATCTGCCGGACCAGATTGCCACCCTGATCGCCGGACTTGGCGCCAAGGCAGCCCGTAACGATCACTCGCCCGTTGGTCGCCAGCGCTTCGCCGATCGTGTCGAGGCTCTCTCGCACAGCATCGTCGATGAATCCGCAGGTGTTCACGATCACGAGATCGGCGCCCTCGAAAGTCTTCGAAGTCTGATAGCCCTCGGCACTCAACCGGGTCAAGATCAATTCGGAATCGGTCAGGGCCTTGGGGCAGCCCAAGCTCACGAAACCGACCTTGGGTGCGGCTGACGTGGCGGTTCGTTCGGGGGAGGCAACTTCACTCATGCCTCTATTGTCCCAGTTAAAGCGATGCCCGCCCGGACGAAGCCCTTGAGCGCGGAGCCAGGGTCGTTGGCCTCAAGGGCGCTTGATGCCGAAGGCACCCAGGACTTGCTCGGTGTTCTTCTGCATTTGATCCTGCATCTGCAGAAATATGCCCTTGGACTGCTCGACATAGTTGCCCATCAGACCTTGAAGCATCGGCGACTGGATGGTCATGAAACGGGCCCACATCTCCGGCGTGAGTTCCTCCGCCTTCTCGGCCAGTTGCGCCTGCATGTCGGTCATCGCCTGGATGTTCTTCTCCAGGTAGGGAGCCATGTAGCCCTGCATGGCTTGGCCGTAGAAACGGATGATGCTTGCAAGCACCGGCTCGGTGAACATCGGCGCACCTCCGGCCTCTTCCTCCAGGATGATCTGCAGCAGGATGCTGCGCGTCAAATCGTCCCCGGTCTTCGCGTCGCGCACCACGAAGCATGCGCTTTGCATCACCAGTTGTTTGACCTCTGCAAGCGTGATGTAGGTGGAGGTGTCGGTGTCGTAGAGCCTTCGGTTCGGGTACTTCTTAATGACGCGCTGCACCGGCTTCGTACCGGACTTCTTGCTCTGCACTGAGGACTCCTTGAGTGTTCGCGCCGAAGGCGTGCGGACGATTCTAGGGAGCCGATTTGCTGCACCGCGCCAAGGTTTACCCTGACCGAGGCGTCAGCCTCAGCGCGCGGTGACGTATTCGGCCGCGCACACCCTGCAGAGTGCGGACTCAGGCCGATCGTCGCTGTGATCACGGTAATGCAATGGGCTCTTGATACCGTTGAACACCCAACAGCGTGGGCAATGTTCATGCCCTGCCGCCGGGAGGTAGGCGCGGGCACGCTGTTCTGCGCGCTCGCGCGTGACCGGCGTTCCTTGGCGGATGGTCCGCGCGACATCTTCGGCTGCCATCGTGGCACCCCGCCCGTTGGCATGGTCGTTAAGGCCGTAGACCACACGTGCAAATTCCAGTGGCGCATGTCGCAGCAATGCCGCAACGCGCAACGTTTCAAGCGCCGGGTCGATCGCGTTTGCAGGCTGGGGCATCACGTTCTAGGCGGTGAAAGTCGGACATCCAAAGTACCACAATCGATGACATTCACGCCATTCGTTGAAGTGCCTAGAACCGGAGGAAAGATCGAACCCTTGCGTGCGCGAATGGCGCGACGGCATGGGTGCAAAGAAGGAAAAAAGAATTCCCGAGAGCCTGAAGACTGGTCTTCTTCAGCGGGAAATTCTGGTAGGCGCGATTGGACTCGAACCAACGACCCCCACCATGTCAAGGTGGTGCTCTAACCAGCTGAGCTACGCGCCTAAGGATGTGTCCGAGAGCCGCAATTGTAGCAGGCTGAAAAGACGTTTTTCAGCGGCGACGAGAAGATCTCACGCCATTCACGGCGGAGACCATCTTCAACACCTGCGCAAGACGCGCCGTGTCGGTGATTTCTACGGTGAACGTCATCCATGCCGTGCCCCTGAGAGACTGCGTCTGCACGCCGATCACATTCATCTTCTCGCGCGTGAACACATCCGAAATATCGCGCAACAGGCCCTGGCGGTCGGCGGCTTCCACCGCCACGTCGACCGCATACAGCGAACCGTCTTCGGATTTGGGAAGGCCCCACTCGACATCGATCACGCGTTCCGGGTTGTGACCCACCATCGTGCGGAAATTGCTGCAATCACGGCGATGCACGCTCACGCCGTGGCCGCGCGTCACGAAGCCCCCGATCGCATCGGGCGGCGCTGGCCGGCAGCATTTGGCCAGTTGGGTCATCAACGACGACACGCCGACCACGAGCACGCCGCCTTTCGACGCCTTGTCGCTGGCGCGCGACTTCTTCAGTTGCACGCCGTCGTCGGGCCCAGGGGCCGGCTCTGGCGGACGCAGCAAAGTCTCTATGTTGCGCAGCGAGAACTCGTCCTTGCCGACCACCTCGAACAGGTGATCCGCCGACTTGAAGCCAAGCTGCGATGCCAGATCCTCGAGACGGGTCGAGGTCTTGCCCTCTCGCTGGAGGAGCTTCTCCACCGCCTCGCGACCTTTCGCGATGGTCTCGTGCATGACCTGCGCGTTGAACCACGCGCGCACCTTGGCGCGCGCGCGATGGCTGGCGAGATAGCCGAGTTCGGCATTGAGCCAGTCGCGGGATGGACCGCCCTCCTTCGCCGCGATGATCTCGACGGTCTGGCCGTTCTGCAGCGGCGTGTTCAACGGCACCATGGCGCCGTCGATGCGCGCGCCGCGGCAGCGGTGACCCAGGCTCGTATGCACCGTGTAGGCGAAATCGACCGCGGTCGCGCCCTGCGGCAGTTCGACGATGGCAGCGTCGGGCGTCAGCACATAGATGCGGTCCTCGAACAGGCCCTGTCCCTGCTGTCCGTCCGACAGATCTCGCTCCCAGGCCAGCAGTTGCCGCAACACCGCGATCTTCGCGTCGTACTCACCACCGGCCCATACGCCGGCGTAGCCCTTGGGGCCGGCTTCCTTGTAAGCCCAGTGCGCAGCGACGCCATGCTCGGCGTGATCGTGCATCTCTTCGGTACGAATCTGGATCTCGATGGGTTTGCCAGGTTTGCCGTCGGCCGCTTTGCGGACCACGGTGTGGAGCGACTGGTAGCCGTTGGGTTTGGGGCGTGCGATGTAGTCGTCGAACTCCTCATCGAGCGGCTGAAAGTGCGAGTGCACCCAAGCCAGCGCCGCGTAGCAGTCTTTCACGCTTGGCACCACGACGCGCAGCGCGAGAATGTCGAAGACTTGCGCGAAGTCCAGCGACTTGCCGCGCATCTTCTTCACGATGCTGTAGATGTTCTTGGGGCGCCCCTGCACCGTGGCCGCAATGCCTTCGCCTTGCAGTTCGCGCTCGAGTTGGAGACGCAACTGCTCGACGTAGCCTTCGCGCTCGACGCGCTTCTCGTCGAGCAGCTGAGCGATGAGCTTGTAGGTCTCGGGCTCTAGAAACCGAAACGACAGGTCCTCCAACTCCCATTTCACTTGCCAGATGCCCAGCCGGTTGGCCAACGGCGCAAAGACCTGCAAGGATTCTCGCGCCACGCTCTCCGAAACCGGCTGCTTGATGACAGCGGCATGGCGAAGCGTCTGCAATCGCGAAGCGAGCCGCAGCATCACGACGCGAAGGTCGCGAGAGAACGCCAGCAGCATCTTGCGCACGTTCTCGGTCTGTGCGCCATTGCCGTCTGCCGTGTGCACGCCCGCGGTGGCCGAACGCGCTTGCTTCTGGACGTGGACCAGCTTCGTGGTCTCGACCGCCAACGCCGCGAAGTTCTCGCCAAACACCTTGGCGATCACTTCCTGTGGCCTGTTCAGATGCTGACAGGAATAAACGAGGTAGCTTGCGGCCTGCATCGCCTCCGACCCGCCCATCGCAGCCACGATGCCCGCCACGGCGTCAGCGTGCGCCAGCGTGTTCTCGCCGGTTTCGAGCGTTTCGTCGGCGATCAGCGGCGCGGCAAAGGCGCGGGCACGCGCGAGCATGTTGTCCATCACCGGCGTGCGCTCGGCGGTGGCGGCCGACAGCGGATAGTCGACCACCACCGCGTCGTTGCCCCCACGTGCCTGCACGCCTGAAGAATCGCGCTTCACTGGTCGAACAGAAAAGAGACCACCGCAGCACTCTGTGCCGGCGCGACAAAGGTCGGCGCATGCCCGACGCCCTGGAACTCCACCAGGCGCGCGCGCGGACCGCGGTGGGTCATGGCCTGCGCCGTGGCCGCGGACAGAAGATCGGACTGCGCGCCACGCGTGAGCAAGGTCTGCGCAGTGACCGCGTCGTACAGCGCCCACATCACGGCCTCGCCCTGTGCCGCCGCTTCGGCGGTGATGGCCCGAAACGGCACGGCGATGGCCGGGTCGTAATGCAGGACGAAGGGGCCTTGATTCACGTCACCCGGCGTCTTGGCCGACCCGTCCGACGTTCGTTGCGACGCCGACGCCACCATCGGCTCCGACAACGCCAACCACTCGGCCGACGTGTGCGGCCCGAAACTTTGCGATACCTGCCACATTGCGTCCGCTGCCTCCTGAAGCGTAGCGAAGCGCCCCACGTTGCCAAGGTAGCTTCCGATCCGCTGGAGCGCCGCAGCATCGATCGTCGGGCCGACGTCGTTGAGCACCAAGCGCCGCACCGG
>Ga0247809_1000259_pt1 | contig 27069 bp, 22 predicted proteins | sample UWRJL104311B1_FD_180951 | JGI IMG/M metagenome (GOLD analysis project Ga0247809, IMG submission 180951) | Plant litter microbial communities from Arlington Agricultural Research Station in Wisconsin, United States - UWRJ-L104-311B-1 | ecosystem: Environmental > Terrestrial > Plant litter >...
TTTGTGTAAAGGAGGATACATACGGTCCAGACCATGCCCCAGTACACCAACTGTAGGAATATCAAAAGCAAGACTTTCCCGGTGAGCTGCCACATCTATCCCATAAGCAAGACCACTAACTACCAATACATTATAAGGTTGTAAAGTTTCTGCCAGCTGCCGACATAATGCCTGTCCGTATGTGGTTGCATTGCGTGTGCCTACTACACTAACTATCCTGGGGTGGTTAAGATCTGCATTGCCTTTATAATAAAGTAGCACAGGGGCGTCATAACATTCTTTCAATCGCCGGGGATAACGGTCGGAGGTATAAAAAAGCACCTCAATTTTATGTTTTTCGATAAACCTTAACTGTTCCGCAGCTAATTTAAGCGCATTCGTACTTAAAATCTGGTTTGCAATTACTTCTCCAACACCAGGAATTTGCAGTAAAGAATGTTTATCAGCACTAAAAACAGCCTCTGCCGATCCATATCGATCCAGCAGACGCTTTGCATTTATATGGCCAACATTCCTGATTAATGTCAGCGCAATTTGATGGATTAAACTCATAGGCTAAATTAATACAGATAAACCAGTAAATGGTAATGTATTAATTGCAGCTCCGGAAATAATGTTATTGCGGTATATAGACGACAAACTTAGTATCAAAAAATTCCTCTTCGAAGTAGGCCGACAGAGGGTATAATTCTGCTTTTAACCGCGATTCTGAAATTTCTTCTGCCAGTTCACCCCCTTTTAAATAAAGGATACCGTTAGGTATAGCATTTTTTGAATCTTTATTAAATTTACCCTGCACCCAAGGATAAAAATCTATTAGCCGGGTTACCGCACGAGACACTACGAAATCGTACTTATCAACTACCTGCTCTGCCCTTAAATGACTCGCTTTAACATTTGTTAACCCTAAAGCTGTAGCCACCTCGTTTACCACCTTGATCTTTTTACCGATAGAATCTACCAGATGAAACTGGGTTTCAGGAAACAAAATAGCTAATGGAATACCTGGAAAACCACCACCAGTACCCACATCCAACACTTTTTCTCCTGCCTTGAAAGTGCAGAATTTAGCAATTCCCAGAGAGTGAAGAATATGTCTTTCATACAATTCTTCGATGTCTTTACGTGAAATCACATTGATCTGCGCATTCCAGAAACTGTATAAATCATATAAACGGTCAAACTGTGAAATCTGTTCCGCAGTAAGATGCTTGAAGTATTTTTGAATTAGAGATGAGGTTATTTCCACTTTACTTTTTTGACAAATATAGACAGAAAGCCGTTAAAGACTAAGAAAATGAACAATAGAATATCAAGAAATGGAAACCACCAGCGTAAATCTGCATAATTAAGTCGCTTGAGGAGTCGCGGATAAATAAAACATCTCGTGATTACGCTCAGCAGAAAAATACCTATACCAATATATAATGTCGACTTAAACAGCAATAATAGGACAAAAAACAGGTAAAAGAGAAACTGGAAAACAATCTGTGCAGATAAAATGAACTTATGCTTTGCCTTATAAAACTTACCCGCACCAAAATGTCTCTTCTTCTGCCTCAGATATGCTCCAAATGTAGCATTTGGAGCAGACCACACATGCGTATTGTTATTGATCCGGATTTCCGTATTGGAATGTGTAGCATGTGCATTTACAAACAGATCATCGTCACCCGATGGGATATGCATATGTGCTGCGAAACCTTTATTCTTAAAAAACAGCGATTTCTTATAGGCCATATTCCGGCCGACGCCCATATAAGGCATTCCTTTAATTGCATAGGAAAGATAGTTTACTGCAGTAAAAAAGGTTTCGAAGCGGATCAGGCTATTTAATAACCCACGTTTTCTGAGATAAGGCGAATAACCTAAAACTATAGACGTTGAATCCTTCTCCGGCTGTTGCATTCCCATTAACCACTGCGTTGAAGCAGGCATACAATCAGCATCAGTAAAGACAAGCCACTCATTAGCGGCCGCTTTAATTCCCATTGTTACCGCAAATTTCTTACCAGCTATAAATTTCCCTCCCTCACTTACTGTAACTATTTTGAGGTTTTTATAAGCTTTTGAAAATTCTTCCAGGATATCCCTTGTACCGTCCCATGAGCGGTCGTTCACCACGATCACCTCAAAATCAGGATACTCCTGAGTCATTACCACAGGCAAAAACCGGGTAAGGTTCTCTGCTTCATTACGTGCGCAGATAATCACACTGATAGGCTGACGGGCAGCGAGAGGTATATCCTCTACCTTAAATCGTGCTAATTTTAAATGTACAAAGAGGCTGAAATAGAGTTGAACAGCAAAACAAAAAACGAGGGCGCCTACCAGGCAGCTCTCTAATAAGGTTAATTCCACGATTTAGTATTGATTGGCTCAAATTTCTGATTTTAAATCTGTATTGTTCATTTTTGTTGATAAAAATTTTAGCAGGCTTATCGCTCGTTTTTTGCTACTTTTGCGCAGATTTTTTGAATCGCACAAACACGTGTGCATCTGTATCACACAGCGCTGCAAATTTATGGCAGTCTTGTGCAGGCTTCATCAACGTTAAAAATAATATTAAAATGAAATTTACCTTAGAGGCAAACGATACACAATCAAAAGCGAGAGCAGGAACAGTTACCACAGCACACGGTGAGATCCAGACACCAATTTTTATGCCTGTAGGTACTGCAGGAACGGTGAAAGCAGTCCATCAGCGTGAATTGGAAAATGATATAGATGCAAAGATTATCCTTGGAAATACTTATCATTTATACTTACGCCCGGGATTGGATGTAATTGAAAAAGCCGGGGGACTGCATAAATTCATTGGCTGGGACCGTCCCATTTTGACTGATAGTGGAGGCTACCAGGTATACTCTCTCAGTAAAGTAAACAAGATAAAAGAAGAAGGAGTGACTTTCCGCTCGCATATTGACGGGTCAAAACATTTGTTCAGTCCTGAAAATGCAATGGATATTCAGCGTACAATTGGTGCCGATATTATTATGGCATTTGATGAGTGTACTCCTTATCCATGCGATTATAAATATGCTGCGAACTCCATCAATATGACTCATCGCTGGTTAAAGCGTTGCTGTAAGCGCTTTGATACCACGGAACCTAAATATGGATTCGACCAGACCTTGTTCCCAATTGTACAGGGTTCAGTTTATAAAGACCTGAGAATGAAATCGGCCGAATTTATTGCGTCAATGGACCGCGAAGGGAATGCGATTGGCGGTTTATCGGTGGGGGAACCTGCAGAAGAAATGTATGGCATGACTGAAGTAGTGTGTAATATTCTTCCGGTCGACAAACCACGTTACCTAATGGGTGTAGGTACACCAATCAATATTTTGGAGAATATTGCGTTAGGTATTGATATGTTTGACTGTGTGATGCCTACCAGAAATGCGCGGAACGGGATGTTATTTACACGTAACGGTATAATTAATATAGGTAATAAAAAATGGGCAGATGACTTTTCTCCGATTGATGCAGAAAGTGATTTATATGCCGATCAAGTATATTCCAAAGCCTACCTACGTCACCTGATGCATTCTAAAGAGATGCTGGGTGCTCAGATCGCTACCCTGCATAATCTTCATTTTTATATGTGGCTGGTTAAAACAGCGAGAGAGAAAATCATTGCTAGTGAATTTAACGCGTGGAAGAATAAAATGGTTACTATATTAGGGAACAAGCTGTAAATGAATATCATCAGGAACAACATAAAGATTATCGACCGCTATATTATCGGGAAGTATCTGGGTACATTTATTTATACCCTGACTATCTTCGTAGTCATTATTGTTATTTTTGATCTTTCTGAAAAACTGGACGATTTCCTGGGAAACAACCTTACTTTCTGGCAGGTCATATCTTTATACTACGCCGGGTCAATTCCTTTTTATGTGAACATGTTGTCCCCTTTAATCAACTTTATTGCGGTAATTTTCTTTACAGCAAAAATGGCAGACCAGACGGAGATTGTTCCTATTCTTAGTGGTGGCGTAAGTTTTAACCGCTTTTTATTACCCTATTTTATCTCCGCATTTATCATTTTTGCTGCAAATCTCGGGGCAAATCTATATGTATTACCTTATACCAATCAACTTAAAAATAGCTTTGAAAACACTTACGTAAAGAAAAACGACCCTTCCAGTAAGAACAATATCCATATGAAACTGGATGAGAACACTTATATCTATATGGAAAGTTTCGATAACAAGAGTAAGTCTGGATATCACTTTTCACTGGATAATTTCAAAGGTGATGTGTTGGTTAAAAAGCTGATTGCAGATCAGATTACATGGGATTCTTTAAAGCGGAGCTGGAAAATAACGAACTATTCCATCAGAAATGTAAATGGATTAAAAGAGAGTATGATCAGCGGTTCTGCAAAGACCAAAGATACTATTCTTGATATGCGGCCGGATGATTTCTCTGCCTATGAAAACGTTTATGAAAACCTGACTAACAAGGAGTTGTCTGACAAAATTAAAAAAGAAAAAATCAGAGGTACAGGTATTTGGAACGATTTGTTATTTGAGCAATACAAACGTTACCTGCAACCATTATCAGCCTTCGTCTTAACCCTGATTGGCGTTGCACTCTCCTCCCGTAAGGTAAGAGGTGGTGTAGGTTTACCGCTTGGAATAGGTATCATACTAAGCTTTGCTTATATCGTAGTGAATCAGTTTGCAAAAATGTTCTCTTTAAAAGGTGGCGTACCTCCCCTGCTGGCGGTGTTGATCCCTACAATTTTCTTCGGCCTTTTAGGCCTGTATTTATTACGAAAAGCACCAAAATAAATGAATACCCTACCCTCTTCCAGCGTTAATAAAAACCTTTTAATACTTCATTTTACTGTATTTATATGGGGATTTACGGGAATCCTGGGTGCATTGATTTCAGTTGATGCCGTGCAAATGGTGTGGTACAGGGTACTTATAGCCAGTGTAACTTTATTCATATATTTCAAGGCAACCGGCCTGAACCTTACTGTAACGCGTAAAGAATTCTTACAATTCTTCTTTACAGGCAGTATCGTTGCCCTCCACTGGATCCTGTTTTTTCATGCGATCAAAGTATCTACTGTTTCGGTAACATTGGTTTGTTTATCCTCTTTCACGCTCTTTACTGCTATATTGGAACCTATCGTGAAAAAAACTGCCATTCAGGTGGGCGATATTGTGATTGGGCTTATCATCATTTTAGGCATTTACCTGATCTTTAAATTTGAAACCCAATATACATCAGGCATTATCTTTGGTCTTTCTGCAGCTCTTGCAGCCAGCCTCTTTTCCATTATGAATTCTACCTTTGCACAAAAAAGCGATGCCAGAGTAATTGGCTTCTATGAACTTGCAGGGGCATTTTTCTGGATTACAGTCTACCGCCTTTTTGATCATACACTACTTCATGAAACCTTCGACCTGAGCGTGATGGACTGGATCTGGTTAACTATTCTGGGCACTATCTGCACTGCACTCGCTTATATTGCCGGTGTATCTGTGATGCGTACGCTATCCGCTTTCCGTGTTGCGCTGATCAGTAATCTGGAACCCGTTTACGGTATTATTTTAGCTTTCCTTTTCTTCGGTCACAAAGAGACTATGTCGGCCGGATTTTATATGGGCTCCGCCCTGATTCTGGGTGCAGTATTTTTATATCCTGTATACAAAAAACGCAAAAGCAGCAACTAATGAGGCTGCTTATAAAGCTGCAACACACACACAGACGAATAGCTAATTGCCGATAAAATCATCATTTCTGTTTAATTGAAAGCATAAGGCGCTGAGATATATAATTAATAATTTAACAATCCTTAAATTAAATTATAACTTGGTGGTTTATTTACAATTATGCGCCTCTCAAAGTATTTTTTATTGTTTTTTTTATGCTACAGCATACATTCTGCTTCGTCACAAACTTTTACAGTAACCAGTACAGCAGATAGTGGTCCGGGAAGCTTGCGACAAGCACTAATAAATGCTCCGCAAAACAATACCGGCACTTATCTCATCAATTTCAACCTTCCCGGAGATCCTTCTGACTATGCCAACCGCACAATCCGGCTGCGCACAGCATTGCCTGCGGTTCCCTCAAACGTAACCATAGACGGTAGTTCACAACAAAGCTGGCCGGCATTAGGTGTGTCCGGAGCAAAAGTGATTATTGAACCTGAATTTCCAAACACTTATTTTAACGGACTGACGATTGGCAGGTACTATGAACAATATCAACAAGTAAAAAATGTAGAGATATATGGACTTTACCTGCGCAACTTCGCAAATGTGACGAATCTTCAAAATGTAAATACCGGACAGGGGTCTGGCATTTACATTGATTATAGTGCTACAGATATCAAGATTGGTGCTCCGGGAAAAGGAAACGTAATTGGTGGTACTATAAACGGTATATTGATACAGAATACAACCTATATTGGCAACATTGCGCAGACAAAGATCACTATACAATCTAATCTGATTGGTGTATTGTATGATGGTACTACTGCTATTCCCAATGTGAACGGCATTTCTGCCAACCTGTACGAATGCAACCTGGATATTGGTGGCGACAATGCCGGAGATGGTAACGTGATTGCTGCTAACCAGACAAATATCAACATCAACAGGTCATACTCGAGCGCTACACGTTTAAAAATCAATATTGTTAATAATAAAATAGGCGCTGATTATACCGGAACTAAGGATTTCCATGAACTTCCTCTATTCCTTTCCTCTTCTTCGATAGAAATCCATGGCGTAAAAGTGAATGCCGCTTATACGGACCTGTACATACGTAATAATATTATCTCCGGTAACCGTACCTGGGCTACATCTATTGCCAATGCTGATTTCGTCATGACTGGCAATGCCATTGGAACAGGCACACAAGGCACAGAAAAACTGGGCAATGGTGGTGGTGTGAGAATAATTGATAATGCCAGAGGAATTATAGGAGGTGCAACCACAGCTGAAGCCAATAAGATTGGTTACAATAATTTTGGCATAGAAAGCACCTCCATCAGGGATGTTAAAATTACGCATAACAGCATGTTTTGCAATAAGGTATTTGGAATAGGCAAATCATCAGGCAATCCCCAGCCCTTTATACAAATACTTAAAAAAAGATCTGACTATGTTTCAGGAAAAGCAACGCCCAACTCGGAAGTTGAACTTTTCTATACAGAGAATTGTGAAGGGATATGCGAAGGCAGGACTTATATCAGAACTGTACAGGCAGGGAGTGACGGCAGATGGGAATATAGTGGTGCACTGACTGGCAGCGTGACTGCAACAGCTAGTTTATTAAACCAGACTACCTCACCATTTTCAACGGCAGAATTATTACCAAACGAGGCTGTAATAGAACCCGTTACCTGCAACGGAAACGGGTCAATCAAAATTCCGGAACCAAGGGAAGGAATGACTTTTACCTGGAACAAAATCATTAATAACGGAACACGCGTGTTTCTGGGCAGCACACAAGAGATTACTGGTTTGGATGTAGGCGCATATGAAGTGATTATTGACGATGGCTGCAAAACGATTGCACAGCAGTTTGAAATCAAGGACCAGAAATTAACAGATCCGGTTGTTACTTTGCCAGTACCTTCCTGCGGGCAGTTGACGTTTCAATTCAGTGCTGAAGTATTCAGAGGAAAGGGAACGATTACTTACCAGTGGCTCAATGAAACAGGGACTGTAGTAGCCACCGGAAAAACAGTTTCACTGCCGGAAGGAACTTATAAAGTAAGGGTAACTGATGAGGCTAACTGTGTAAAAGAGTCAGCATTAAGCACCATCAAAAGACTTCCTACCCCGATCATCAATCTGGGATCGATGCAGGTTGCTCCGGCGGCATGTGGCCAGGAAAACGGATCAATTAAGAATATTACGGTGTCTGATGTAACGGGCACTGCAACATATAAATGGTTTGTATACGATTACGTAAAGAATGCAACTACTACCACTGTGGCAGGCACATCCCTGAACCTTGAAAACGTTCAGGGGGGATATTATGTATTGCAAGTTTCTGACGATGGCAGCTGCTCTCCAAGACAGACCAGCCCGATTTACATTAATATCTATAACTCAGTAATTATTAGTCAGGGTACAATCAAAGGAGCTACTTGTAATGTGAACAACGGCGCGATAAGTAATGTAACAGTTACTGAGGCCAACTTATATGAGTGGTTTAATTCTTCTAATGTGAGCCTGGAGAAAGCCGCTTATTCTACAGGTATGATCCTGGGATTAAAAGACCGGGCACCAGGCACTTACAGGTTAGTGGCGACTAATACCGTTACAGGCTGTAGTAACAGTCAGAATTTCACCATTTTTCAGACTATTCCTCAGGTTTATAGCCTGACACCGGTCGTTAATGCCACTACATGCGGATTAATCAATGGATCTATCGTGTTAAACTATACTTCTGTACGGCCCTTCCGCTTTATCTGGAAAGATGCTTCAGGCACTGAAATGACCGGTACAGCAACTGAATTAAAGAGCCTTCCTGCAGGCAGCTATACTATGTACGCTTACGATGTAAACGGCTGTGAAACAGTCTTTGGTCCCTACCTGATTGAAATCACCCCGCTACTGGCAATTGTGCCTGCCAGTGCAACTGTAATCAATGATGGATGTGGTTTAAGACGTGCTTCTGTAAAAGGCATACAAGTGATTGGCGGTATAGCTCCCTACGATTACAAATGGATCGATGCAACCGGAACAGCTGTTCAGTATACACAAGACCTGGCAGGCGTAGCAGGTGGCGAATACCGGTTGATCGTTACTGATAAAACCAGCTGCGGAACGTTCACCAGTGAAGTTTATACTGTTCAGGATATTCCTTTTGAACTGCAGACCCCAGTAGTGAATGATATGCGTATCTGTTATGCAACAGAAATCATGCTGCCGGTTATAGCACCAGAGGAAGGCACTTACCAACTCTTCAGGGAGCTGACCGACGCAAGACCACTCTATGAGTCAGATAACGGAAATTTTGTATTTAAGGTGAGTAAAACGGGCGATTATTATGTGAGGCGCCAGCTGGGAACCTGCACCAGCGAGTTTATAAAAGTACATATAGAGGTGACAAACGATAACCTGGAGGTGATGAATACCATCACACCCAATGGTGACGGGATGAATGATACCTGGCTCATCAAAGGTTTGCCAGATTATGGAAACATCAATATTAAACTTTACACCAGAGCCGGGCAGTTAGTCTATGAGTCGGTCGGCAATTACGACAAACCATTTGACGGCCGTTTCAGGGGGAAAGAATTACCTGCTGGCGTTTACTATTTCCGAATAGATTTAAGAGCAGACTGTAAGCCTATGGGTGGGAGTTTAACCCTGTTAAGATAAGGTTTAAAACTGCCTTGTTGAACATTTTACCTGGTAGCGGTTGTTGAGCAGAAACCCTAAAACGATCTCATGTGTGCCATTATTTACATTTCTTAAGGCCGAAGTTGTCACGTCATAGGAGTAACTTAAGTTGATCAGTGAGCCCATACTAAAGCCAGCCAGCATAGAAAAAGAATCGTTATTTCTATAACTCCCGCCTATCCAGAACTTATCCTGGTAGGCGATTTTCATGTTGGCATCTATCGCTGCCGGGGAATTTTGCCAATAGCTCAGCAACACCGAGGGGATTACAGCCACATCCTCATCCACAAAGAATTTATAGCCCGCAGTGCCGTAAAAAGCAGTGCTTTGATAGGCAGCTAAATCATTCCGCTCGCTGCCTGTTTTGCTCCTGAAACCCAGTAGTTGTTTTGCTGATCCACCAAGGAAAAAACGGGGACTATATAACCAGAAACCGGCACCAAGATCCGGCCGGATTACGTTGTTGTAATCTGCCGATAATAATGGATCTGAACTATTTTCTACCAACACATTTGGCACGTCAATACTCAGAGAGGAGAAACCCGCAGACAAGCCCATTGCAAGGTTCAGATCATTACTTAGTCCGAGGTGATAAGCATAGGAGGCATTCACATTTGTCTGCCTCACCTGCCCTGCTTTATCTGTCATTGCAGCGAAGCCAATTCCATGATGAGGTTCTGCTGAAGTGTACTGATTGACGTAACTTCTGCTCAAAGGATTGTAACCTGCACTGGAAAATGAATTGACAGAACTGCGTACAAAATCATCTCCGATTGGCGAGTGTATAGAAATATAACTCGTTTTCGGAGCACCTTCCAAACCGCGCCATTGCGTCCGGTATCCCATCTTCAGATCGATGTAATTATCGATACCTGTAATCGCCGGATTAAGGAGATAATTATTAAAAATATACTGAGTAGATCTGGGCATTTCCTGCGCATGAATAAGCGTAGAAATGGACAGGAATAAGAGGAGAGCGTAAACCAGTTTCATTAAAAAAAATAAATTCTATGGCTAAGATAGCATTTGCATTGGTAAGTTGTTTATATACTGGAAAAATTAGCCGATCAGATTGATTCTTTTCAGTATCAACGGCTTAGTAAGCCGTTTTGTAATCAATCTTTTTTCTTGTATTGTACGTAAATAGTGTATCTTCAACCAACATTTAGCAAGAGCAGGAAAAGAAGTAAAAATAAAGCTTTAAAATCCTTGTTTTTCTCAAAAAAAACAGGCAAAACCGAAGCTTATTCATCAACTATAATTTCTTATAAAAAAGATTATCAGATCATTATATACAAAAACATTATAGTTTAATTTACATCAACAAAACACTCAAATCTTTCAAAAAACTAACTATTTTAGTAAATGCAAATTACGCTATCCTGGAAATACAATACAAATTTAATACTCAGTATTTTAACCTTTTCCATATTAACACTTAACTCACTTAAAAGCGAAGCGCAGATTTTTGGCGGAGAACAGAACCCATTTAGTGTAAACTGGCGGGAAATCAACACTTCGGGATTCAAAATTATCTATCCGGCAGAACTTGAGACTGAAGCACAGCGCATGGCGCGTACCATCCGCTATATTTTCCCTGCTGTGGGCAGGAGTTTGAATGTAAAAAAAACAACCCTTCCTATTCTCTTCCAAAACCGCGGAGTGGTTGCTAATGGTTATGTGCAGCTTGCCCCTAAAAAGTCGGAATTTTTCACTACTCCGCCACAGCAATTTGACAGCCAGGACTGGCTGAATAATCTTGCAGTGCATGAGCTGAGACATGCTGCACAATTTGACAAACTCGTTAACGGCAGACCCTATCCTTTTCCTGAAGAAGTTTACTTTGCATGGATGGGTGCAAGCATCCCGCTGTGGTTTTTTGAAGGCGATGCCGTGAGTACAGAAACCTCACTTACACACGCAGGCCGCGGTCGCCAGCCAAGCTGGATTATGCCTTACCGTGCCACACTGCTGGAAGGCAAAAAACTATCCTACAGCAAGGCAAATTTCGGCTCACAAAAAGATGTTACACCGGGTTACTATCAGCTCGGTTATCTGCTCAGTTCACACATCAGAGAGCAGGCCGGAAAATTCGTTTTTGATAGTGTACTGACCGATATTAAAAACCGGCCGCTGCGCATCTACCCTTTCGCTAAAAGTCTTAAAAAATATTCCGGAAAAAACGGGAAGGAATGGTACGATTTTGCCACAGAAAAACTGAGGAGAGACTGGGAGCAGCAGGCAAAAATTACACCTTCAGAAAATTATGCTTCGCTGAACAGACCAGTCAGTTTCGCCACAAATTATCAGTTACCAGTAAAGCTGCCTGATGGAAACATTTTAGCGCTGAAACAAAGTAAGGCTGAGCCGCCTCACTTTGTAATGATATCCCAGGATAAAAAAGAAAAAAAGATTCAGGGAATCGGTCAGCAGGAACAGCCATGGTTCAGTTATGCCAATGGTAAGATTGTCTGGGACGAAATCAGATTCGATCCAAGATTCAGACAGCGAAGCTATAGCGTCATCTGCACCTACGATATGAAAACCAGGAAGGTCAGCAAGCTAAGTTCAAGATCGAGGATCTTCTCCCCCAGCCTGTCTGCTGACGCATCAAAAATCGTGGCTGTGGAGATTGACCTGAGTAACAGAATCAGCATGGTAGTGCTTGATGCACGGAACGGATCGGTGTTACGAACTTATCCGAATCCCGACAACCTCCTGATCCAGACGCCATCATTTGATCAGACAGGAACAAGAGTTGCCTATATCAGTGTGAAGGAAAGTGGAAAATCACTCTGGATTGCTGATGCAGATGGTAAAACACAGCAAATCATCAAAGATACGCCGCAACAAATCAGCCGCCCTGTCTTCATCAAAAATAATATTGCTTTTAACGCCCATTACAGCGGAATAGATAATATTTACACCATAGACATCACTACGAAGAAGATAAGCGCTCTGAGCGACGCAAAATACGGCGCATTCAACCCTACGGTGGTCGCAGGTACGGACTCCATTTTATTCAACAATTATAAATTATTTGGCTATTCGGTAGCCGCGACTAAAATTGCTCCTGTCAGCACAGGAAAAAACAACTTTGTTTATTTTGGTGCGGCGGCAGAAAAACAGGAAAATACTGGAAATGTATTTGCTAGTGTACCGATAGACAGTACTTTTTCATCCAAACCTTATAAAAAACTGGGCAACCTGTTCAATTTCCATAGTATCATTCCTGTCATAGAGAATGAAAACCAGGGTGGGATTCAGTTAAAATCAAATAACCTGCTAAATACGTTCGATGCTTATGCGGGAGTAGATTATGAAAGTGACCTGAGGAGGTTTGAGTATAATGCGGGAATCAGCTTCAAAAGTCTCTACCCGATTTTCAATCTGGATTACAGAAACAGGCCACGTAGTACGTTTTACGGAACCACCCGCGGACTTCAGCTAGGAGAATGGAGAGAAAATTATGTGAGGCTACAGGCAATCGTCCCGGTAAGTCTTAGTGCACAAAATCATAATTATAACTTTTCGTTCAATCTTGGCACCAGTTATACCCAGCGATACATGCCCGAAAATATGCCTGCAGATTATGTAACAAGAATCCGCTTTCCAATGGAAACAGGCTTCACACTTTCACATAGCATTCGTGCCGCAGAGAGAGATATTGCACCAAGATGGGCACAGATACTCCGGTTTACTTACCTGAGTCAGCCTTTCGACAAGCAGCTGAGCGGAAATCTCTTTGCAGTGGAGAGTTTCCTCTACTTTCCAGGGATCGCGAGGAATCATACCTTTCTGGCCAATTTCAATTACCAGGAATCCAGTGGCATCCGTACGAACACCTCCGAGATTGGAAGGGTATACGGGTATAATAATATTGCGGCAAAAAGTAAACTGGAGAACACCTTACTGTTCAATTACCGTTTCCCGATTGCATTTCCAGATGCAGAAATCGGACCATTGGCTTATATCACTAATGTGAGAGGCGGACTTTTCTGCCATTATGAAAATATTGGAAAAGACACCAACCTGTCGCAGCCCAAGACTTACGGCTTTGAACTGTACAGCAGTATGAACCTGCTGCGTTATCAGCCGGTTTTTGATTTAGGTACAAGATTTGTATTCGTAAACCGGGAATACCATCAGAATCCTATATTTGAAGTCATTGTAAATTATACTTTTTAACATTATGCGTACCAGAACCATCTTCATCATTGTTTTCACTGTCTTAATCACCATCTTTTTGATGATGAATACTGAACCTGTCAAATTCGATTTCATTTTTGTAGAGAAAGACATCTCCAAATTACTGGTCGTGGGTGTGTGTACTTTTGTTGGATTTGTACTGGGATACTGGGCAGGGCGACCAAAAACTGTAGTCAGCACTTATGACGATAGGTTCGACAATAACCATCATAATGAGGCTAAACCTGATCAGCCTAAAGATGGTCTTAGCGAGGAAGACCGGGAATATATCAGCTAAAGACAGACAAATAACTCCCCTTTCCAATTAAGAAATGGGGATTTATATTTTTTAAATCAGCCGTCAGTTTATTTCTGGATAGCGTAAGAAAAATTAATTGTTGCCGAGCGGCCAAGAATATTTGATACTGAGCAATATTTTTCAAAAGTAAGCGCAAGCGCGCGTTCAACTTTCTGTACATTCAATGTGCCTTGCAGATCAAAGTGGATATTGATGACATCAAATACGGCAGGTGTCTCTTCCTCCTTACGTGTAGCCTTAATATTGATTTTAATATCTTCCAAAGGTTCTTTCTGCTTGGTCAGCACATTCACCATATCAATTCCGCTACATCCTCCCAGACCTACCAACAGCATCTCCATTGGTCTGAATCCTTTCCCCTCACCACCTATTGCAGGATTAGCATCCAGTTCTACCTTTTGTCCGGAACTACTTTCCGCTTCAAAATTGAACTTATCGTTTTTACGTACCAGGTTAATTTCCATTTCGCTAAATATTATAAAACACTTTATTCTCTTTTTCCAGTCCGGGCAGCGTTACTGCCGCTTCAAAAATTGCATACACACTGGATCCACTGCCACTCATTAGTGCAAATGTAGCACCTGCAGCGTAAAGCTGATCCTTAATACGCGCGATTTCGGGATATTTTACAAAAACATGTTGCTCAAAATCATTCTTCATTAAGTCCCGCCATTCCTGAACAGGGGAAGCGATCAGATCTTTCAGCGAGACTGAAGGTTTAACCGGAACCAGGCCGGCATAAGCATCAGCAGTAGACACATGAACCGGCGGTTTAACCAGGACCATGAAATAGCGCGAAAGATCTACAGACAGTTCAGCAAATTCATCTCCTTTACCAGTGGCATAAACTGGTTTATTCTTAATAAAGAAGGCACAATCGGCACCAAGCTGCCGGGCATAATCCTCCATCTGGTTAATAGTAAGTCCGAGTTTAAACTTTTCATTCAACAGTTTAATCAGGAAAGCGGCATCCGAAGAGCCGCCGCCCAAACCCGCCCCTACAGGGATATTTTTCAACAATGTAATTTGTTGCGCAGGCAAGTCAAAATCCTTGTTCAGCAATTCATATGCTTTCAGACAGATATTATCGGCCGTATCTCCCGGCACATTTATCCCCTCAGTTACGCAGCTGGTTTTTTCCGCATCAGTGATTTCTAGTACGTCATATAACATTACAGGATAGAACACAGTTTCCAGATTATGGTAGCCATCGCTCCTTTTCTCTGTAACATGTAAACCCAGATTTATTTTGGCATTAGCGAATGTGAGCATCCATATGTTTTTAAAGATTTGGTAACAAACATATATAAAATCATTTAATCCATCTAAGGGATATCTGTTTTTATAAACAACTTGTAATTTATACACAAATGCACAAAACATATTATTTTCATAAGACCGATTTACCTAGTTTTGCAAAAGAGCAAACGCTTAACGTATATCATGAAACAATATTTGGACTTAATGCAGCACGTGCTTGATCACGGCGCACAGAAACACGACCGCACAGGAACTGGTACGATCAGTGTATTTGGTTATCAGATGCGCTTCAATCTGCAGGAAGGTTTCCCTATGGTTACCACTAAAAAATTACACCTAAAATCTATCATACATGAACTGATCTGGTTTTTAAGTGGGGACACCAACATCAAGTACTTAAAAGATAATAATGTAAAGATCTGGGATGAATGGGCAGATGAACAAGGTAACCTCGGACCTGTTTATGGATCACAGTGGCGTTCATGGCCTACGCCTAGCGGAGGACAGATTGATCAGATCAGTCAGATCATCAATACCATCAAAACAAATCCCGATTCAAGGAGGATTATTGTCTCGGCATGGAACGTTGCAGAGATTGAGCATATGGCACTTCCGCCATGTCATGCCTTTTTTCAATTCTATGTGGCCGATGGTAAACTGAGCTGCCAGCTTTATCAGCGCAGTGCCGATATATTTCTGGGTGTGCCATTTAATATTGCGTCTTATGCATTGCTCACCATGATGGTGGCGCAGGTATGTAACCTGGAATGTGGTGATTTTATCCATACCCTGGGCGATGCACATTTGTACAACAACCATATCGAACAGGCCAAACTACAGTTAAGCAGAGAGGCAAAACCATTGCCTGTGATGGAAATCAATCCCGAAGTGAAAGATATTTTCAGTTTTACTTATGAAGACTTCACCTTAAAAAATTACGAACCACATCCGCACATTAAAGGAATAGTTGCCGTATGATCATATCTATCGTTGTAGCTATCGCCGAAAATAACGCGATAGGAAAAGAAAATAAGTTGTTGTGGCACCTGCCGGCAGATCTCAGACATTTCAAGGAAGTTACCACTGGTCACACCATCATCATGGGCCGTAAAACCTATGACTCGGTGGGTAAACCGCTGCCCAATCGCCGTAACATTGTAATTACACGTAAAAGCGGATTGAAAATACCAGGCGTGGAAGTGGTGCACACATTGGAAGAGGCCCTGGTACTTTGCGATGAGGACGAAGAAGTATTTATAGGAGGTGGCGCAGAGATTTATAAAATGGCGATGTCACTGACTGACAAGATTTACCTGACTGTGGTGAAGGGAATATTTGATGCAGATACGTTTTTTCCTGAAATCGATGCAAACAAGTGGGAAGAAACAGAAAGTATCAGCTTTGAACCGGATGAAAAAAACTCCTTCGGATACACATTTTCCACACTTATCCGGAAATAGTTTCATATCATCAATAAATATTATATTAGGCTGACTATTAATTAAAAAAATAATTAGATTTGCCGACTTGTTGAAAAACAATACAGCATAGACAAATAATTACAAACAAAAAATGCAAGGTAAAGGTTTCATTAAATTTATGGCAATACTATTAGGTATTGTCTGTGTGTATTCCCTCTCGTTTAATCTCGTTACTTCGAAGGTAGAAAAAGACGCTAAAGCATATGCCAAAGGCGACTTAGTTAAAGAAAAAGCTTATTTGGACTCTATGGCGGCTGTTCCGGTTTATCCGATCTTCGGATTTGACTACCAGTTCTGCAAAGGGAAAGAAATCAACCTGGGTCTTGACCTTAAAGGTGGTATGAACGTAACGATGGAAATCTCGTTAGGTGAACTGGTTAAATCATTAGCCAATAATACCGATGATGCAAACTTTAACAAAGCATTATCAACAGCACAAACTCAGTTGAATGCTGGTGGTAAAGATTTCATCAGTTTGTTTGTTAATGAATTTGAAAAAATCAGTCCTAATGTAAAACTTGCAGATTATTTCGCTAATCAGGATAATGCAGCACAGCTGAAAGCAAGTGCAAGCAATTCTGAGGTTAAAACTTATTTATCAAAAGAAGCTGAAAGCGCAATCGACCGTTCGTTCTTCATCATCAGAAGCCGTATTGACGGATTTGGTGTAGTAAGCCCGAACATGCAGAAACAAGAAGGTACAAACCGTATCCTGATTGAGATGCCAGGTGTGCAGGATATTGAAAGAGTTCACAAATTACTGCAAGGTTCTGCAGAATTACAATTCTGGCAGGTATATCAGAATGAAGAAGTTTATTCTGTGATGGAAAACATCAACAAAACACTTGCAGCGACTTTAAAAGATACATCAGCAACAAAGGTTACAGACACTGCAGCTAAAGGAAGTGCCTTAGCTGGTCTGGGAGCTCAAACTGCTGCTAAAGGAAAAGACTCAACTGCACTGAAAACTCAGGAGCTTTCGAAATCGAATCCTTTATTCGCTGTTTTAAATATTCCTACTTACCAGGGAGAAAACGGACAACCTGCTTTACGTCCGGGTCCGACTGTTGGATGGGTAGCTCAAAAAGATACAGCTAAAGTAAATTCATATTTCAGATTACCACAAATTGCAGCAATCATTCCGCAGAGTTTTAAATTCATGTGGAGCGTTAGACCAATGGACGGTTCGAAAGTATTTGAATTATATGCGATCAAATCTGTAAATCCTGATGGAAAACCAGATTTAGGTGGTGAAGCCATTAGCGATGCCCGTGCTGACTACGATCAGAAAGGTAATCCTGATGTGACCATGATGATGACTGGCGACGGTGCTCAGAAATGGAAAAAAATTACAGCTGAAGCTTCAGCTGATCAAAACAACAAAAAAGCTATTGCCATTGTATTGGACAACGCAGTTTACTCTGCCCCTACTGTTCAGAATGAAATTCCTAACGGAACATCTTCAATCTCTGGTAACTTCACTGTAAATGAAACACAGGATTTAGCGAATATTTTAAAAGCTGGTAAATTACCTGCTCCGGCACGTATCGTTGGAGAGTTCGTTGTAGGTCCTTCATTAGGTCAGGCAGCTATCGATGATGGTTTACTTTCATTCGTTCTGGCGTTTATCGTGATCCTTGTGTTCATGGCTTTGTATTACAATAAAGCAGGATGGGTTGCTAATCTTGCATTGGTCATCAACTTATTCTTCATCGTTGGTATCCTGGTATCATTGGGTGCGGTACTAACCTTACCTGGTATTGCGGGTATCATTTTAGTAATTGGTTTGTCTGTCGATGCCAACATTCTAATCTTCGAACGTGTAAGAGAAGAGTTGAATCATGGCAAAAGTACTGCTGCAGCAATTAAAGAAGGGTTCAAACATGCGATGCCTTCAATCATTGACTCCAACGTTACGATCTTAATCCTGGGTGTGATCCTTTACGTATTCGGTAGCGGTCCTGTTCAGGGTTTTGCAACGACTTTATGTATCGGTATCCTTTCTTCATTATTCTGTGCGGTATTAATCTCACGTGTTGTATTTGAAGGTCTGCTGAATAAAAATGCAAACATCACCTTTGGTAACAAGGCGACTATCCACGCCTTCAAAAACATCGCATTCGATTTCGTTGGACGCAGAAAGATCTATTATATCATCTCCTCTGTTATCATCCTTTTAGGTATTGTATTTTACTTCAAAAACGGTGGTTTAAGATTAGGTATTGACTTTAAAGGTGGAAGAACTTACATCGTTCATTTCGATAAAGGAATGGATACTGAAGATGTAAAAGCTAAACTGGCACCAAGTTTTGAACATGAAGAGATTCAGGTTAAAACAGCAGGTGGTGATAACCAGTTAAAAATTACAACTACTTACCACATTACTGACCAGGATGCTGGTGCAGATAAACTGGTAGAAAATGCTTTAAAAGGAGGTCTGGATAAAACAGGTGCTAAATATACCATTGAAAGTAACCAGAAAGTTGGTCCTATCATTGCGAGCGACCTTGTTTACAGCGCTTATGGTGCAATCCTCTTCTCATGCTTAGTGATGTTTATCTACATCATTGTAAGGTTTAAGAAACTTAACTATGGTTTGGGAGCGGTTATCGCATTATTCCATGATGTTTTACTGGTACTATCTTTCTACACGATATTAGACGGTGTATTGCCATTCTCATTAGAGATCGGTCAGGATTTCATCGCCGCAATCTTAACGGTAATGTCTTATACCATGACGGAAACAGTTGTAGTATTTGACCGTATTCGTGAGAAACTTGCAGAAGCAGGTAAAGAAGATTTATATGGCGAAGAGCGTAATTCACTAATCAACTTTGCGCTAAACAGCACATTGAGTCGTACAATCTTAACGTCATTGACAGTATTCTTTGTATTGCTGGTGATCTTCATCTTCGGTGGTGAGAGTATCCGCGGATTTATCTTCGCCTTATTGATCGGTCGTATTATTGGTACTTACTCATCGTTGTGTATTTCTACTCCGATTGTAATCGACTTAGGTCAGAAAAAAGCAAAATAAGCTACGCTTAACAAATATCAAAAGGCACCTATCAGGGTGCCTTTTTTCGTTTCTGCCAATTTTTACTTATTTTGAAGCCCAATGAAACAGCAACCGGTTAAACTGATAGAATGCCCAAGAGATGCGATGCAAGGTATTCACGATTTTATTCCTACTGACCTCAAGGCGGCTTATATCAATTCGCTGTTGGCAGTAGGCTTTGATACGATCGATTTTGGAAGTTTTGTATCTGCCAGGGCGATACCTCAACTGACCGATACCAGGGAAGTGCTGGCAAAACTTGATCTGAGCAAAACCAGGAGTAAATTACTGGCTATTGTCGCCAATTTAAGAGGCGCTGAAGACGCTATGATCTTTCCTGAGATCAGTTATGTAGGTTTCCCCTTTTCTATCTCTGAGACCTTCCAGCAAAGGAATACAAATTCTTCTATCGCTGAATCTCTACATACGGTGGAACAATTGCTGGAACTGTGTGACAAACATCAGAAAACTGCGGTTATCTATTTATCCATGGGATTTGGAAATCCTTACGGTGATCCATATAATAATGAAGTTGTAGAACAATGGGCTACCGCACTGACAGCGCGTGGTACAAAAATTCTTTCCCTGTCAGACACCACCGGCGTATCCAGCCCGGAAAAGATAGCAGAATTGATTCCGCTGTTAAACCACAGATGCGGGTCGGCCGAAATAGGTCTTCATCTCCACAGTACACCAGAGACAAGACTCGAAAAAATTGAAGCCGCATATAACAGCGGTTGCAGGAGGTTTGATAGTGCTGCAAAAGGTTTTGGCGGTTGTCCGATGGCTGCAGATGACCTTACCGGTAACCTGGCCACAGAAGGATTAATCACCTTTCTGGAGTCGCACGGAGAACCCCTTGAACTGGATCATGATAAATGGCAGGAAGCATTGAACTTATCAGCCAGGGTATTTAAAGCATGAACTATTAACGTTTGACCATTTTGAAGTGCTTAATACCTGCTTCTTCAAACTGTTCTCCTTCTACTGCAAATCCAAATTTCGCGTACAAACCTACGGCATCAAGCTGTGCATGTAAGTATATTAAATCCGCGTCAGCAGGCAGGTCATCCAGAACAGCAGCCAGCATAGCCTGCCCTACTCTTTTACCTCTGAATTCTTTCAGCACGGCAAAACGCTCCAGCTTATAACCTTTATCTGTTTTTCTCCAGCGACAGGCACCACAGGGATGGTTATCCATTAGCGCGATAAAATGTGTAGATACGTCTTCGTTTTCATATTCAAGCTCTGGCGGACAGTTCTGCTCTTCAACAAAAACTTTTTTACGAACAGCAAATGCACTTTCTAATTCTTCCTGAGTTCTGATCTTATTCACCTGCAGTATTTCCATCATTTAATTCGCTTTAAGTTTATGGGAATGTTTTGTTTTAATCTCGTTTATTTCCTGAGCCGCATCTATAGAATGAGAACAATGGATATCGGTTTCTTGTTTTGCTAAAGATGACAATGTAACATAGAATTTATGCAGCTGATCAAGCTCAGCCTCAGTTAAATCTTCAATATCGACCATTCTATTGCTTGCCCTTTCATGTGCGGCAATCAGTTCATTTAATTTGAGCTGAATAGCCTTACCATCCTTATTTTGCGCTTTCTGGATCAGGAATACCATCAGGAATGTAATGATAGTTGTTCCGGTATTGATAACCAGCTGCCAGGTTTCAGAGTAATGAAACAGCGGGCCTGTGATTGCCCATAAGATTACCGTGACCATCGCAATGACAAAGGCAGAAGAACTACCCGTAAACTTTGTGGCAGCATTTGAAAAACGTTCAAATAGATTTTTATTCTGAGCGGTGGATTCCATGACCTTAATTTTATTGTACTAATATATATATTTATGATTGCATCGATTTTAAATGACAAAAAAAAACCGCTTTCTGAAATTCAGAAAGCGGTTTTTAACCTGTTAATAAGGATTATAATTTATCACTAGCATTTCTGCAGTTTAAATCTTCAAAAGCCTGGGTTAAACGCTTAACAAAAGCTTCTTCACCTTTGCGCAACCAAACGCGTGGATCATAATACTTTTTGTTAGGTTTATCTTCACCGTCAGGATTTCCAATCTGACCTTGCAGATAAGCTTCATTAGCTTTATAATAATCTAAGATACCTTCCCAGTATGCCCATTGCATATCCGTATCGATATTCATTTTGATAGCACCATAAGAAATTGCTTCTCTGATCTCTTCAGTTGAAGAACCAGATCCACCATGAAACACAAAGTTAACCGGCTTTTCAGCACTAAGGTTGAACTTTTCTTTCACGAAATCCTGAGAATGTTTCAGAATTACAGGTTGCAATTTCACATTACCCGGCTTGTAAACACCATGAACATTACCGAAAGCAGCAGCCACAGTAAATTTATCACTTACTTTACTTAATTCTTCATAAGCATAAGCTACTTCCGAAGGCTGAGTATATAACTTAGAGCTGTCAACATCGCTGTTATCAACACCATCTTCTTCACCACCTGTTACACCTAATTCAATTTCCAACGTCATGCCCATTTTGGCCATACGTGCTAAATATTTCACAGAAATTTCCATGTTTTCTTCGATAGACTCTTCAGAAAGGTCAATCATATGAGAAGAAAACAACGGTTTTCCTGTTTCAGCAAAGAATTTTTCTCCGTGATCCAACAATCCATCAATCCATGGCAATAACTTTTTAGCAGCATGGTCTGTATGCAGAACAACAGCAACACCGTAATGCTCTGCTAACAAATGAACATGTTTCGCTGCAGATACTGCACCAAGGATACATGCATTTAAGTTGTCATTATTTAAGGTTTTGCCCGCGTAAAACTGCGCGCCACCATTAGATAACTGGATCATTACTGGTGAATTCACCGCTTTTGCAGTTTCCATAACCGCGTTGACCGTATTTGTACCGGTAACATTAACTGCAGGTAATGCAAACTGATGTTTTTTAGCCTGTTCAAATAATTCCTGAACGGCATCTCCGTAAATTACGCCTTTATAGCCTTTTAAACTCATTGTTATTAGATTTTATATATGCCGAAGTTAGGAAAAATATCAGGGTGGGCAAATCTCTTCTGTCATTATTTAGCTAAAGTAATCCTGAAACTAGGTTAAACTGTTCTAATTTTTTTTCGTTTCTTTGTAATCGCATTTTTCAACGAATAACATGGCTTGGTTTAAGAGAGAAAAAAAAGGTATCAGTACGCTGACTGAAGAAAAAAAAGAAGCGCCGGATGGCTTATGGAACAAATGTCCTAATTGTAAAAAAGCATTACATAGCGCAGACCTTACCGAAAATAAATATGTTTGCCACTATTGTGACTATCACTTAAGAGTTGGCTCTAAAGAATATTTTGAGGTATTATTCGATAATAATGATTTCACTGAACTTTTCAGCGACCTGACTTCAGGAGATCCGCTTAACTTTATAGATAGCAAACCTTATACAGACCGCCTGGTAGATACTATGGCTAAAACTGGTTTAAAGGATGCTATTCGTGCCGGAGTAGGTACAATTGAAGGTGAAGACCTGGTTATCGCCTGTATGGATTTCAACTTTATTGGTGGCTCCATGGGTTCAGTGGTAGGAGAAAAAATTGCCCGCTCTATCGATTACAGCATAAAACATAAAATTCCTTTCCTGATGATTTCTAAATCTGGCGGAGCAAGAATGATGGAAGCTGCATTCTCCTTGATGCAAATGGCAAAAACATCAGCTAAATTAGCTTTGCTAAGCCAGGCAAAAGTTCCCTACATCTCTTTGCTCACAGACCCGACTACAGGTGGTGTAACGGCTTCATATGCGATGCTTGGTGATATTAATATCGCAGAGCCGGGTGCATTGATTGGCTTCGCTGGCCCGAGGGTAATTAAAGAAACTATAAAAAAGGATTTACCTAAAGGATTTCAGACTGCGGAATTTGTACAAGAGCATGGATTTCTCGATTTTATTGTAGACCGTAGAGAAATGAAAGCTAAACTGGCCACATTCCTTAAGATGGTAAAGAACTAATAAAATAGCTTATACAAGAAAGCCCGGTTGACAATGTTAACCGGGCTTTCTTGTATAAGAGATAATTACTTTTTGTCGGTAGACAATGAGTAAGGAAAATCAGTAGTGTTCACTCCTCTTTTCTTATTCGGCTGCGCTGTCATATTAAAATCAAGCGTTGCTCCTTTCAGCAATTCCGAGTGCGTAAGGTAATTTTTACCATACTCTTTAGTGTTGAATTTCAAAGACTGAATATACCTGTTGTCTGCGCTGTTATTAGCAGCATTCAATACTACCTTTTTACCATTTTCCAGGTTTAATGTTACCTTTTTAAATAAAGGTGCACCCAATACGTACTGATCTACAGCAGGTGTAACCGGATAAAAACCTAAAGCAGAGAAAACATACCAGGCAGAAGTCTGACCATTGTCTTCATCACCGCAATACCCATCAGGCGTAGCTTTATACATCCTGTCCATTACCTCTCTTACCCAGTACTGGGTTTTCCAGGGCTGACCTGCATAATTATACAGATAAGTCATATGCTGAATAGGCTGGTTACCATGTGCATACTGTCCCATATTGGCAATCTGCATCTCCCGGATTTCATGGATTACTCCACCGTATTCACTCTCATCAAATACCGGAGGCATTGAAAATACGGAATCCAATTTAGTAGCGAATTTATCTTTACCACCCATTAATGTGGCCAAACCATCAATATCCTGGAATACTGACCATGAATAATGCCAGCTGTTACCTTCAGTAAATGCACCACCCCATTTGAAAGGACTAAATGGCGACTGGAACGACCCGTCTTTATTTTTACCACGCATTAATCCTGAGGAGGGATCAAACAGGTTTTTATAGTTCATCGCTCTTTTGGCGTAAACATCAGTCTCTGATTTCGGTTTGTTCAATGCTCTTCCTAACTGGTAAATAGTAAAATCATCATACGCATACTCTAAAGTTTTAGCGGCGTTTTCAGAGATCTTCACATCAAAAGGAACATAACCTAGCTCGTTATAATATTTCACGCCATTTCTGCCTACTGCTTCTATAGGTCCTTCATTATTCGCGCCATGTGTCAAAGCTTCGTATAACTTTTCAATATCATAGCCGCGCATTCCTTTGATATAGGCATCGGCAACTACAGAAGCTGAATTGTTACCCACCATGATATTGGCGTAACCCGGACTTGACCATTCTGGTAACCATCCACCTTCTTTATAATCATTGATCAGACCTTCCTGCATCTCTTTATTAATCGATGGGTATACCAGGTTTAAGAATGGATATAATGCTCTGAAAGTATCCCAAAATCCAGTTCCTGCAAACATATAACCTGGCAGGGTTTTACCATTGTACGGACTCCAGTGTACAATTTTATTGGATGCATCGAGTTCATACATTTTGTTAGGGAAAAACAACGTACGGTATAAACTAGAGTAAAACGTACGTGTCTGATCTACTGTTCCACCTTCTATATTTATTCTGTTCAGGGTTTTATTCCAGATGGCTTTAGCTTTCTGTTTAGTAACGTCGAAACTGTCATTTGCCAGTTCACGTTTTAAGTTCAGCTCAGCCTGCTCTATACTGATAAAAGAAGAAGCTACCTTCATTCCTACCTGCTCGCCTTTTTTGGTTTTGAAACCGACTATCGCACCAGAATGATTGCTCTTCAATTCCAGTGTGTCTTTTGCAAGCTGATTGCCATGCCATGTATCAGCTGATACAATTGGTTTGTCAAAATAAATAACAAAGTAGTTTTTGAAATTAGGCAATGGTCCCCTTGCATATTTGGTACTATAACCAATAATTTTACCCTCTTTAGGAATTACCTTAATATAAGACCCTTTGTCAAAGGCATCAACTACTACAAAAGAGCTGTCAGACTGAGGGAACGTGAACCGAAATTGCGCTGCTCTTTCTGTCGGTGTAATCTCGGTCGTTACATCAGCATCAGCTAGGTAAACGCTGTAATAGTAAGGTTTAGCTGTTTCGGCTTTATGAGAAAACCAGCTCTCGCGATCTGTCTGCGTAAATCTCTTTTTACCCGTCACCGGCATTACAGAAAACTGTCCGTAATCATTCATCCACGGAGATGGCTGGTGAGTTTGTTTAAAGCCTTTAATTTTGTCTGCATCATAAGTATATGCCCATCCATCACCCATTTTACCTGTCTGTGGTGTCCAGAAGTTCATGCCCCAAGGTAAAGCAATAGCAGGGTACGTATTTCCATTGGACAGATCGGGTTTACTGGCTGTTCCCATTAAAGGATTGATCCATTCAACCGGATCAGTAATTTGAGCAGTCTGCTGCGCCAGGACCGGCAATGCGGCAGAGAACAACAGTACTGATAAGAATTGTTTAATCATTATTATAGGTTTATTTAGTGTTTGGTTTTACAATGTAGGATTTATTGTGTAGGCGGTCCATAAATCAGCTAAAGTTTTACCTGTCTTTACTTTCCATATTTCGTCGCTATAACTGTGACTGCGCATATGCTGATCCAGTGTTTTTACAATTCCGGTACTCCCGTTTTTTTCCAGCCAGGCCAGGAACCTTGCCGTGATACGGTATCCGTTATCATAGTTCTGACCAGCTTTATATGCTGGCAGTGCCCATTTAGCACCAGCATTATCTACCCCGTATTTGTATCTTACATAATCTGCAATTCCTTCTGTCACCCACCATGGACCGTTGCTCTGACCATATGCCTGCACAATATGCATTACTTCATGAGTCACTACATCGATATCTCCGGGATTCTTTTTAAACCAGACCGGACTATAGGCAACGCGGGCATCACTTGTTGCTGCTACTCCCTTATATGCGGTATCAATTACAAAAGTGATTTCCTTTACAGCTGCAGGGTTATAGGCTTTACACAATTCCGGATAGACTTTAAAAAATGTCTTTATCATCCTGGTTCTTAATGCCGGATCGAAAGTCTGGTCCTCATTGATAAACGTTAGGGTATATCCTTTTTGCTTAAATACGTCCTTGTCCTGTGCTGAAACTGACAATGAAAATAAAAATAGAATTGCAGCTAAATAGCGAAAATGGTATTTGTTCATACATTTTTTATTTAAAACGTTTTAGCATATCAATTATTCCTTGTTATAAAAAAATATTTAATATGTTCAACGCTCTAATGTAATGGAGAATTTCTTACCAGCCAAATTTATATCGTAATATTTACTTTGGGAAGGGCATAAAAAAGCCCTGAGATTTTTCTACCTCAGGGCCATATTTTGATCAATTTCTTCTTAGAAGTCTCTTCCAGGAGTCACACCTGGTTCATGACTAGAACCTAAAGGCGGATTCTTTCTATCCGGGTGACGCGTAAATTCTGATCTGCCGGACTGCCCCGGA
>Ga0247809_1000260_pt1 | contig 27049 bp, 19 predicted proteins | sample UWRJL104311B1_FD_180951 | JGI IMG/M metagenome (GOLD analysis project Ga0247809, IMG submission 180951) | Plant litter microbial communities from Arlington Agricultural Research Station in Wisconsin, United States - UWRJ-L104-311B-1 | ecosystem: Environmental > Terrestrial > Plant litter >...
CATCACCCATATCTTTAGCATATTGTTCCTGATCTCTCAGTCTGTTTTGCTCAGAAGTAGATAATGCTCTTCTTAATTCAGCACTTTCAGCTGCACTTTCTTCGCGGATAGCGGCGATAGGGCTGAAATTTTGCAATTGAGAAGTTCCTTTTTTACCTAATGCAATCTCTAAACCAGCATGAGCATAAGAGAATTTATCATTAGCAGCAGAAGCAACGCCATCAAAGTTATTGGTTTTCATAAAGTTAACGGTATAACCTAAATCGATGTTAACACCTTTGGATAAACCTAATTTAAAACCTGCTCCAACCGGGATGAACCAATTTTCATTGTAACCAGTACTTGCACCATTTGGCGTGTTTTGAACATTCGCACTTGATGACATATAACCGGCACCACCAGTAATATAAGGAGAGATGAAATTACGTTTTTGGTTTAAGCTTAAATTAGCTAGTGTAAAGTTTGCACTTACAGCTGCCGACCAGTCAATACGTGTTTCAAACGAGCTTGCATCCTGACCTGCAGAAGGTGAAGGAAGCAGGTTGTCTCTGAAGCCTTTCACTTTACCAGCCAGGAAATCAGCCTGGATACCAAAACCTGGTGAAACTTGTTTCTTAATGTAACCTCCGTAACCCCAGCTTTCCTGTGGTGTGCGGAAATCACCGTTAGTTCTGTTATTGAAGGGGGTGTAATGCGTTAACATACCACCGTTAAGTCCGATTGACCAGGTGCGGAAATCTTTTTTGTCAAAACGTTTCGTCGTGTCCGAATTCATGTCCTGAGCAAACAGAGAAGTTGACAATCCTACCAGAGATAATATCAATGCTGATTTAGTAATACTTGTTTTCATTTTTTGGTTAATTAGTGTGAGTAATTTTGTTATCAGCACACATGAAATAATTCAGCCATACAACTTACAGAAGTAAATTTCTCTATTAAACCTCATTTAAAACGGCGCTGATAGCTTTTTTTAATCAGAGCCATTCATCAACTAAACTAAAAAATGTATGTTATTTACTACATCAACTTCTAAAAGCGTCTATTGGCCTTGTCAACGCTAAATTTTACTATTTCGCTCTTAAAGCTAAATGTTGCTTTACTGGCCGGGTGCAGACTGGTTAACAGGAATTTCAAACCAAAAGTCAGAACCTACATTAACTTCACTATCCACCCCAATTTTTCCCAGATGCCGGTGTATAATTTCGGCCGAAATATACAGTCCTAAACCAAGTCCGGAAAACATATTAGAAGATTCCTCAACCCTGAAAAAGCGGTTAAAAATAAACTCTGCCTTGTCTTTTGGTATGCCTATTCCCTGGTCTTTTACTGAAACCCTTAGTTTGTCACCTCCCATTTTCTTTGCCCGGATCACAATTTCTTTTCCTTTAGGAGAGTATTTCAAACCATTAGAGATAAAATTCGTCACTACCTGCTCAATCCTGTTCTTATCAGCTGTGAGCTCAAAATCTTCTATATCCTGAATGATAGTCTGCCCACCCAAATTTCCCTGGATACCATCTACTGCATCTTCTATTACTTCCTGAATATTAAAAGTGGAGAAAGTAAAATTCATTTTGCCTGCCTGTATTTTGGTTACATCTAAAAGATCATCCACCAGCGTAGTCAGTTTTGCAACCTGCTTATTGGCTTTATCAATGAAACCAAAAATATGTCCGAATTTCTCCTGTTCTGCCATTTTCAAAGCAAACTGCAAATAACCTTTGATGGTGGTAATCGGCGTTTTCAGTTCATGACTGGCAATACTCATAAATTCATCCTTTTTATACATCAGGTCTTTGGTAGTCTGCTGCGCAATCATCAAATCAGTTACCTCAAAACCAAAAAAGGAAACCCCATCAATTATACCTTCAGCAGAATACACCGGATTGATAATAATATCAAACCAACTATCTTTTAAATCTCCCGTTTCAGGATCCTGATGGAGCAGTTTGTAAGAACTAGCAACAAAGGTTTCTCCGGTTGCCATTACCTGTTGTTCAAATCCTTTCAGTTCCTCACTGTCCAGTTGCGAACCTTCCCGTAATTTTTCTTTACCTATAAATTCGTAGCCGCCATCAAATTGAATAAAAGCCTCGTTCACAAATTCATAAACCAGGTTCTTTCCCCTTCTGATGCTGATCAGTGCGGGTGCTTTTTTGAAAATACTATAAAATTCATCCTGCTGCTTTTTAATCAGCTCCTGCAACTCGGATCTTCTTTTTTCATTTTCCTTCTGCGTACTGATATCAATCACATAAGTTACGGCTTCTCTAAAATTATCATCATCAAGAATAGCCGACCCCACCAGCACATCCACAGGGGTACCATTTTTATGCAAATATTGTTTTTCAAAAGGTTCACAGAAACCCTGTGTTTTCAGCAATTGCGCAGAGACATTACTTACCGGCATAAATGCTTCCGGAGTAATGTCTTTCCAGTTGATGTTACCCTGCTCAAAATCTTCCATAGTATAACCCAGCATATTCAGGAAAATATGGTTAGCATTTTCTATTCTGCCTGAATCAATATTGGAGAACAGCATACCAATTACATTAGAATCGAAGATCTTTCTGAATTTGCGTTCGGTAGAACTGAGTCGCGTTTCTGTATCAATCAGCACAGAAATATCCAGCATGGAACCAACCATACGGTAAGGAATCTCGTTTTCATCCGTCAGAATACTCCCCCTGTCCAGAATAGTTGCATATTCGCCATCAGCTTTCCTCAAACGGTATTGCGCTGTCCACTGTGTGTCTCCATTATTGATTGCATCGTAAACACCCTTTTTTACTGCGTTGCGTTCATCAGGATGAATGAGATCAAAATAGAATCCTATATTTTCATTCACAGGGTCTTTTCCATAGCCATACATGGTGCTAAAATTAGCACTTCGCCACATCGTATTATCTGCCAGATTCCAGTCCCAAATCGTATCATTCGTCGCTTGTGATACCAGGTTAAACCTGTTTTCGCTTTCAGAAAGACGCATAGTACGTTCGCGGACTTTGATCTCCAGTTCACTGTTGAGCAATTTAAGATTCTCACGTGTTCCCAGCAGTTCATTGTAATTTTTCTTCAGCTTTTCTTCTGAGATTTTCTGCCTGGTAATATCCGTAATCGTAGCCGCAAAACCGTCAGACATCTTCACAGCCACCAGCTCCAGCCAGGTCTTTTCGTTTAGTTTTAACTCTACCTGCAGCTGGCCTCCCTTTTCAACCACGTTGATGTACCGCTCCATCAGCTGACTATCTGCTATCTCTGGCAACTGTTCCAGAATCATTGCTTTGGACAGCTCCCTTTCATCTTTCTTCAGAATTTTAAGCGCAGCATTATTGTAAGAAATACATTCAAAATCTGTGATAAAATGCTGCTTGTTCCGGACAGACCTAAAAGCCAATACGCCATTTAAACTTGCATTAAAAACCCCTGTAATAATATTATTCAGTTCAGTGAGCTTGGAAATATTTACAAATGTGATCACTACACCATCTGTTTTTCGGTCTTTCCTCACATAAGGCATAATTTTCATCAGGCTACTGTCGCCATTCCTAATCTGCACTTCTTTTTCAATTACCTGACCAGTTTCCAGTACCTGCTGTATGTCGCCATTCAGGTTATCTGCTTTAATATTATTAGAAATCTGCTCAATAGAGCGGCCAATGTCTGCCGCAATCAGGTTTACCATACTGATGGCAGCCGGATTAAACTTCCTGATATACATGCCCGCATCAACAAAAATCTGACCTATATCCGTGCTTCTAAAGTAATTATCGAGATCGTCATTCAGGTCAACTAATTCCTTAATCTTGATCTGGTGTTCCGTATTTAAAGTATGTAATTCTTCGTTCAGCGATTGTAATTCTTCGTTGCTGGACTGGAGTTCTTCATTTGCAGAGAGCATCTCTTCATTGGTCGACTGCAATTCTTCGTTGGTCGTCTCCATTTCTTCTACCGCCAGCTGTAAATTATTCCTGGTTTCGTTCAGCTCCGCTTCCAGCTCAAAAATATACTCGTCCTGCTTGCCGTCACTTATGCCTAACATTCCACGCTCGTCCTTCTCAGGGATAGTCTCCAGTGTACTTTCACCAAATACGATCAGGGTGAAACCCACCCCGTTTTCCTGATCCGGTGGTTTAACCGAAATATTCAAATACGTTTCCACCCGATCCATATGGAAACGTACACGCTTCAAATGCGTGATCTCCTTCTCTTTCCATGCTGTTCTCAAAGCAGTATTTAAAATAACAGATACTTCTTTCGGCACCATTTTCAGGATATTCAACTCTATCTTTTCATCCGGCAGAGACAGGTACCTGCGGTAATCGCCCACAGCATCCTGCATGATACAGGATTTATCTACATATACACCCGCATAGCCCAGATCCCTGGTCAGGAAACTATTGAAACTCTTCTCAATCGGACTCATTGCCAGCTCACTGAGATTAGGTTTCTTCGTTTTGTCTACTAGCGATCTTGCACCTGTATTATAGGTGTTATAGCTGGCATAGTTAATTGTCCCTGTCTTCTGATAGAACTTCCATTTTCCGGATATCTCTGTAAATCCTTCCTTTAACGAAGAAACGGTTTCGCTCGATCCCAGGAAAAGGTATCCTTCCTGTACCAGAGAAAAATGGAATATAGAAAGTATCTTTTCCTGAAGAACGCTGTTTACATAGATCAGCATGTTCCGGCAGGTAACCATATCATTTTTGATAAATGGCGGGGATTTGATCACATCGTGTTTTGCAAAAACCACCATTTTTCTGATCTCGGGTATAACCCCATAGAAATTTCCGTCCTGCACAAAATAATTCCTGAACAAAGACTCCGGAATCTCTTTACTGATATTTGGAGGATATTGATTTTTCGAGGCAATCTCTATGCTTTTATCATCGATATCTGTAGCAAATACCTTAATGTCAATTCTCTTCCTTGATCGTTTGACCGCATCAGCGGCCAGTACCGCAACAGTATAGGCTTCCTGTCCCGTACTGCAGGCACAAACCCATATTTTTAAAGTATCACCATGCGTTTTTCGTTCAATTACCTCCTCCAGCTGTTCCGAGAACAGTTCAAAAGCAGCGGTATCCCTAAAGAATTTAGTTACCCCAATCAGGAAATCCTGCCCCAGTATTTTCACCTCCCCTGTATTTTCTTTCAGGAAGTCGACATAGGCATCAAGGGATTTAATGTTATTTTCATTCATTCTCCGCCCAATGCGACGGATAATGGTCGGCGTTTTATACAGATTGAAATCATTGCCGCTTTGCTGATGAACGAGCGTAAAAATCTCATCCAGCAACGCCTCGTTGATCTTGCCGTTTTCCAATACCTTTACTGGTTCTTCCTTTACATAATTGAACAGTTCGACGCTCATTTCTGCAGGTGAAAGAATAAAGTCTGTATGACCGGACGCAATTGCGCTGTTCGGCATTCCGTCAAATTTAGCGGTTGAAGGCTCCTGTACAATGACCATCCCTCCATAGTCTTTTATCGCCTGGATTCCCCTGGTACCATCTGTTCCTGTTCCGGATAATATAATAGCTATCGCTTTTTCCTTTTTATCCTTCGCAAGCGTATGTAAAAAATGGTCTATTGCCGTATTCGGGGCTTTCACTAACGACTTTTCCGTCAGCTTCAACCTACCACGACTCACCGTCATCAATTTATTATTAGGGATAATATACACACAATCCTGTTGTACAGCCATGTCATCCGCTGCCTCAAATACTTTCATATGTGTATGTTTACCTACCAGTTCTACCAGAAGGCTTTTATAGTCGGAAGACAAATGCTGAATCACCACAAAGGAAAAACTGGCGTTTGCCGGCATATGATCAAAAAACTGATGAATAGCTTCCAATCCTCCTGCCGAGGCCCCTATGGCCACTATATATTTATCGTATCTCTTGTTGTTTTCTTTTGTATTATCTTGCCTCATTACAGGTTGTTGCATTAATTAAATTGCTGGTCAGCGCTGAATTGAAATAAGAAGTTCCTTAGAGATTCTGCAAGTTCCAGCTCAGTTTCATTCCAGATTTCAGACTGTCCGTAAACAGTCTCCAGCCATAGTTTAAAAGAGTTGCGCGGATGATAACTCAAACCATCTTTCTCCAAATTGATGGCCTGATTCGGATCACCACCCCACTTAATGTCTCTTATTCTTTCCGGTCTGAAACATATCAGCAGGTCACCCCTTCTTCCACTAACCGGGATAATCAATATACCGCTAGCTACATCCTTATATGACTTCCCCTCTTCGTAGATTTCGCCCAGTTCATTACTTGCAAAAACATTCCCAAAAACCTTACCTTCTGCCCAAAGCAGCAAACTTTCCAGTTCTTCATCTTCCGGAACAAGTCCCACAGACGAAATCTTACCCTTCAGATTTACAGCAAATCCGCTGCAATTAAACAATTGATTCAGGTTTTGGTTTTCATCTTCAATTAAACCCTTTACCACGTCTCCCTTAGAAAAGATGTTTTCTGTAACCGATGCTTTAAGTTTAAGCAAATGCGCAGAAACAGCAAGTTGTTCCTGCTGAATTACCGAAGAAATACGATAAGAGATTTCTAAACTCAGCCACTCAAATATAAACCTGCTTTCGGTACTGAGGTATTTAGGGTTGGTATGATGACAGGAGATTAATCCCCAAAGCGCGTCGCCCACCATCACCCTGATAGACATGGATGCGGTAACATTCATATTCGCCATATATTCAAGATGAACACCTGCAACACTCCTCAGGTTACAGTCAGACAGATCAAGAAATCCATCCGTGATACTATTGATCACCGGAAAAAGCTTGTATGATTTGTAGTTCCTGTTCGGAATTAACCGGAACGGATTTTTAATATACAATGCCCTTGCCTGTCTTGGCACATCCGATGCAGGAAAGGTTTGTCCGACGTAACTTTCCAGTTCACCTTCAATCTCTTCCGCTATTACAGTACCGTTCCAGTCTTTATCAAAACGATACATCCTGATACCATCGAATCCCGTTATACGACGGATTTCATGAATACTCGCTTCACAGATATCTTGCAGACTCGCTGTATTTTCAAGCGTAGAAATAAACGACCGTACTTCCTGAAAAACAGCAGAGAAGCTTCGTTCAGGCTCTTCGTCGTCTTTTTCAATTTCCAGGATAATCAGATTATTTTTAATATGACAGAGTATATTTACCGGAATCAATACACCAGCATTGTTAAAAGAACAGCTAAATGGCACTCTATTTCTAGGTCCACGTGCAATCTCTTTTCTGAGTTCAGAAAGCTGAGAAGGAGTCAGGAATTCAGAAAGATTGACCCCGATAAGTTCACGGACAGGTTTTGAACAGATGAGTTCCAAGTTTTCACTTCCCTGAATAATCTCCAGGTTTTCTATATCCGCCACTATCAGGTATCCGTAATCCTGTATAGAATTGGTTTGATGTATAGCCAGATTACCACAAAATGCAGCATCGTAGTTTTTATTTTCATTCATAAGCAACACCCGCCGATGTAAGCGGAAACGGCTTAAAAATATGGATTATAAAAGAAAACACGTACTTTTTGTAAACTTTGAAATTGAAAATATAAATATAATATGCTCCTGATTCACTTGAGACCACCATCATGACAATCTTATGAGATTATTTACAACCTGCAGGTGTAGAATTTATCAGTTAAAAGACTTCCTGAACATATTTGGTGATTGTTCAGTATAGCGCTTGAATAATTTATTAAACGATTGCGGGTGCTCAAAACCCAGCTGATATGCAATTTCGGCAACAGTGAGCCTCGTGGTACTTAAACTCACTTTAGCCTTTTCAATTAATTGTTCGTGGATATGCTGCTGTGCATTCTGCCCAGTCAATGTCTTCAGCATATCGGTTAGATATCTTGGGGAGACATGAAGATGTTTAGCCACCTCGAGAACTGTGGGTAAGCCCTCTACCTCACTTGCAAAACGTTTTGCCAGGTAGGTATTCATTTGAGTAATCAGGTCATGATGAACTGCTTTGCGGGTAAGGAACTGTCGGTTATAAAAACGGTTACTGTAATTAAGCAATAGTTCGATTTGGGAAACCAGCACATCCTGACTAAAGCTGTCGGTATTACTTTCCAGCTCAGCAGCAATATTTTCAAATAGACCAACCAAAACTTTTTTCTCTTTGTCTGATACAAACAACGCTTCATTTACCTCGTAAGTGAAGAAACCGTATTGCTGAATATTCTTTCCCAGCTGATAATTCCGTATCAGATCGGGATGAAAAAACAACATGTACCCATCCTCATAACAGCTTTCTTCGGTAGACATGGTGATCATTTGATGGGGAGCCAGAAAAGCCAGCCCCCCTTCTTCAAAATCATAATGCCCTTGTCCGTATTTAACATGGCCACTGAAATTCTCCTTCAATGAGACCTTGTAAAAGTTAATCAGGAAATTTCTTCCGGCATTTTCACGGCTCACTTGATCGCTATCGTATTTCACCAGCGCAACTAAAGGATGCAGCGGTTTAGGCAAACCCAGATCACGCATAAATGATGAAATGCTTTTGATAACGTTAGGCTGTGGTTTAACTTTCATGATTAAGCTAATTTAAGATTTATCCTGTTATTAAACCACTGTGAGTACAATCTTGCCTTGAATATGACCAAGTGCAGCCCTTTCATGTGCCTTTTGAGCTCCCGCCAGCGGAAAAGTACTGTCTATCGCGACACGAACAGTTCCATTATGGAGTAGCCGACCAAGTTCTGCAAGCTGCGCACCATTTGAGCGAACCTGAGTGGCCGAAACCGTAACCCCCAATTGACCTGCCTCACCATCATCTGAAAAACCTAAAGGGAATATTGGGAATAAAGCACCACCACGTTTAAGTGTACGCAGGAAACGACTGGTTGTGGGCCCGCCGACTGCATCAATAACCAAATCCAGATCCTGCACCACATCCTCAGGACGCGTCTTTGTATAGTCGATAAACTCATCTGCGCCAAGATCCCGCAGCAAAGCTTCATGTTTGCCAGATGCTACTGCGATCACTTTTGCACCTTTCCACTTGGCTATCTGCAGCGCAAAGTGCCCTACACCACCTGCGGCTCCGTTGACGAGAACGGTCTTACCTTCCAGGGAAACTGGTTCATGCCTGTTTGGCTGAAGGGGATTCGGCTCATTATGCCCAAGTTCTACAAGGAACTGCCATGCGGTAAGCCCTGCCATGGGTACCGCAGCGGCTTGAATATGATTGATACCTGCGGGTTTGAGCGCGATTTCAGAAGCCGGAACGCTGACGTATTCTGCATAGGCCTTACTTAGTCCGAAACTTGGAAAGCGAACCATGGAATACACTTCATCTCCAATGGAAAAATCATTCACATCATCGGCGATAGCCGCAATAACCCCTGAAATGTCTGTTCCAAGGATGACCGGAAAAGGCACATTTGGCTGCCACTCAGGCGGCAACATCTTGTATCCGTCGCGCAGATACCAGTCGGGCGGATTAATGCCAACCGCATGAACGCGAACCAGTACTTCACCAGGTTCCAATTCAGGAACTGGTGCATCCTCATATTTTAATACTTCAGGGCCACCAAACTCATGTAACCGGACGGCTTTCATCAACGGTTTGTTAGCTGTGTTATCTGCTTTGTTTTTAAATTGTTCCATCTGATTTTGTTCTTCTTATTATACAAAAGTCAGTAAAGGCCTTATTTAAAAATTAGTCTGGATTGTCAAAAGTGTATCCAAAATCCCCATGCTTTTATTATTTCACAGCGTCTTCATTGTAACCTATTTTATTCAAAAACATTGTTTATGATAGTATCAGTGTGGTTTCACTCGACTTTAGTGGCTATTTAACTTTACTTTTTTTCGGGGCAAAAAGGGGGTTGAAGGAGGGTTAAAGGCCCTTTTTAGCGCTAATAAGCGCACTAACACCCCACTAACCCCGCACTAACACCCTACTAGAGGGCCGTCAAAGCAAAAAAGAAGCAAATGAGGAGTAAATAAGAAGGGCAACTTTCACCGCCTTAAAAAGATGTTATATGCAAATTATCACCATCAAAACTAAAATTCTGATTGAAATAGATTTAATATACCTTAAGAGAATACTGAACTACAGATTGCGTAAAATCAGGAATATTATCCGGGTCTGTCATGCTTGCTTCCTGTAGCTCAGCATTAGAGTTATACGCAAGTTTCTGATTACTTTCGACGTATTCTCTCAATGCTGTTTCATAATTATTTAATCCTTTTTGCAAATCATTTTTGTGAGCGGCTAATTCACCTGCCAATACATAAGCACCAACCATTGCCACTGTCGTTCCCTGACCGAGTGAAACCGATACGCTGTAGCCGGCATCGCCCACAAGCGTAACTTTTCCCTTTGACCAAGTATCCATCAAAATTTGGTTCATGGAATCGAAATAGAAATTATCGGACTTATGCATATACTCTAGTATTTTCGGTATATCCTGCCCAACATTTGCAATACGTTCAGCAACCATTCGCTTCTGAAAATTTATATCGTGGTAGTCATATTCCAAGGGTGTATCTTTGCTAAAGCCCAGATATACTCTTGCTTCACTCTCTCGCTGCTTCACAATGTAAACTGCTATAGGAGCATCATTATGCTGATATACAACTTCCCAATGGTCTAGACCCAATATATTAGGGATAGTAAAAATGGCAACATAATGTCCGAGAAATCGAATAAATTGTTTTTCATCTCCAAACACCTTTTTTCGCACATTAGAATGCAGCCCGTCTGCACCAATTACAAGGTCGAAACTTTGAGGAGAAGCCTTAGAAAATGTTACGTCAACGCCTGAGTCATTCTGATTGATAGACACTATTGAATCATCAAAAATATATTTCGCCTGATTGCCAACCGCTTTAAATAATACTTTTAAAAGGTCATCACGTAACACTTCAACATCCGGACGATCATGTTTGCCACGGGTAAGTGTATGTTCAGTATTTCTGGAAAGTTCTCTCCCGGTTGAAGCATCGATAATGAGCATTCCGTTTAATTGTGTACTATTGCTGCGAATGTCTTCGAGGATACCCATTCGAGCTGCTACCTCCAATGCAGGCCCACGAACGTCCAATGCTTGTCCACCTGCCCGAATGTGTGGAGAATGTTCAACAATTGTTACTTTAAAGCCGTATTTTAAGAGCCAAAAGGCTGTGTTTAATCCAGCGACACTTGCACCTGAGATTAAAATATTTATTTCTTTTACCTGTTCCACTTTGTACGATGTTTTATGTTTGTACAAAAGAACATCGTATAGAGAACATAAACAATGCAGGGAAAAGGGTAACTATTGGATTAATCGCGGTTTCCGCTTCGGAATGTCAAAGCTGTCATCCCCGTAACTTTCTTGAATAAACGCGAAAAATATGGGTAGTCTTCATAACCCAAATCGGACGCGATTTCTTTTACAGACTTGTCTGTATGATAGAGCAATCTTTTACCCTCTAAAATTACACGTTGCTGTATATGAGATGAAACAGAATGGCCTGTAGTGTTTTTGACACACTCGTTCAAATAAGCGGTAGATATATTAAGGACCTGAGCGTATTCTGCAGGCTTTTTATTTGATATAAAATTCCGGTCTAACAATGCCTTAAAAGCTTTAGTGATAATCTCTAATCTTGATAGCGTATCTGTTGATATAGATTGCTCTAAATACTGTGAGGCAATTAAAGCAACCAGGGTATTGCAACTATCTTTTAATAATGAATGGTATAATTTTTCGTGATGTCTTTCCGATAATTTTACAGATAGCAATATAGCTTCAGAGATAGCGCAAAACGTTTCTTTGTTTAACAATAACGGCTTCGCCGGTGCAATATCTTCCAGGAGATTCAGGTATTCAGAATTGAGATTTTCATTGTTAATTGCTAAAAAACCAGCAGTTATATTTTCAAACGGCCCAATTCGATGTACTTGATCCGGGTGAACATAGATAACTGATGATGATTGTATTTCATGCTTTTGAAAGTCAATTTCAATTGGGGTAGATCCTTTTTCCTGAATAAAAAAAAGATGAAAATCGTCCCGGTGCGAATGTGCTGCGTCCTCGAAAGTCCGTAAATTTTTAATCGTAGCTTTTCCAACAGCTATACCAGCATTGAACTTGTCGGCCATAGTATTCAAAGGAAGAGATTTGACTTTTTTAAGGATCATTGTTAATCTCATTTACAACTTAATGACAGTTTTAACGGACTATTTACCAATGACTTCATGACGATGTAACAAGCCCCAAAAGTGAAGTTCGTCTAACACTTTTTCGAGTGACAGACCGTGTGTTGTAATGGAATACTCAACTGTTGGCGGAAACGTATTATAAACATCTCTGCGGATCAGTTTATTGGTTTCAAGACTTTTTAGTTCTTTTGATAGCGTTTTATCAGTGATTCCGTTGACTTCTTTGGATATTTGATTAAACCGTTTCGGCTTTTCAGACAGTGCAAACAAGATAAGGACCTTCCACCTTCCTTCTATCGTTTCAATGGCATCTTTTATCGACAGCATTGTTTTAGGGCAACCAGCTTTGGATAACATAAATTTCGAGTTTTACATTACTTTCCAATTGGATAGTGCTTTCCAGCAAGCAAGTAATATCGTTTGGATAGTAAAGGTATTTAAATTTGCATAATTAAAGAAATTAAGCATGGCAGCAAAACAAAAAGCATCAAAAACAATTAACATTATCCTATGGATTACACAGGGATTTTTAGCACTGACCCTTTTTTCGGCAGGTTTTATGAAAATATTCACACCTGAAGGTCTGCCCTTCACCTGGATAAAAGACAATGCTAACCTGGTTTTATTTACCGGGGTTATTGATCTGTTAGCAGGAATTGGAATTGTATTGCCAGTATTATTTCGTGTCAAAACCGAACTGACAGTTTTTACAGCTTACGGAATAATTATTTTGATGATCGCTGCAAGTATCTTTCATATCTCAAGAGGCGAAGCAAAAGAAATCGGCTTCAATATCTTTATGCTGTTAATCGCTCTCTTTGTTGCATGGGGCCGACACAAAGTGTACCAATAACGAATAAATAAACAACTGCTCTGTTTCGATATTTATAAACATCTATGAATTTCGAAGTAGGCTTAAATAGCTTTTACAAGCCATTTAGAATATTTGTTAAGAAACCCTGCAAACCACAAACGGTTGTTTTTTCATCTAACGTATACTGATTATCATTTGGGGTGATCACAAAAGCTTTATGGATGTGCAAATCATCCAATACATTATAAAACCCCTTAGAAAGAGAAGGGATCTTAGCGTATTTAATTTCAACAGCAGCTACAGGTCTGATTCCATCTACCAATATTACATCACATTCGGCACCATGCTGTGTACGGTAATAATATATTTCCAGATGGCGCGGCTTCAACTGATAAATCTGTTCAATAACATAACCCTCCCAGGATGCACCTACAATCAAATTTAATGGAAGCTCAGTACTACTCTTAATCCGGTTTAATTGATGTAATAATCCACTATCTCTAATATAAACCTTTGGTGCTTTTACCACACGTTTCCCTACATTGACATACCATGCTGGTAATTGCCTGATCATAAAAGCGCCCTCCATAAAGTCAAGGTATCTCTTTATGGTCGGACTACTTACGCCCAAAGCCCTGGCATAATTTTCGGCTGTCCATATACTCCCGGTATTTGCAGCCAGCATATACCAAAAATTACGAATAAGAACCTCCGAAAGATTGACTCCAAAAAGCAGGCTAAGATCACGTTCTATATATGCTCTGATAAAGTTTTCTGCCCAGAGTGAAAATTGCTGATCGGTAGCGCTTGTAAGTGCTGTAGGAAAGCCTCCTCTAAACCAGTGCTGCTCTTGAGAAATACCACTATCAATTGCTTCCAGTAAGTTCACCGGCGACATTTCGGCAAAAGCAATACGTCCAGCCAGAGATTCAGAAACACCTTTAACTAATGCAGGTGATGCAGAACCCGTGAGGATAAACCGCCCAACTGTTCTCTGTTGGTCTATAATTGGTCTCAACTGACGAAATAGGTCTGGCATCCGCTGGACCTCGTCCAGTACTATACACGCATCTTTATATTGTTCAAATAAGAAAGCCGGATTATCTAAGCGTGCAATATCCTCGTCATTTTCAAGATCAAAATAAACAACTTCCTGTAAACTACTTTTAAATAACTCACGAGTTAGTGTAGTTTTTCCCACCTGTCTCGGACCTAATAAAGCAACTGCAGGAAATGTAGCTAGAAGCAAAGTCAATTCTTCCTGGATTTTACGCTTGATCATAAACAAATATAGTCATCAACCGAGTAATATTAAAATAATATTTTAATATTACTCGGTTGATTGGTGTCTGATAGGTTAGATTCATACCTAAATATGGAGTAGATAGGCTTACAGATTAGTTCACCACAGTTTTAAGAGGAAATGACTAGTAACTTGAAAATAAACATTTTTGGAAAATAGAAATAATAGTCCTAGATTTAATATTATAAAACAGCTATTTATTGAGCTAGCAATGAAGCAATTTTATGCCTTATTCTACACCCTGACATTTATTTAGGTTTTAAAATATTAATAATCACATACTTACATGGTTAGGAAAGCATCCTGCCACGATTATAATTAATAAGAAATCAAAGTAGAGTCTAAATACTTTTATCAATAATTCCTGCTAGTTTTTTTGTATCCAAATTACCAGAATAAATTATAACTCCCGCCTTATCTATTAAAACTACAGTTGGAAATGCGGCAATACCATACTTTTTATTAATATCCGTATCATTCCCCCACAAAATAGGATATCCAACTTTATTTCTATCAATGAAGATATCAATTGAATTTTCATTATCCTCCGTATTTATTCCCAAAATCCTGAAATTTACGGACTTATATTTTCGACCTAAATCATTTAATTTAGAAACGGCTTCAATACAATAACCACAGTTTTTTATCCAAAATTCAAGCAGGATCACCTGTCCCCTATATTTTGAAAGCGCTTCTTTCAGACCGCTTTCTTTATTTATCAAACTGAAATCAGGAGACACATGACCAGTCTGTATAACAACTGCCGACTCTTGTTTTTTCGGTCTGTAAGCATTAAGATAACTTGAATAATACCATGAATTCTCTTTCGGTGGTAGTGGATTCACTTTAATTCCTGTAAAATCTGTGCGATTTAAGTCTTCGCTTCCTTTTTTACTTTGCAGCAGTGTTAAAGGCAATAAAGTTTCCTTACTCACTATCAATTTATTGTAAAAAACAAGTTCTTGAGTCGTGGTGGAAAAGCCCGTTCCCAGGTAATTCGGATATTTGTTATAGGTTTCAAATGATAGTAAATAATAAGAATTTTTTGAAATGACAGTGTCAGAGACTGTTTTGATGATATTATCATCTACAATAACTAATGGTAGAATATTTCTTAAAGTGATGATTGAATTGTAAATTGGAGAGCGGCCTTCAAAGCTGGAATTCTTTAGCTTATAGGTAATACTTATTGTCTTGTTTTTAGTAGTACCGTCAAAGACTTCTGCGTTATTAAAAATAGAGAATCCAACAGAATCCTGGTATTGATACCTAAAACCAACCAGGTCATTTTCTTTGCTAAAATCAACATACATCTCACCTTCAGATTTTGAATGGTAACTTTCTGAAGGATAAATAAATTCCCGATTGTAATGATAACTAATCGTCTTTATCGCCTTTAATTTTTCACTGACATTCTTGAACAACAGTAAATTGTCATCAATCCTACCTATACCAGATCCAGTAAAAGGAACTAGAATAAATACTAAGGCCAGCATAAAAGTATTATGTTTTTTAATCATGACACGGCTTGTTTAACTGATGTTTATGAAACGTTTGAAAAACAGGTCACCAATGAAGGCTTGATCCTAAAGATCTTACCCCTCTCAATTACCGCTCTTGCTACGAATATACAACTACTAAAAGTAAAATAGCATATATTGAATTATCAGGTTTTAACGGTAATCAGTATCTTCCCTAAACTGTCACTAATTCGGCTGGAGTGCATAGAAGAACTGTGAGGTTCTTCTATGCACTCCAGCCGATGCTGCCATTACCAGCTCATAAAATAACACATCGTTTTTATACCTATACCATGTTTCTGAGCAACCTGAAACTGAATTAAATTACCTTCTAAATAGTCTCACGCTACCGAGATTTTAAAACTGTAAACCTTTTTCATTATCGGACATATTGTAAACTTATTCCAGTATAGGACATATTGTTAAGCGAAGATAGCCTCTTACCCATAGCTTCATCATACAGATAAATTCACTAATCATCAATTACCATCTAAATAATATTGATGCTTTCAATAGCTTTATCCAGTGCCTGTTCTTTTAAACCAGGGATATTTACCCCTTCAACACGGACAAGTGTTAAATCAGTCATCCCTAAAAAGCCCAGAACAGCCTTAAGATATGGGCTCACAAAATCATACGACTGGTAAAGTCCTTCAGAATACACTGCGCCGGAAGACATGGCCACGTAAACCTTCTTTCCCTTTACTAGTCCTTCGGGACCTTGCTCATCGTACCGGAATGTTTTACCTGCCCTTGCAATATGATCAATCCAGGCTTTAAGGGTAGAGGGAATACCAAAGTTATACAATGGCGCGCCTATCACAATAATATCTGCCGCCATCAGCTGACTAATCGCCGCATCAGAATAACGTATAGCATCCTGATCCTCTACTGTCAATTGTTCTTCAGGCGTAAAGAAGGATCTCAAATGTGCAGTATTCAGGTGCGGAATATTAATCTCGTTAAGGTTCACTTCCTCAACGTTGCTGCCAGGATATTGATCCTGAATTTTAACGATTATAGCATTGCCCAGTTTTACGCTGAAAGAGTCATTCCCGCGTGGACTTGAAATTAAATGAAGGATATTTTTCATGTTGAATTTTTTAATATTAACAGCAGCAAAGCTAGAGGAATGTAGTATAGAAAACATACTAGTTTCCTAAAGGAAAGTGGTTTCCAACAGGAAAGTTAGTAGCTTTACGTCCATGAAATCGATTGTGAATGAGGATGTTCCAACAAAGCTGGAATGTGTTTCTAAGGTGAGATATATCAGCGATGCGTTGTATGTGCTGAATGGCAAATGGAAGCTCCCGCTGATCTTCACACTTAGAGAAAGCCCCAGGCGTTTCAATGAAATACTGAAACTAATTGATGGGATTACGCCTAAAGTATTGGCCAAAGAACTCAAAGACCTGGAAATGAATGAGTTTATTGTAAGAAAAGTATATCCCACTACACCAGTTACTGTGATTTATGAATCAACTGCTTACAGTGATACGCTGAAAAACGTTTTGCATGAACTGGGCGATTGGGGTGAACAGCACCGGGAGAAGATCAAACAAAGCATTAGAAAAGGTTCCTAGTTCATTTCCAACTGGTTAACGAATTGTCTTTCTGAAATTGAAAGGATAAACGGTTCTCACCATTAGAAAGATTGAGACGCATCGGCGAAAGCTTGATACAAAAACTCAGTTCTAATAAATTTGAACGCCTTATTTTTACAATCCTGATAAAAGGATAAGGAGAACATCGTAACCAAACATAAACATGAACAAATTTATCAATTTAAAGTGCCTCAGCTTACTGGCCTGCTTTTTTACCTTACTGCAAAGTAAGGCTCAGGACAGGAAAGCCCCATCCTACCCCCTCATCACGCACAATCCTAATTTTAGCATCTGGTCAAATACTGACGAGCTGAATGCATCTACAACTACGCACTGGACCGGAGCAAATCACTCGCTGCTGGGTCTGATCAATGTTGACGGCAATATATACCGCTTCATGGGCAAGGAAGAAGCAAATTACAAAACTGTGCTGCATACAGCAGACGAAGCTCCTTTTACTGTAAAGTATACGGAAAAGGCTCCGCAGGGAGACTGGACGTCTGGCGCTTATGTAGCGGGCGACTGGAAATCGGGTTCTGCACCTATAGGGGATAACGCGGGCACGGTAAAAACACTCTGGAAAACGAAAGACATCTGGTTAAGAAGAACTTTTACAATTGCCGATCCGGCGAGTATCAATGAGCTGTTGTTAAAGATGAATCATGATGACAACATCGAAGTATATCTGAATGGCAGAAAGGTTTATCAAAAGGAAGGCTGGACTACCTCTTTCCAGTATTATCCACTCCAGAAAAAGGACTTAAAAGCGGGTAAAAACGTAATTGCTATCCATTTGGCGAATAATGCAGGTGGCAGGTACCTCGACTTTGGATTGGCTGATAAAAGACAGAACAACGCAGCGAAAATTCAGTTAGCGAAACAGAAAAATGTAGAAGTTACAGCCACACAAACCATCTACGATTTTACCTGTGGCAAGGCAGACCTTAAAGTAACCTTTACCTCCCCTCTTTTAATGAATGATTTAGGGTTGCTGGCACGTCCTGTTTCGTACATCACCTATACCGTGCAGGCCAATGACAAAAAAGATCATGCTGTTAAGGTTTTTCTAAGTGCCTCGTCAGACATCGCCGTCTACAGACCTTCGCAGGAAGTAACTGCAAAAAAATATGCAACGCCGGAATTGACCATTCTCAAAACAGGTACTACAGAACAACCAGTTTTGCAAAAGGGAGCAGATGATATGCGCATTGACTGGGGATATTTCTACGTTGCAGCTCCAAAATCCAGCGGTATATCGCAGTTCATCACCAGTGGCAGTGCTGCAGCAGACGCTTTCAGGAAAGGTTCGGCTATTTCTACTGCTTCACGCGGTAAATCACTTGCCCTTAATACGGTGATTTCGTTTGAAACTGTTGGTCAGAAACCGGTAGATCGTTTTCTTGAACTGGGTTACGACGAAATTTATTCCATTCAGTATTTTAAAAAGAACCTTAGACCCTGGTGGAATACTTCCGGTAAGGAAACCATTGAAGGACAGCTGACCAATGCCGCTAAAGAATACACAGAGGTGATGCAGAAATGCGAAACTTTTGATGCAATTGTTTATGCAGACGCATTAAAGTCTGGTGGTAAGGAATATGCGCATCTATGCATGCTTGGCTACCGTCAGAGCATCGCGGCACATACCTTGGTAAAAAGTCCTGAGCAGGAAATCTTATGGTTATCTAAGGAAAATAACAGCGGTGGTTTCATTAACACCGTAGATGTGACCTATCCTTCAGCACCACTGTACCTGATCTACAATCCGGCTTTAATGCAGGGTATGTTAACTGGTATTTTCTATTTCAGCGAAAGCGGCAAATATCCGCACCCATGGGCTGCGCATGATTTAGGTACCTATCCGTTGGCAAATGGCCAGACCTATGGCGAACCGATGCCTGTAGAGGAATCTGGGAACATGATTATCCTTACCGCAGCCATAGCCAAAGCGCAGGGCAATGCAAACTATGCAAAAGCACATTGGAAAACGCTGACGATCTGGGCAGATTACCTGACAAAGGAAGGACTGGATCCTAAAACACAGTTGTGTACGGATGATTTTGCTGGCCACCTGGCAAGAAATGCAAACTTATCTGTAAAAGCTATTGTAGGCATCGCTAGTTATGCACAAATGGCAGAGACGCTGGGTTATACAGAAGTTGCTAAGAAATATAGGGCTATAGCAGAGAGTATGGTACCAAAATGGATGGAAATGGCTGATGCGGGCGACCACTACGCGCTTACTTTTGACGACAAAAACACCTGGAGCCAAAAATACAATCTGGTATGGGATAAAGTTCTGGACCTGAATCTTTTTCCGCAGAAAATTTATGATACGGAGATTAAGTATTACCTGAAAAAACAGAATAAATTTGGTCTGCCGCTGGACAGCAGAAAGGCTTACACTAAAAACGACTGGATTCTTTGGACCGCGACTTTCGCTTCTAACCGGGATGAATTTGAAGCGTTGGTAAAACCAGTTTACAGGCATGCAATCGAAACGGAGTCACGTGTTCCGTTAAACGATTTTTACGATTCCAATACAGGTATCCGTGACAACTTCAAAGCCAGAAGCGTGGTTGGCGGTTTCTACATGAAAATGTTCGCTGACAAACTCAAAGGAAAATAAAAATAAAAGGCTGTCTCAAAGGGACAGTCTTTTATGCTTTTGACCCCATTTATCGAGCTGTTCGATCACGGGCTTTAGGTCATATCCAATTGAAGTGAGCTCGTATTCTACGCGTGGTGGTACTTCAGCATAAACTGTTCGCTTTACAATTTTACTGTCTTCCAGTTTTCGCAATTGTAAGCTCAGCATTCGCTCTGTGATGTTAGGCAGAAAACTTTTCAATTCTCCAAACCTGAGCTTCCCGTTTATTAACCAGGAGCAGATGACCAGAGCCCATTGGCCTCCTATGATTTGAGCAGCATATACTTCCGGACATTCATCAGCCAGAGCTTGTTTGTTAACGAAGTTAGATGACGTTTCTTTGATGGTGGACATTACTTACATTTTTTATAGTACATTACAATTGGTTGCTAATGTATCAAATATAAATTATGCGCTTTAAATTAGCTCATAATTACAAACAAATCATATGAAAACATTAGTGATAGTTACCCATCCCGATATTGAAAATTCTGCCGTGAACAAGAGATGGATTGAAGAACTGAATAAATTCCCTGACAAATATGTAGTGCATCAGCTGCACAAAGTTTACCCTGATGAAAAAATTGATGTGCTGGCCGAACAGCAACTGGTGGAGCAATATGACAAAATTGTATTTCAGTTTCCCTATTATTGGTTCAACAGTCCTGGTTTCCTAAAAAAATGGTTAGATGAGGTTTTAACTCACGGATGGGCTTATGGAAGTAAAAGCGGTTATAAGCTATCGGGAAAGAAAATTGCGCTGGCTATGTCGGTAGGCGTTGATGAAAACGAATACAGTACGTCAGGAACCTATAAATATACCCTCCAGGAACTAACCCGACCATTCGAGTTGAGTTTTGAATATGTAAAAGCAGATTACAGACCGTTTTTTGCGTATTACGGATTGGAATACAATTCTTCTGCTGAATGGATTGAAAAAAGTGTTCCTCAGTATCTGGATTTCTTAAATGCCTTGTAAAAAAGGATAACATTGTAAAAGGGATCAACAGATGATGAGAGCAACGTGATCAATTATTGCTTTCATCATCTTAAGAAAATGCATGTGTAGTTGAACACAGCTGCACTCTTCGTCAAATTATTATCTTTTGATAAATGGAAGGAAGGATACTGATAAACTTACATAAGGGGAAGAACCATTACTGGTCTTGTAAAAATAGTCCTTAGGTTTATCATTCCTGTCGAACATACGTGATGACAAAGTATTGAAAAGTCCACCGCTAACACCCAGAACCAGCTTTTTAGTAGCCAGGTATTCAAAGGTTGCGCCGCTGCGCAGTTCTGCATAACTGTAAATATTATCCCGGGGCAAAGCAGGCTGGTCTAAATCAAAAAACTGCAGACTTCCACCCAATTCTGTTCCTAAAGATGCCCAGCTTTTCTTAGACAATTGTTTTCTCAGGGCAACCCTCGAAGGAACATCAACAAACAGTTCCAGCTCAGATTCCTTGAATTTATGCCAGTAACTTACAATGGTAAAAAACGGTGTAACGGCAGAAGGATCCAAAATAACCACTGCACCTAAACTCAACGAAGTAGTAGCAGTCCTTTTAATGGGAACAGTCACCACACCGACAAAATTGAGCCTTTTAATGGAAGAAAACTCATCTGTTACTCCCGTTACTCCACCAGAATAAAGTACCTGATGGTTAAAAATGGTATCAGAACGACTAAAGCTCGCGCTCAGGCTTACTGTCCGTTTCGTAATATCAATTGCTGTATTGGGAAAAGCCGGATTAAAACTATTAATGTCTGTAATTTGAGTGCGTTGTTGCTGATAGCCTACAGTAGCGCTGATCAGGTTTCTACCCCAGTGTTTTACAGGGACACTGAAGTTAGAGCGGATGCGGGTCATGTTCATCTTCCCTTCATATAAGTCATTCCCGTTCAACTCTCCTTTTACGTTTGTATTGCCAATCACATCAAAGGCAACAGCACCTTGTCTCAGTTGAGGGTAACGTTTTGCATATTCAGACAGACCATCCAGTGTGAGTGAATCGCGGATTTTTTTAATGACAATTTCCTGCTTCGTTTGTGCAACCGCAGTACTCATCCCTGCACCTAAAACCATTGCAACTGTTAAAATCTTGTATCTCATATCGTGCATCTGAATATTAATTATGGGCTTCCAGCAATAGCTGTTTTTCAGCCTTTTTATTTGAAAATTTTGCAATCAACTTGTCTATAATGAGATACATAGAGGGTACTACAAATAAGGTAAGGATCATTGAACTGGTTAGTCCGCCAATAATTACCCAGGCCATACCATTTTTGATCTCCGCTCCCGCGCCAGTGGCAAGGGCGATGGGCAACATCCCTAAAATCATGGCCAGGGTAGTCATCAATATCGGTCTCAGCCTCTCTTTCCCTGCCTCCAGGAGTGCTTCTTCCACACCATGTCCCTCACCTTTGAGCTGATTGGTAAAATCTACGATCAGGATAGCATTTTTAGAAACCAGTCCTAATAACATGATCATCCCGATAATGGAGAACACGTTCAAGGTATCCATGGTTAGCGCCAGTGCCAGTAAGGCACCAATCAGCGCCACCGGAATAGAAAACAGTACCACAAAAGGATAAATCGCATTTTCATAGAGCGCGACCATAATTAGGTAAACCAGCACGATCGCAACTACCAGCGCAAATCCCAGACTGCCAAAAGCATCACCTTGATTTTTTGCATCTCCAAGGTATTCTACAGTTACGCCAGCAGGCAATTTAATCTGGCTTTCTTTAGCTCTGATATCTTTGGAAATTGAACCCGATGGTCTGCCGGCCACATTCGCATTTACCGTAATGGAGTTCAGGCGATCGCTCCGCTCCAGTACGCTCTCCCCCAACCCTTCTGTTACTTCGGCAAACTGACTCAATACGAAGGTCTGCCCGTCATTATTACTAAAGGACAGGTTCCGTACATTATCGATATTTGATTTGTCATAGCTATCGAGACCGATCAGGATATCATATTCATTACCCGCCTGCTTAAACTTACTCTGGTCATTCCCTGTAAAAGCATTTTGCAGTGCCGATCCCACCTGACTGGCATTGATGCCTAACAAGGTCATTTTTTCCCTGTTCAGGTTTACTTCTACCTGCTGTTTCTGATTTTTAACAGATAACTGTACAAAGCGGGTTCCCGGTACAGACGCCAACAGTTTCTGATATTCCTCAGCCACCTTACGGATCGCTTTCAGATCAATCCCTTTAATGGCAATCTGGATGGGTGCGGCGCTTGCTCCCCCAACTATCGAGGTAGGTGCAGCGGTTATTTTTACCCCTGGAATAACTTTACTGAGCTTTTTCTGCATATCGTTACCAAATTCCTCAGCCGATAGACTTCTTACTTTTTTGTCAGTCAGGGTTACAGTAATTTCAGCCAGATTAGCGTTGTTGCCGGCACCAGCCACACCACCGCTTACAAAACCGATACTGGAGAAGGTGCGCACTACAGCAGGCTGCTCTTTAATCATTTTTTCTGCTTCCTGGGTAACCATATTGGTCTGGTAGATCGTAGCAGATGGAGCCAGTTCCAGTTTGATCAATAATTCGCCCTGATCTGCTGAAGGCATAAATGCAGCACCGATAAAGCCAAAGGGTATGAGCGCAATTGAACCGATAATGAGCAGGATAACTCCACCCAAAAGCCACCTTTTTTTATGCAATACAACGGCCAATGCGCTTCCATACACGGCTTTAACTTTATCTATAAAATTCTCAAATCCAATATTGATCCTTCCCCATAGGGTATGTTCGTTCATCTCTTCAATCCTGCCGAACCTGCTGGCCAGTAAAGGGGTTACCGTAAAGGATACGAACAAACTCATCAAGGTAGAGAATACCACTACCAGCGAAAATTCCTGTAACAGGGAACCAATAATACCGCCTGAAAAAGCAATAGGGAGAAACACCACCACATCTACCAGGGTAATGGCCAGGGCAGTAAAGCCAATCTCACTACGACCATCAAGAGCGGCCTTTTTTCTATCAGAACCCATTTCCAGGTGTCTGTAAATATTCTCCAGTACCACGATCGAGTCATCCACCAGGATACCCACGACCAGCGACATGGCCATCAATGTCATCAGGTTAAGAGAAAAACCCAGAAAGTACATAATGATAAATGTGGGGATGATGGATGAGGGCAAGGCCACGAGCACGAACATAGAACTTCTGAAACTGTGCAAAAAGGCAAGCATCACAATACCTACAATAACTACAGCCAGACCAAGGTCTTCCATCACCGCATCTGCGGATTTAAGGGTATACTCGCTCTGGTCAGAAGACACCGTAAATTTAATCGCATTGGCTTTATATTGTGCCTGTATCTCATCGAATTTGGCTTTCACCTGCTCACTCACGTTTACTGCATTGGCATCGCTTTGTTTGATGATCTGCACACCGATGGAAGGGATTCCGTTGATATGGTTAATAGCGGTAGTTTTTGCTGTTGCATCTACTACCTCTGCAATATCGCGCAGGTAAACACTCCCCGCTTTGGGCTGCTGCATCACGATTAATCCGCGTACCTCTTCAATAGACGTTACATTGGCGTCAAAACGAATAGACAGTTTCTGGTCGCGCGTTTCAATACTCCCTGCAGGAAATGATTGATTGGCATTTCGGAGCGCATCCGTCACCTGACCAATTGCCAGACCGTAAGCTTTGAGTTTTTCCTGGTCTATATTCACCTGGATCTGCCGTTCATCGCCACCAATAATGTTTACCTGCCCAACTCCGGTTACGTTCTGCAATATGGGTAAGAGCTGTTTGTCAACGAAATCGTATAAATCTCTTGGTGCCATAGTTGAAGTTACACCTGCCTTAATTACGGGCGATTCTTCCAGGTTCACTTTGTTGACGAGTGGTTTATCTACATCATCTGGCAAATCATTCTGTGCCTGATCTGCTTTACGCTGTATATCCCGCTCGGCCTTGTCTACATCTGTACCACTTTTCAACGCAACAACAATACTGGATACTCCTTCCTGTGAAGTAGAAGAAATTTTATCAAGCCCTTCCACAGCGGCAAAAGCATCTTCCAGTTTCTTAGTTACTGAGGTTTCTACCTCAGCAGCTGCTGCACCAGGATAAGTGGTGGTAACAGAAACGGTGGGCACTTCCAGTTTGGGAAGCAGGTTATAATTTAAACTGAAGTAGGATCTTGCGCCAAATATAAAGAGCACAGTGAAAATCACTACAATTAATAAAGGCCGCTTAACGGCAATTTCGGTTATTGACATTGCTGCTAATTTTATTTAGAAATACTTACCTGTGAACCATCCTTAAGATTGATCTGTCCGGAGGTGACTACAATCTCCCCTTTGTTTAATCCGCTGATCACCTGGATCATATTACCCATCTCTATGCCGGTTTTGATAGGTTTCTGACGAACCACATTGTTCTCCACCACATATACCGAAGCATCTTTAATACTTTCTGTAAGTGATTCTCTGGGAATAGACAATACCTTCTGTGTAGTTTTTCTGGAGAAGTCGGCATATACAAAGGTTCCTGAACGCAATAGCGAACTTTCTTTATTGTCTGCCAGGATCTCAATTCTGTAGTTATGTGTTTCATCTGCCTGCGGACTGATAAAGGTAATTTTACCATTAAACACCTGACCAGGGTAAACATCTGTGGTGATCTTTACCTGCTGACCCTGTCTGGCCTGATACACCTCTGTTTCGGTAAGATTGAGCTGAACTTTAGCTTGTGATAGGTTGACAATCGTAGCAATCTCTGCTCCGGCATTGGCAAAAACACCTTGTTCTAAAGGTTTATCTGCTATTGTTCCACTGGTCGGTGCTTTGATCGCTGCATCAGCAATTTGTTTTTTCACCTGACTCACCTGATTGGTCGCATCCAGGTAATTCTGTCTGATCTCGTCTACCTTCTCCTGGGTAGCTGCCTGTCCTTGCAGCAGCTCTGTATAATTGTTCAGATCACGGCGTAATTTAGCAGCATTGGTCTGCGCTTTTTGCAAGTCAAGCTGCAGTAAACGCGTATCCATCACAGCTAAAATCTGGCCTTCGGTCACATGGTCACCTAATTTAAACCGAAGCTCCAGTATCGTACCACCTATGGTAGACAATACTTTGGCTTCCTTGAAAGGTGCCAGGTTACCTGTCTTTTTCAGATTGATTTCCTGGAGCTCCTCTTTAACTGCCGAAACTTTTACCGGTATCCGCACCACACTATCCTGGGTAGGTTTTTCTTTCTCGCTTAATTTACTTTTGTTGGCTGCAAGCTTAAAGATGATGAGTCCGATAACGACCACGACAATCAGACCTACGATGTATTTTGTTTTCATCAATGATTTATTTGTTTTTTAAAGGTGATGAAGCTGTCACAAGCTGTTCATTGCTAATTATAAGCTTGTGATGGTCTCCAGTTTAGAGTGATGTATAAAATGTTTTTAGACTTCCGGCTGCTTTTTCAAGGTCCAGTTTAGCCTGTAAAAAACTATAGAGTGAATTGAGATAAGTATTTTGAGCGTCCTGAATAGCACTCTGTGCGTTTAACCATTCTGTAAGCGTTTCCACACCTTTTTTATACTGCAGGTCTGTCACCGTAAATACAGACTGCGCCAATACGATATTGCGCTGGTCATTCTCCAGACTGCTTTGCGCTTTAATCAGCTTCGTTTTGGCATTTTCATATTCCAGTTCATATTTGCCGGCATCTACTTTCATGTTCTCCACCGCATTGATGCTTTTATACTTCGCCTGGTTGTACTGGGCATTACGTTTAAAAAAGTCAAACAGCGGTATGTTTAACTTCAGACCTACCGCAGAATAACTATTTAAATCTTTTACTGCAGGTCCTAAGGTACTTCCAAAGCCATTTGCACCATACTTGGCATAAGCGCTTAGTTTTGGTAACCAGCCCGACTTCAGCCTGCTCTGATCTATTTCCAGCAGTCGAGCATTCACTTCAGAAAGCTGGTA